>Ga0137427_10000749_pt1 | contig 15725 bp, 15 predicted proteins | sample EasRivERMZT700_2_FD_102309 | JGI IMG/M metagenome (GOLD analysis project Ga0137427, IMG submission 102309) | Soil microbial communities from meander-bound floodplain in the East River, Colorado, USA - East River MetaG ERMZT700_2 | ecosystem: Environmental > Terrestrial > Soil > Floodplain ...
CTACGATGCGAATCTCAAGGCGATTCAGGATCAGCTGACGAAGAAACACACGCTGCCGCTCGGCAAGGACGACCTCGACGGCATCGCGTACGTCTACTGGCATTTCTACTGGTACGGGCCGTCCATCAACTACAACTCGTCGCAAGGCAACGCCAACGCCCGCAGCAACATGGCCAACTACTACGATCTGATGGTCGCGGCCGACGGCGGGCCGACTGGACGCAGCTATCTGGCCTCGGAAGAGACCTTCCGCGTTCTCAAGGACCTCGAGGAGCGCAACCTGATCGTGCCCGTCGTCGGCAACTTCGGGGGCCCAAAAGCGCTGCGCGCCGTCGGCCGGTACATCCGCGAAAAGGGCTCGACGGTGACAGCGTTCTACCTGTCGAACGTCGAGCAGTACTTGCAGCAGGACGGCATCTGGAACAACTTCTGCGCCAATGTGGCGACGATGCCGCTCGATACGAACAGCACGTTCATCCGCTCCACGCAGGGTGGGGGCGGCAACCGCGGCGGGGGCAGCGGTCTCACGAACGCCATTGGTTCGATGGCCGACGAAACGCGCGGCTGCGGCCGGCAACCGGTGGGCGGCGTCAGAATGTCGCGATGATCCGTCGCGCCGCCGCGCTGGCCTGGTGTGCCGCCGCCATTGTTCTGGGCGCGCGGTTTGCCCTGCCGGACGTTGCGGCGCGCGCCAGCCTGCCGGGCCGGTTGTCCGACCAGGCGTTCTGGGCGCTGTCCGAGCGCCTCTCTGAACCGAACGGCACCTTTCATTCCGAGAACTTCGTTTCGAACGAGGGCCGCTATCAGTCGGTGATTCCCGAGCTCGTGACACGTGCGCGCCAAGGCGGCGTGTACCTGGGCGTTGGGCCGGAACAGAACTTCACGTACATCGTCGCGCTCCGGCCGTCGATGGCGTTCATCATCGACATCCGCCGCGGGAACCTGCACGAGCATCTGCTGTACAAAGCCCTCATCGAGATGTCCACGGACCGGGCGGACTTCCTGTCGCGCCTGTTCTCGCGGAAGCGCCCGACTGCGGTGGGCGTGCACTCGACGGTCGAGCAGCTCTTCGCGGCGTATTTTCCGATCGAGCCCTCACCAGCTCTGTACGCGCAAAACCTCGCGGCGGTCCTCGACTGGCTCGTCACGCGCCATGGCTTCAGGCTCCGTGACGAGGATCGTCCCGGCATCGACCACGTCTACAAAACGGCGTTTTATGCCGAGGGCCCGAACCTGGGGTATTCGCTGCTCGGTGCGCGCGGGCGCGTCGGCAGCCCGAACTACGCGGACCTGATGACGATGGACGACGGGCTGGGCACGCAGCGGGCGTTTCTGACCTCGGAGGCGAGCTTCGCGATCGTGAAGTCCCTCCAGTTGAAGAACCTGATCGTGCCGATCGTCGGGGATTTCAGCGGGCCCAGCGCGCTCCGCAGCGTCGGCGACTACATCCGGGAGCACGGCGCGACGGTGGCCGCCTTCTACGTCTCCAACGTCGAGCAATACCTGACGCCTGACCGCGTGTGGAGTCGGTTCTGTGCGAACGTGGCGTCGATGCCCCTCGACGCGTCGAGCACGTTCATCCGTTCGGTGCGCGGCGGCGCCGGCATCACGCGGGCCGGCGCGAGCGCCAGCACCAACCTCTTCACATCGGCGCTCGGTGCGATGCAGGCCGAGAGCCGATCGTGCGGCGATGGGCGATGGTGAGGGTGACGATGACGAATCGGCGCGCCGTCGTGGTTCCGTTACTGTTCGCGCTGTCACTGCTCGTCTGGCCGGCAGGCCTGGCGCCCGCCCTGCTGCACGCGCGCGCGGACGTGCCCGCGCGACTCTCGGACCAGGAGTTCTGGAAGCTCATCGAGGACTTCTCCGAGCCGAACGGGTTCTTCCGGTCGGAGAACCTCGTCTCCAACGAGGACACGTTTCAGTTCGTCATTCCGAAGCTCGCGTCGATCGTGAAGCCGGGCGGCGTGTACATCGGCGTCGGTCCGGATCAGAACTTCACATACATCGTCGCGTTGAAACCGAGAATCGCGTTCATCACGGATATCCGGCGGGGCAACCTGCAGCAACACCTGATGTACAAGGCGCTCATCGAGTTGTCGGCCGATCGCGCCGGCTTTCTGTCGCGGCTGTTCTCGCGTCCCCGGCCATCGGGGCTCTCGACCGCGTCGACCGCCGAGGAATTGTTCACGGCGTACGCCACCATCGAGCCGTCGCCGAATCTCTACAACGACACGCGGGCCGCGATGATCGACCTGTTGACCCGGCGCCACCGCTTTCCGTTGTCGCCGGAGGACGTCGCCGGCATCGAGTACGTGTTGTCGGCGTTCCGGGCGGCGGGCCCGTACTTGTCCTACGGCGGCAGCGTACCGCCCAACCGTCTCGCCAGCCGGACGTCACGCTATCCGACGTACGAGGATCTCCAGACCGCGACGGACGGGGAGGGCCACAACCGCGCGTATCTCGGTAGCGAAGAGAACTTCCGCGCGTTGAAGACGTTCCAGGAGCGCAACCTGCTGGTGCCCGTCGTCGGTAACTTCGCGGGACCGAAGGCGCTTCGTGCCGTCGGCTCGTATCTCAAGGCGCAGAGCGCCGTGGTGACGACGTTCTACCTGTCGAACGTCGAGCAGTATCTCTTCAGTGATGGCATCTGGTTCACGTTTGCCGACAACGTGGCCGCGCTTCCTCTCGAAGCCGGCAGCACGTTCATCCGGTCGTGCTTCAACAACTGCCAGTCGCCGTATCCCTCGCGTGCCGTGATGCAGCTCGACTCGATGATGGGTTTGCTGAAAGACGTTCGTGACGGCAGGATCCGCAGCTATGGCGACGTACTGGCGCACGTCCGCTAGGTATGTGCTCGCGGCAGCGCTGACGCTGCTGCTCGTCCCGGCCGGCACGGCCGGGCGGGTGGCGGACTCGCTGCCGTCGCGCCTGTCGGATGCGGAGTTCTGGCAGCTCGTCGAGCGGTTCTCGGAGCCGAGCGGGTACTTTCAGTCGGACAACCTCGTGTCGAACGAGCGGCTGTTCCAGCACGTGGTGCCGGCGCTCACGAAACTCAGGCGCGGTGGCGTGTATCTCGGCGTAGCCCCAGATCAGAATTTCACGTACATCCTCGGGCTCGAGCCGAAGATCGCCTTCATCGTCGACATCCGACGCGGGAACCTGCACACACAGCTGATGTACAAGGCGCTCTTCGAGATGTCGAAGGATCGCGCCGAGTTCCTGTCGCGCCTGTTCGCGCGTCCCCGGCCGCGCGGGCTCAACGCCGCGTCGACGGCGACCGAGCTCTTCACGGCATACCGGTCGGTGGCGTCGACGGACGCGCTCGCACAGGAGACGCTCAAGGCCATCACGACGCGGCTCGTGAAGGCGCACGCGTTCGGCCTCAGCGACGGCGACCTCCTCGGGATCGAGCACGTCTACGGCATGTTCGTGCGGTTCGGTCCCGAGCTCACGTACTCCTCCTCAGCCGCGATCAATCGGCCCGGCGGGCGCGGGCGCGGCCAGAGCATGCCGACTTTTGCCGACCTCCAGATGTCGGCAGACCAGCAGGGCCGGAACCGCGCGTATCTCGGGACCGAAGAGAACTTCCAGGTTGTGAAGGCCTACGAGGAAAAGAACCTGATCGTCCCGATCGTGGGGGACTTTGCGGGTTCCAAGGCATTGCGTTCAGTGGGGCAGTATGTGGCCGAGCGGGGCGCGACCGTCACGGTCTTCTACGTGTCCAATGTCGAGCAGTACTTGTTTCAGAACGGCGTCGCGGCGCAGTTCTACGCCAACGTCGCGACGCTGCCGCTCGACGATGACAGTTCGTTTCTGCGATCGGCACGCACTCTGGACGTGCTCGATCCCATTCGGGCCTTGCTGCGCGACTTCAACGAAGGCAGAATCTGGACATGGCAGGACGTGACGCGTCGTGGCGGCTTCGCGCCGGGAACGCACTGAGGTTCCACGCGATGCGCTTCAGGAGCCAGCCATGACGCGTCGTTTCTTTCTGGCGTGCGTGCTGGTGCTGGTCGCCGGGTCGGCGATCGCGCCGCAGACCAGCGTGCAGCGCGGCCCGGCCGCGAAGGCCCTGCCGACCCGCCTCACCGACCAGGAGTTCTGGAAGCTCTCCACCGAGTTCTCCGAGCCGAACGGGTACTTCCGGTCCGAGAATCTCGTGTCGAACGAGCACACGTTCCAGTACGTGATTCCGTCATTGAAGGGGGCCGTGAAGCCCGGCGGCGTCTACATCGGCGTGGCGCCCGATCAGAACTTCACCTACATCGTCGCGCTGCAGCCGAAGATGGCGTTCATCGTCGACATCCGGCGCGGCAACCTGCTCGAGCACTTGATGTACAAGTCGCTCATCGAGCTCTCGACGGACCGGGCAGATTTTCTCTCGCGCTTGTTTTCGAGGAAGCGGCCCGCGGGTCTCGGTTCGGCGTCACCGGTGACCGCGCTCTTCGACGCCTTCGATGTCGTGTCGGCGAGCGAGGATTTGTACCGGACGAACCTCAGGGCGATGCAGGATCAGCTCGTCAAACGCCACGGGTTCGCCATGTCCGAGGACGACCTCGACCAGATCGAGAGCATCTACTACAACTTCTTCTGGGAGGGCCCCGGACTGCGGTATTCCTCCGCGCCGATGGGCTTCGGCGGCCGCGGCTTCAGCGGCAGCACGTTCCCGAGCTACGAGGAGTTGATGGTTCAGACGGACCTGAAAGGCAACTTTCTCAGCTACCTCGCCACCGAGCAGAACTTCAAGATGCTGAAGGATTTCCAGGAGCGCAACCTGCTCGTGCCGGTGGTCGGCAACTTCGCCGGGCCGAAGGCCTTGCGGCAGGTGGGCCAGTACGTCCGCGATCACGCGTCAACGGTCATGGCGTTTTACGTGTCGAACGTCGAGCAGTACTTGTTTCAGGACGGGCTCTTCGACGCGTTTGCCCGCAACGTCGTCACGCTCCCGTTTGATGACCAGAGCACGTTCATCCGATCGGTGTCGAGCCGCTACGGCTATCAAGGCTCCGGGATGTGGTCGGACGGCCGCGCGACGGCAAAGGACGCCATCAAGCCATTCGTCCGGGATTTCCTCGCCGGCAATATCCGCACGTACTACGACGTCAACGCACGTTCGAAGTAGCGGCCGATCGTCAGTACTTCCAGCTCTTCAGATCCGCCCCGGCCGGCGCCATCTTCTCGATCTGAGCGACCATCTTCTGCATCAGCTCGGCGCCGCGCGGTCCCCAACAGTGCGTGCCCATCGGCTGAAACACGATTTCACCGGTCCACTTCGGATTGTCCGCCGTCTTGAGAAAGGTCTCGAGCATGCGGACGCCCATGTTCAGGAAATACGTGTCCGCATCGCCGACGTACACGTTGATCTTGTTGGCGACCTTCGGCCCGAGGGTGGCCCAGTTCTTTTCGAGGATGTGGCGCAGGTCGTAGTGCTCCTTCCAGTACGCGGCGACCGTCTTGTCGACGACGCCCGTCTTCTTGTCCCAGATCGGCTTCGGGTAGCCGTCGGGCCCGACCGGGCCGTAGGTCGCATCCCAGATGTCCCACTGGCCACCCGATCGCGAGCGATCGCCCTGGACGAGCTCGAACCAGTTTTCGTCCTTCATCATCGACATCACGTTGCCGTCCGGCCGCCGCTGGTTCGGCCGCTCGACTCTGGTCCATCCGCGATCCAGCCAGTAGGCGTTCGCATCGTCGTAGACGTTGACGATTTGGTGATACCGGAAGTCGACGCTGTCAGGGCAGAGCGCGAAGGTGCCGCCGTAGAAATCCGGATAGAACACCTGATGGGCGAGGGCGATCCAGCCGCCGGTCGAGCCGCCGGTGAGGATGCGGCCCCACGGCTCTCGAATGACGCGGAAGCGTGACTCCACGGCGGGGAGCAGCTCCTGCATGATCGCATCGCCGTACGGGCCGTTGTTGGCCGAGTTCACGCCGTACGAGTCGTCGTAGTACGGCGACGGGTGCTGGAGCGAAACCCAGATCACGCGCGGGGCCGGCCCCGCGATGGCTTGAGCGTCCGCGCCGCGTCCGCCCCGGCCGCCGCCTCCGCCGCCTCCGCCGCCAGGCGCGCCCGTCGAGAAGTGGCCCTGCGAGTAAATGACGGGGTACTTCACGTCCGGATGCGCGTCGTAGCCCGGTGGCAACGAGACCGTGACCCCGATGAAGATTGGATGTCCCCACCACTTCGTCAGAATCTGGCTTTGAATCTTGATGCGCTTGACGGTATCCGTGTCGGGGACGGGCGCGATCGGTGGGATGACTTTGTCGGCCGTGAGCGTGATGGGCGCCGGCGATTTCGGATCGAACTGGATGCGCACCGGATCGCCGAACAGGTTTCCGGGTGACCGCCGCCAGCTCTGTCCTTCCCACTGATCCATGTGCAGCCACACGGTGTGGCCGTCAGCACGCGCGAACCTGGTGTAGACGTTGACGAACGGCTGAGCCCAGTACTCGCCCGCCGGGATGTCCCGGAGGCTCGCCACCGGGTGTCCGGGGGCGGCAGCGTCGATCACGACAGCCGTGCCGGGCCTCAGCGCGTCGACGTTCGTGCCGAAGAGCGGCGATCCGGTGGAGTCGGCCTGCTGGATGGGTGGGCGGTCGTTGGTCCGGCTGAGCGCGACGTACACGCGGCCGGTGACGGGCTCGGCGCGGGTCGCGGCGCTGAATGAGATCTGAAACCTTGGACCCGGCGGCGTCGGGGACGATTGTGCTGTCAGCGCGGCGCCGGCGGCCACGACGGCCAACACAGCGCCGATGGCGATTCGAGTGAGACGCGCGATGCGCATCCGCGCATGGTAGAGCACGTTGACGACCTCGTGCTAGCATCGCCGGCCAAAGGCTCTCGCGGAGGCTCGCCCCAGATGAAACGAGCGCGTACGCTCTTAGTACTGCTAGCCGTCGGCCTCTTTGCCGGGCCGGCACCCTCAGCCGTCACCGACCTGCCGCTGAGGCTCAGTGACGCCGCCTTTTGGAAACTCAGTCAGGACGCGTCCGAGCCCGGCGGGTATTTTCGGTCGCAGGACATCACGAACCTCACGTCGAACGAGCTCTGGTTTCAGTACGTGATTCCCGATCTCGTCAAGCGGCCGGCGCCGGGCAGCGTGTACCTGGGCGTGGGCCCCGAGCAGAACTACACGTACATCGCCGCGCTCAAACCGAAGATGGCGATCATCTTCGACATCCGTCGCGGCAATCTCGATCTCCAGCTCATGTACAAAGCCATCTTCGAGCTCTCGAAGGACCGCGCCGACTTTGTCTCGATGCTCTTCGGCAAGCCGCGTCCGGCGGGCCTCGCGGCGACGGCCTCGGCGAGCGATCTGTTTCGCGCGTTCGGTACGGTCGCCGCGAGCGAGGCGCTGTACAAGCAGAACCTCAGGATGATTCTGGACAACGTCACGAAGACGCACGGCTTTGCTGTGCTCCCGAGTGACCTCGCCGGCATCGAGGCGATCTACCAGGCGTTCTATTGGAACGGGTTCGCGGTCCGCGCCTCCCCGACGTATGCGGACCTCATGACGGCGACCGACCAGACCGGCGTCAGTCGTAGCTTCCTCGCCAGCGAAGAGTTGTTTGGCGTGATGAAGGACCTCGAGTCGCGCAATCTCGTCGTGCCGGTGGTGGGGGACTTTGGCGGGCCGAAGGCGATCCGCGCCATTGGGTCGTATCTGAAGGCCCAGGGGGCGGCGGTCGGGGCGTTCTACCTCTCCAACGTCGAGCAGTACCTCTACCAGGACGGCAAATGGGACGCCTTCTGCCGGAACGTCGCCGCGCTCCCTCTCAACGCCGGAAGCACGTTTATTCGCTCTCAGAACGGTGGTGGGGGCGGGTTCGGCCGTGGCGGGGGATTCGTGTCGAGCCTTGGTCCGATAGCGGTTGAAGTGAGGCAGGGATGCGGCGGCTGATTCGGTCGAGCTTGATGCTCGTCATCTCGGCCGGCGTGACGCTCGCAGGTCAAACCGCGGCGGCAATCCCCGAGACGCCGGCGAATCACTTCGCGCAGGCCAAAATCCACTACGCCGAGCGCCGTCTGACGGTGGCCGACCGGGAGATCGCGGAAGGTCTCGGCCTCATGCGGCAGGAACGCGCGAGTCACGCGTCGGATCCGCTCCCATCCGTTCCCGACGGCGCGCCATATCCGGTCGGCGGCCTCGTCGCGGAGCCGGTGCGTCGCAACGACGTGGCACCGAAGTTTTCAGACAGCGCGCTGCTCGGAGGGGCGACGGGGATCGTGACGCTCGAGTTCGTCGTGAACTCGGACGGGAAGGTGGATCAGATACGGGTGCTCGACTCGGTTCGCTACCTGGACGAGGCCGCGAAAACCGCCGCCAAACAGTGGCGCTTCGACCCGCCCGTCGTGAACGGGCGCCCGGCGGCGGTGGTCACCGTGGCAGCGATGTCCTTCACCTGGCGGACGGATCCCATGCCGGCCGACTATCTCGAGATGGCCCGGTTTTACTACGAGCACAGGCACTACGCTCGCGCCGAGGGCCTCCTCGACAAGGCGCGGACGGCCATCCGCGCCGAGGCGGCTGCTTTTGGGGCAACTCCGCAGGCAGGGCCGGCGAGGGTGATCCTCCCAGCGTTTGGCCAACTGGACGGCGCGAGCCAGTCGTCGTCGACGAGCCCTGTTGAGATCGCGGTGGGGTCGATCCGGGAGCCCAGGAAGCTCAAGGATGTCGCGCCGGTCTACCCGAAGTTCGCCATTGCGGCTCGGATTCAGGGGCGGTTGGTGGTTGACGCGATCATTGACGTCGATGGCAGGGTCAAGGGAGTGCGGGTCATCAAGTCCGTCCCGCCGCTGGACCAGGCCGCCGTGGACGCCGTCCGGCGCTGGGAATACGCACCCGCCCTCGTCGACGGAACCCCGGTGGAGGTCATCATGTCGGTCACCGTCATCTTCATCCTGCGGTAAAAGGGCCTGTTTTCGACTCTTGCTGGGCCTCCATGCCCGTGATACCCTCGCAAGGTTATTTCGGGCTTAGGACACCCTATCTAGGCCCGCGTCCAGACGAAGCTCCTGCTTCCTGGTTGTTTCCGTGCCGCCGCCGCGATGCTCTTCGACATCGCACCCCGGCCGCCAATGCTGTGAACAGCAATAGGGGATTGTCTCCGGCGCCGAGCTTCGGCTCTTAGGCCTGAGGCGCAATGACGCCCGCGCGAGTGGCTCGAGCCCCCGTGCGCGCGATTTTTTTGAGTGTGAGCCGCTATGCCGACGATTAGCCAGTTGGTCCGGAAAGGCCGCGAGGCGGTGCTCAGCAAGACGAAGAGCCCTGCCCTGCAGAGCAGCCCCCAGAAGCGAGGCGTGTGCGTGCGCGTGTTCACGCAGACGCCGAAGAAGCCGAACTCTGCCTTGCGGAAGGTCGCGCGCGTGCGGCTGACCAACGGCATCGAGGTCACCACGTACATCCCCGGCGTCGGCCACAACCTGCAGGAGCACTCGCTCGTGCTCATTCGCGGGGGCCGCGTGAAGGATCTGCCGGGCGTGCGCTACCACGTCGTGCGCGGCACGCTCGACGCCGTCGGCGTCGCGGGCCGCATGCAGGGACGTTCCAAGTACGGTGCGAAGAGGCCGAAGAAGGCGTAGGACATTTGAGGATTTGGAGATTGGGAGACTGGGAGATTACGGACAGCCTTAATCCCCCAGTCTCCCAATCCTCAAATCGAATATTCAAGGATCACTAACGTGCCACGTCGCAGAGAAATTGCCAAGCGTGAAGTTCCGGCTGATCCGATCTACAACAGCCAGCTCGTCACGAAGTTCATCAGCACGATCATGAAGGGCGGCAAGCGCTCCACCGCCGAGCGCATCATGTACAAAGCGCTCGAGATCGTGAAGGAGAAGTCGTCCGACGATCCGCTGAAGGTGTTCAAGAAGGCGATCGACAACGTCAAGCCGAGCCTCGAGGTGAAGTCACGGCGTGTCGGCGGCTCGAACTACCAGGTGCCGGTGGAAGTGAACCCGAACCGCCGCCTGTCGCTGGGAATCCGCTGGCTCGTCGGCTACGCCGAAGAGCGTGGCGATGGCAAGACGATGCAGGAAAAGCTCGCGATGGAGTTCCTGGACGCGGCGAACCTGCGCGGTGGCGCCGTGAAGAAGCGCGAAGACACGCATCGGATGGCGGAAGCCAACAAGGCGTTCGCGCACTACCGCTGGTGAGATTTGTCAGGCCCTGGGCCCTGGGCATTGGGCACTGGTTGAAGCCAGTGCCTCGTGCGTAACGCGAAGCGCCCGACCCGTTGAGATCAAGGACGAACGAAGCTCATGCCCCGTACCGTTCCACTCGGTCGTTATCGCAACATCGGCATCATGGCCCACATCGATGCCGGGAAGACGACCACGACCGAGCGCATCCTGTTCTATACCGGCATCACCTACAAAATCGGTGAGGTGCATGAAGGTACGGCTGTGATGGACTGGATGGAGCAGGAGCAGGAGCGCGGCATCACCATCACGTCGGCCGCGACGACCTGCATGTGGAAGGACTGTCGCATCAACATCATCGACACGCCGGGCCACGTCGACTTCACGGCCGAAGTCGAGCGGTCGCTGCGTGTGCTCGACGGCGCGGTCGCCGTGTTCGACTCGGTGGCTGGCGTCGAGCCGCAGTCCGAGACCGTCTGGCGGCAGGCGGACAAGTACCGCGTCCCGCGCATCTGTTTCGTCAACAAGATGGACCGCATCGGCGCGGACTTCAAGCGCACGTTCGAGCAGATTCAGACCAAGCTGCAGGGCAATCCCGTCGCCATCCAGTTTCCCATCGGCAGCGAAGACAAGTTCGAAGGCATCGTCGACGTCGTGAAGATGAAGGCGATTCGGTGGAAAGACGAGACGATGGGCGCCGACTACGTCGTCGAAGACATCCCCGCCCACCTGCGGGACGAAGCCAAAGCCTACCGCGAGCAGCTCATCGAAAAAGTCAGCGAAGTCGACGACTCGATCCTCGAGAAGTACCTCCACGGGCAGGAGATTCCCGAGGAACAGATCAAGGCGGCGCTGCGCAAGCGGACGGTCGAGTCAGTGCGGCACGAGAAGACCGCGTTCGTGCCGGTCGTGTGTGGATCGGCGTTCAAGAACAAGGGCGTGCAGCCGTTGCTCGATGCGGTGGTCGACTATCTGCCGTCGCCGCTCGAGATTCCCGCGATGATCGGGATTGACCCGAACGGCGGAGACGGCGCGCAGACGGAGCGGCCGGCCAGGGACGATGCGCCGCTCGCCGGCCTGGCGTTCAAGATCATGACCGACCCGTTCGTCGGTCAGCTCACGTTCATCCGCGTGTATTCCGGCGTCATGACGTCCGGCATGGCCGTCTACAACGCCACGAAGCAGAAGAGCGAGCGCATCGGCCGGCTGCTGAAGATGCACGCCAACAAGCGCGAAGAGATCAAGGAAGTCTACGCGGGTGATATCGCGGCGTCCGTCGGCCTCAAGTCCGTCTCGACCGGCGACACGGTGTGCGACGAGAAGAGGCCCGTCATCCTCGAAGCGATGGACTTCCCGGAGCCCGTCATCTCGCTCGCCATCGAGCCGAAGACGAAAGCCGATCAGGAAAAGCTCGGCATGGGCCTCGGCAAGCTGATGGCCGAAGACCCGACGTTCCGCGTGAAGACCGACGTGGACACCGGCCAGGTCGTCATTGCCGGCATGGGCGAGCTGCACCTCGAGATCATCGTCGACCGCTTGAAGCGCGAGTTCAGCGTCGAGGCGTCGGTCGGCAAGCCGCAGGTCGCCTACAAGGAAACGGTCACGAAGGCGTCGGAAGGCGAAGGCCGCTACATCAAGCAGACCGGCGGCCGCGGCCAGTACGGCCACGCGAAGATCCGCATGATTCCGCGCAAGCCGGGCGAGGGCTATACGTTCGAGAACGAGACGACCGGCGGCTCGATTCCGAAGGAATTCATCAAGCCGATTGACCAGGGCATCCGCGAGGCGATGACGACGGGCGTGCTCGCCGGGTACCCGATGGACGACGTGAAGATCGAGCTCTACGACGGGTCGTACCACGACGTGGACTCGAGCGAAATGGCGTTCAAGATCGCCGGATCGATGGCGTTCAAGGACGCGGCGAAGAAGGGGCATCCCGTGCTCCTCGAGCCGATCATGCGCGTCGAGGTCGTCGTGCCCGAGGAATACATGGGCGACGTCATCGGCGACATCACGAGCCGGCGCGGCCACATCCAGTCGATGGAAGTGCGCGGCGGGTCGCAGGTCATCAACTCACGCGTGCCGCTGTCGGAGATGTTCGGCTACGCGACGGACATCCGGTCGCGCACGCAGGGCCGCGGATCGTACTCGATGCATTTCGATCGGTACGAGCCGGCGCCCGGGTCGGTCAGCGACGAAGTCATCAAGAAACAGCAGGGCAGGTAGCGTATGGCCACAGCATTCACAGAAAAAATCCGCATCCGTCTCAAGGCGTACGACTACCGCGTCCTCGATCAGTCCACGACGGAGATTGTGGACACGGCGAAGCGCACTGGCGCGCGCCTGGCGGGGCCGGTGCCGCTGCCGACGGAGAAGAACAAGTGGACCGTGCTGCGGTCGCCGCACGTCGACAAGAAGTCGCGCGAGCAGTTCGAAATCCGGACGCACAAGCGGCTGATTGACATCTTCGAGCCCACGCCGCAGACGGTGGACGCGCTGATGAAGCTCGATCTACCCGCGGGCGTGGACGTCGAGATCAAGGCGTTTGGGAAGGAACATCGGTAATGGTCACCGGAATCATCGGACGCAAAATCGGCATGACCCAGGTGTTCGACAAGGACGGCCTGGTGGTCCCCGCGACGGTCATCAAGGCGGGTCCGTGCGTCGTCGTCCAGGCGAAGACGGCGCAGACCGACGGCTACGAGGCGGTGCAGCTCGGCCTCGTCGACGAGACGCCGGCGAAGGCGAACAAGCCGACGACGGGGCACTTCAAGAAGGCCGGCGTGCCGGCGACGCGCATCCGGCGCGAAGTGAAGATCGCGCCGGGCGGCGACCCGCTCAAGGCGGGCGATCAGGTGCTCGCGAACATCTTCGTGGCGGGTGAACGCGTGGATGTGATTGGGACCAGCCGCGGCAAGGGTTTTCAGGGCGTCATGAAGCGCCATCACTTCGCGGGCGGCGCGGCGACCCACGGGTCGATGTTCCATCGCGCGCCCGGCTCGATCGGCGCCTCCTCGTTTCCCTCGCGCGTCATCAAGGGCATGCGCTCGGCAGGCCGCATGGGCGGCGATCGCGTGACGACGCTGAACATGAAGGTCGTGAGTGTGGACACGGACAACCACCTGCTCGTGCTGTGTGGCGCCGTGCCCGGCGCGCCGAATGGCGTGGTCATCGTGCGGCGCGCGGTCGCGCGGAAGCCGGATCCGAAGCCCCAGCTGGAGAAGAAGAAGGGCAAGAAGTGAGGAATTTGAGGATTTGAGGACTGGGAGATTGGGAGATTGAGAACTTCGTAATCGCCCAGTCCACAAATCCCCAAGTCTCCAGATTCAGGATGACAGCCATGACGTTGGATGTAGTGAATAGCGACAACCAGAAGGTCGGGTCGCTCGACGTGAGCGACACGGTGTTCGGCGGGCGAGTGAAGACCGACCTCGTGTGGGAATCGGTCGTGCACGCGAACGCGGCCGAGCGCCGTGGCACGCACATGTCGAAGAACCGGGCTCTCGTGAGCGGCGGCGGCAAGAAACCGTACAAGCAGAAGGGCACGGGCCGGCCGCAGGTCGGATCGACGCGGACGCCGCTCTGGCGCCACGGCGGCACCGTCTTTGGACCGCAGCCCCGCAGCTACGACTACCGGCTGCCGAAGAAGGTCGAGCGCGGCGCGCTTCGCGCGGCGCTGACGGCGCGGCTCAAGGACGGCGCGGTGGTCGTGGTCGAGGAGCTGCGCGCGGCCGAGCGCAAGACGAAGGTGGCGGCCGAGCTGCTGAAGCGGCTCGGCGCGTCGGGCAAGACGCTCATCGTCGACGTCCAGCTCGACGACAACTTCGAGCGATCGGCGCGCAACATCACCGGCGTGCGGCTCGTCGCGAGCGGCCGGTTGACGGCGCGCGACGTGATGGACACGACGCGGATCATTGCGACGCGCGCGGCGGTCGAGCGCCTGCAGGAGGTGCTGGGATGAAGATCCACGACGTCATCCGCCGGCCGCTCGTGACGGAGAAGACCACCCTCGCGCGCGAGACCGGCTCGGTCATCGTGTTCGAAGTCGCGGTCGGTGCGACGAAAGTCGACATCCGCCGGGCCGTCGAGAAGCTCTTCGGGTCCAAGGTCGCCGCGGTGCGCACCCAGATCGCGCATGGCAAGTTCAAGCGCCAGGGCCGGTTCGAGGGGCAGCGTTCCGATTGGAAGAAGGCCTGGGTCCGCCTCAAGGCCGGCGAGAAGATGCCGGAGTTCGTGGAGGGAACTTAGACATTTGGGGATTTGAGGATTGGGAGATTGGGAGATTGACGTTCTGAATCTCCAAATCACCACATCTCGAAATCGCAAATTCAAGGATCAGCCTTATGCCGATTCGAAATTACAGACCCACGTCGCCGGGCCGGCGGTTCCAGAGCGTTCAGACGTTCGACGAGATCACGTCGACGACGCCGCACAAGCCGCTCATCGAGCCCCTCGGCCAATCGGGCGGACGCAACAATCACGGCGAGATCACGTCCTGGTGGCGCGGTGGCGGGCACAAGCGCAACTATCGCGTGATCGATTTCAAGCGCGACAAGCTCAACATTCCCGGCAAGGTGTCGACGGTCGAGTACGACCCGAACCGCACGGCGCGCATCGCGCTCGTCACCTACGCCGACGGCGAGAAGCGGTACATCCTGCACCCGGTGGGTCTCAAGGTCGGCGACCCGGTGATCTCGGGCGAGGGCGTCGACATTCTGCCGGGCAACTGCCTGCCGCTGAAGAGCATTCCGCTCGGCACCCAGATTCACAACGTCGAGCTGAAGCCCGGCAAAGGCGGGCAGATCGCCCGGTCGGCCGGATCGTCCGTGCAGCTCGTGGCGAAGGAAGGCTTCTTCGCGTCGGTCAAGATGCCCTCGGGCGAGCTGCGCCTGATCAACATCGAGTGCCTGGCGACGATCGGCCAGGTCGGCAACCTCGATCACGAGAACGTGTCGATCGGCAAGGCCGGCCGCAGCCGGTGGCTGGGCATTCGGCCGCACAACCGGGGCGTCAGCATGAACCCGGTCGATCACCCGCTCGGCGGCGGCGAGGGCAAGACGTCCGGCGGCCGACACCCGGTGTCGCCGTGGGGCCAGCCGACGAAGGGCTACAAGACGCGGCGGAACAAGCGGACGAATTCGATGATCGTCGAGCGCAGAAAGAAGTAGTCCTGTATGGGTAGATCACTGAAAAAGGGCCCCTTCATCGACGTCCACCTGCTCGAGAAGGTGGAGGCGATGAAGGAACAGAGCGAGAAGAAGGTCATCAAGACCTGGTCGCGCCGGTCGACCGTGATTCCCGAGATGGTGAGTCTGACGATCGCGGTGCACAACGGGAAGAAGTTCATCCCGGTGTACATCACGGAGAACATGGTCGGACAGAAGCTCGGTGAGTTTGCGCCGACGCGCTTCTTCAAAGGCCACACGACGAAGGCTGAAAAGGCGGCGCAGATGGCCGCGGCCGCGGCGTCGGCGGCGCCCGCGGGCGGTTCGGGTGGTGGTGCCGGCGCAGGCGGTGCGGGCGGTGCCGGCGGTGGCGGTGGTGCGGCGCCGGCCGGCGGTGGCGCCAAGGGAGGCGCGTC
>Ga0137427_10000751_pt1 | contig 15697 bp, 18 predicted proteins | sample EasRivERMZT700_2_FD_102309 | JGI IMG/M metagenome (GOLD analysis project Ga0137427, IMG submission 102309) | Soil microbial communities from meander-bound floodplain in the East River, Colorado, USA - East River MetaG ERMZT700_2 | ecosystem: Environmental > Terrestrial > Soil > Floodplain ...
ACGCCAGTGCGCGCGGGAAATCGACCGGCACTTGATGGGAGAGACGGACCTACCCTGAAGGTCCTTACGCTTGTCACAGGGCTGCTACTCCTTCTGACAGCCGCCTGCGGTGAAGACGCGAAGGGCACGGACAGTGCAACAACACCGGCAGCAGAGTCGACGGCCGTAGTGTCGGCTTCTTCGGCCAGCGCGGAATGCGGCGCGGCGAAGGCGCGACCAGCGGGCGAGTTCGACCAGACGGTGATGTCCGGAGGCATCGAGCGTGTCTACATCCTGCACGTACCGCCGGGCTACGACGGTACAGAGCCAACACCGCTCGTGATGTTGTTCCACGGCTTCGCGCTGGCGGGGCGGAGCATGCTGGACTACTCGGAGCTAGGAACAGTCGCAGACAGTGAAGGCTTCCTGCTCGTCGCGCCGACAGGCACGGGCGACCCGCATCGGTGGAACTCCAGCCTGGCCCCAGGCGGCGCGGACGATGTGCTGTTCGTGAACGATCTGCTCGACAAGCTGGAAGCGGAGCTTTGCGTCGATACGGACCGCGTGTTCGCGACGGGCTACTCGAACGGCGGCGGGATGTCCAACAAGCTGGCCTGCGACGTTTCAGACCGCGTCAAGGCGGTCGGACTCGTCGCCGCGGTGTTCCAGCCCTGCACGCCGAAGGTCGCGCTGATCGCGTTCCACGGAACGATCGACTCGCTGGTGCCGATCGAAGGGCGGACCGGTACAGGGGAGACAGGCGGAACACCAACCCTGAGGACCTTCACCTTCCCTTCCGTTCCCAGCTCAGTGACAGCATGGGCTAGCGCGCTGGCCTGCGACGCGGAGCCAGAGGTGACTCAGGCCGGAGAGCACGTGGAGCTATCGACCTACAACGGCTGTACGCCCGGCGAAGAAGCCGTGCAGTTCTATGTTGTCGATGGCGGTGGACACACGTGGCCGGGCGCCGAACTGTTCGGCGATCCTGCAGAGACTACGCAGGAAGTCGACGCTTCTGAGCTGATCTGGGAGTTCTTCGCGAGTGCTCCTTAGCCTGGCTCCACTCAACGCACGATCCCTGTAGCGCGCTTGTAAGGTTGGGCCCTGGCTGGCGTGATCCGGCTGACACTCGCCTTGACATTAATCTTCTTTGAAAGGGGGCCCTGCCGCGCCGTATAATGCTCTGCGCTGGCACTCTGCCAGGCTCAAACTACAGCCAAGGAGGCACGACATGACAACGGCAACACAAGAACTGGACATGGCCAAAGCCGAGGCATTCGGTGGACAAGTGGTAGGGATTCTCAACGGAGGGGTTCTCTCGCTCATGCTGAGCATTGGCCACAAGACGGGGCTGTTCGACAAGATGGCCGAGCTGCCACCGTCTACCAGCGATGAGATCGCGAAGGCGACCGGCCTGAACGAGCGCTACATCCGCGAGTGGCTGGGAGCGATGGTGACCGGCAAGATCGTCGACTATGACGCATCGAGCAAGAAGTACACGTTGCCTCCAGAGCACGCGGCATCCCTCACGCGCGCAGCCGGCCCGGGCAATCTCTGCACGATGGCAGAATTCCTTCCTGAGATGGCCGCGGTGCAGGACGGTGTCGTGAACAGTTTCCGAAAGGGCGGTGGCGTGCCGTACTCCGAGTACGAAAACTTCCAGCAGCTAATGGCGCAGTTGAGCGACGCCATCGTGGATGCAACGCTCCTCAACGTTTCGCTGCCATTTGTGCCTGGCCTCGCCGACAGGATGAAGTCCGGCATCGATGTCGCCGACCTCGGCTGCGGGTCCGGTCACGCCATCAACGTCATGGCGAAGGCGTTCCCGAACAGCCGCTTCACGGGGTACGACTTCTCCGAGGAAGGCGTCGCTGCGGGCACGAAGGAAGCCAAGTCGATGGGCCTCAAGAACGCGAAGTTTGAGGAGAAGGACATTTCGACTCTGGCTGGCAAAGAACAGTTTGACTTGATCACAGTCTTCGATGCGATCCACGACCAGGCGAAGCCGCGTCAGGTGTTGAAGAATATCCATACGCTGCTCCGTCCCGGAGGGGACTTCCTCTGCGTCGACATCCAGGCATCGAGCAACCTGCACGAGAACATGGACCATCCAATGGCTCCGATGTTGTACGGCATCTCCACGATGCACTGCATGACCGTGTCGCTGGCTCTCAACGGTGAAGGTTTGGGAACTGTTTGGGGCGAGCAGAAAGCTCGCGAGCTGTTCGGCGAAGCGGGCTTCAGGGACATCGCCGTGAAGACAGTGGAGGGGGACATCTTCAACAACTACTACGTCGCGAAGAAGTAGTCACGAATCAGTCTGATGCAGAACGCCGCCGTCCGGGAGACCGGACAGCGGCGTTCGTCCTACTCCCTCTTACGTATGTGAGCTAGTTAACATACAGGCAGTGCGACTGGGAACCGGCCTGGCTGCCTTCGCGTCCTACAGAAGAGGACAGGATGATTAGTGGCACACAACGTGCCGGACAGGAGGGAACGATCTTGATACGAACCCTATTTCTTGGAGTAGCGATCTTCGCGTTCTCGATCGCTGCGGTTGGTTGCAGTGACGATGACGGCGGCGACGACGGTACTGACGATCCTGTTGCCACGTCAACACAGGCCGCCGAGCCAACAGAGGCCGGGGGCGCGCCGACGGAACCGCTGAGCAGCGAGATCCCGCCTGACGTCATTGACGCCGCTGAGGAGTACGTGGTGGGAGGGAGCATCCCAAGCTTTCCAGCGACAGACAGCCTCGTGGTCGCGTCCGAGTGCACGACAGCGGGCCAGGTTTGTTATGACCCAGATGCATCTTCGTTCGACGAGACGGAAGCGAGCGTGCGTGTGTATCCATACGCCTCGGACGACATCCAGGACGTAACGTTAGAGCTAGAAGACGGCGTGTGGGTTGTTACGGGTTACACGGACGACGCGATCGAATAGCAATGGCGGACGCGGTATGAAGGGCCGTTCGCATAGAGCGTTGCTTCGTGCTGCGTTAGACTAACGCGATGATGCGCCGGTTGATCGTCCTGATGATCGTGCTGCTCGGCCTCCCGGCCGAGTACGCATCTGCGGGCGGCGCGACGGGATCGATCAGCGGGGCCATTTTTCACGACGTGAACGGCGACGGCGTCCGTAGCGGCCAGGAGCCGGGGTTAGGCGGTCGCGAGGTCACGCTGGAGCGTGCGGATGGTCCACCGCTCGTTGCGACAACGACGGCGAGCGGCGCGTTTCGCTTCGATGAGCTTGTAGCGGGAAGTTATACCGTACAGGCCGACCCGAACGAGATCAGGACGGAATGCGACGAGACGCCGTTCCTGTTCAACCCATACGTGGAGGACTACTGTATCGAGGTCAGCCTGCCCTGGATCCCGACGGGGCAAGATGCACTGGAAGTCGAGTTGAGCGACGGCGGGTCTGTACAACGAAACATTGGAGCGCGGCCGGCGGACATCGCGGTGCTCGGTGGCATCGCGCTGCTCGAGGACCGTCGGGCGCCGGAGGGGACGCTGATCGAGGCTGTCTTCAATGGCCAGGAATGCGGTGTGGGCCAGACGACCGCAGCGACCACTGGCCTGAATTTCGTCATCGATGTGCTCGGAGCGGGCGAACGCGCAGGCTGCCCTGCACCGGGAGACTCACTGCGCTTCCGCGTCGGCGGGCTGTCCGCGCCAGAGGTGCGCTTCTACGAGCCGTTCTCGTCGACGTTAGGTGGAGGCGGCCTCCAGACGCAGCCGCTGACAGCGATCCGGGAGCACTCGTGGCTTTGGGCAGAGCGTCGCGCGACAGAGCACCCGCCTCCTGGCACGGTGCTGGAAGCGTTAGTTGACGGCGTCGTGTGCGGCGAAGTCGAGGTCGAGTACATTGGCGGCGAAGCCGGCTTCTCGAGCCTCCTCGTAGCATCCGACGAGCTGATCGATGGCTGCGGACGCGATGCCACGGAGATCTCGTTTCGTACTGAGTCGCTGGATGGCGCCATCACGCTTCCCTGGGAGGTAGACGTGCGCGAGATGGAGCCGCGCTTGTTCGGAGACGTCAACTGTAACTACGGAGCGTCTGCGGTGGACGCGCTGCTGATGTTGCAAGTAGTAAGCGACCTACGGACAGGGTTCCCGTGCGCTGAAGGTGCGGACGTAAGCCGGAGTGGCGCAACAGACGTAATCGACGCGGCGCTCGTGCTACAGTTCAGCGCAGGAATGATACAGCAGCTACCAGTAGCCTGACGACATGACATCGCTGACGGAGTACCTCTGGTTCACGACGAAGAAGCAACGCGATCTGCTGAACATCACGGAGCAGATCGAAGCGATCGTTGGCGTTCAGGCGTTCGCGAGGGCTTCTGTCTGGTGAGCGCGATGCACATCACGGCATCGATCTGGGTGAACGACCATGAACCGGGCCTCTGGGAGGACTTCTGGGAGCTGGTCGAGCGCCTGGCGCCGGAGCGCCCTGACTACAAGCACCACAACACGGGCGAAGACAACGGCGACGCGCACTTAAAGCGCACGCTGATCGGTTACGAGGCGATGCTGCCAGTGACAAACGGTAAGCTGGACTTGGGCCCGTGGGAGCAGGTCTTCTACGCTGAGTTCGACGGGCGGCGGCGCAAGCGAGTGGTCGTGAAAGTGTTGGGAGAGTAGCCATCAGCTATCGGCGTTCAGTCATCAGTATAGTGGCTCTGTGTGTCTTCGTCGCGCTTGGGTTGTTTGCCTCGGCAGGCGTCCGAGCAGAGCAGCCGGAAAGCATCTGCATCGATCCGATCGGCACATTCGACCCGCGGCAGTACGGCGGCGGCTGCATCGACTACAAGCGCGGGGAAGACTCCGTCCTCGTCGTTGGACGGGCGCTGCTCGACTCTAACTACCTGGGATATGGAAGGTCCGTTGATGCCCGCGTGAACGGCGAGACGTGCGGAGAGACCACGATGCACCCCGACGGCACATTCATGTTGTCGATCAACGGCGGCAGCCTGCAGGCCAGTTGCGCCACAGCAGGGCAGACGGTGGAGTTCTACCTGTACAGCGGCATCCAAGCAGCCGAGACGATGGCCTGGCCTTCGACAACAAACTCCGGGCCGATACTCCTATCGCTCACGGCCGTGAATCACCAGGCATGGTACTGGTTTGAACGCACCTCCACTCCGCGACCGACCGTTGGAATGATGGTACAGGCGTACGTCGGTGACACAATCTGCAGTGAGGTTACGATCGGCGGCGAAGAGGACGCGAAAGGCTATTTCATTCCCGACGGTATCCGAGGCTTTTCACGGCTTGTGGTGCCTTCGACAAGCGTGCAACCGGGATGCGGCACAAACGGCGGCCTGGTGGAGTTCCGCGTGAACGGCATCCGCGCGGAGACCGCGGTCTTCTGGCAGACGGGGGTACGGCGGCTCGACCTGATGGTGCAGGGCGACGCGAACTGCGACTTCCTCGTCGACTCACGCGACGCGTCGCTGGCGTTGCAGGTCACCGCGGCCCTGATCACATCGGTGCCCTGTCATGGCGACGCGGACCGCGACCGCGACATCGATGTGTTCGACGCGCGCCACATACTTGAGTTCGCTGCGGGGATCACGAACGCGTTGCCGCTGTAATGACCTTACGTATGATGAGCGTACGGGTCGCACTACTCGCTGGAGTTGCAGCACTCCTCTTGGTCGGTGCTGCACGCGTCGGCGCAGGCGGCAACGAGACTGCGACGCTGTGTGTCGAGCGGCCGATTTCGTTCAATCCTCTGTTCCGGCCGAGTGGATGCTTTACGTACGAGCCGATCGAGGGCGGGTTTGTCGTGATCGGACGAGCGCTACTCGATGCTCAGTTCCTTGCCAGTGGGGGAACAGTCGAAGCACGGGTGGGCGACACGACCTGCGGAAGTACTGTGATTGAGCGCCCGGATGGCCTATTCGTGCTTCCAATCGTCGATGCGGACTCGCAGGCCGGCTGCGCGACGGCCGGAGTGCGCCTGTCTTTCTACCTCGATAGCGAACAGACACAACAGACGCTGGCGTGGCCCGATGGGCCAACAACGAACCCTGAGTTCCTCTCGCTTTCAGCGGTCAACGACGCGGCGTGGTACTGGTTCGAGCGGGCCACTGAGCAACCCGCACGGCCCGGCACGGTAGTCCAGGCCTATACCAACGGCATCGTTTGCGGCGACGCCGTGGTCGGCGATGAGGACGACGCCCTCGGCGTGCGCGTCCGCCCCAATATGCGCGGGTTCCTTAGACTCATCGTGCCAGCGGAGGGCGACCGCTGCGGCCAAGACGGCGCGCTGGTGGAGTTCCGCGTCGACGGGCTCCGCGCCGTAACAGAAGTGCCGTGGAGCGCCGGTGTCCACCGGCTCGATTTGCTGGTGCAGGGGGACGCTAACTGCGACTTCCTGGTCGACTCGAGAGACGCATCGTTCACGCTACAGGTGTCTGCCGCCCTGATCGAGTCAGTGCGGTGCCACGGTGACGCGGACCGCGACGGAGATATCGACGTGTTCGACGCGCGACACATACTTGAGTTCGCCGCAGGACTTACGAACGAACTGCCGCTGTAGGACAGCGGTCATCAGCCGGCGGTCAAAACTAACCCTGTGCGTCCTCACCCTCGGCTTCCATCTTGGCGAGCCGGGTATAGTAGTCGCGAATCTCTGTCAGGTGGGCGAGCGCGATCTTACCTGTCATCAGAAGATCATCGTGCGTGACGTCTGTTGCGGGATCGCGGGACCCGTGTTCGAGCTCCACGGCAAGCCCCATTCGGAACTGGGCGAGATCAACCTTGCCCGCTGTCCAATCGATGCCAATGGTCTCACCGACACGACGTGCTTCTTCCTCTGTGAATTCCCGCTTAGTCATAAGTCCCTTACTTCCCTTTAGGCTGCCCACCTACAGCCGTGAACGTGTCCTTGAAGCGCCAGTCTTCGAGTTGGAGCAGAACGTTGTACGTGCCGAAGCGCTTCTCATCGTACTCGACGGTGTCTAGCAGGTCGACGGGGTCGCTCGCCGGGTCGTCGAAGACGTGGCGAAGCGCGTAGCCCGTCGTGCGTTCGGCGGGCGTGCGGCCCATCTCGCGGATAATCTCTCGGAACTGCGCAGGGCGCACGAGCTGCCCGTGCGACGCGCCGGCCGCGGTCGAGATGCTTTCGTTAATCAGCGTGCCGCCCAGGTCGTTCGCGCCCGCGTTGAGCAGCATCTGGCCGAAGCGCAGGCCTTCCTTTACCCACGATACCTGCAGGTTCTTGATGTAGCGCCCGAGGAAGAGGCGCGAGACGGCGTACATCTTGAAGATCTCCGCGCCGCCAGCGCTCGAGCGGATGCCTTCGACGAGGTTCTTCTGATACATCGGGGCTTCGCTGTGCACGAAGCTGAGCGGCACGAACTCGGTGATGCCGCCGGTGCGCTTCTGAATGTCGCGCAGCAGGGCGAGGTGGCGCGCCTTGTGCTCAGATGTCTCTACGTGGCCGTACATGATCGTCGACGTTGTTGGAACACCCGCTTCGTGCGCGGACGTGATCACCTCGACCCACTGGTCAACAGTGATGCGGCCGGGCGAGATGATGTCGCGTACTTCTTGGACGAGGATCTCGGCCGAGGTCCCTGGCAGGCTGCCGACACCCGCCTCCTTCAGGCGACGGACGAACTCCGGGATCGAGCACTGCGAACGCACGGAGCCGTAGAGCACCTCCTCCGGCGAGAAGCCGTGGATGTGCAGGTCCGGCATCTCGGCCTTGAGCTCGCGACAGAGGCGCTCGTAGAGGTCGCCCTCCATCTTCGGCGGTAGGCCGGCCTGGACGCAGACTTCGGTGGCGCCGAGGTCCCACGCTTCTTTTGCGCGCCGGACGATCTCTTCCGTCGGGAGGAGATAGCCCTCCTCCATGCGATGGTCGCGGCTAAAGGCGCAGAATCCGCAGCGCTTGATGCAGACGTTGGTGAAGTTAATGTTGCGATTGACGACGTACGTGACCGTGTCGCCGGCCTGCTCCCGGCGCAGATAATCTGCCGCGAGCACGAGCGCCTGCATATCGAGGCCGGTGCAGTTGAAGAGCGCGACAGTATCTTCGATCGAGAGGTCCTCGCCTGAAAGCGCGGCATCGATCGCGCGCGCGACGTTGGGGGTAAGCGTGCCGAGCACCGCACCAAGGTCGCTCGTCTGCCAGGCTGAAGCCTGGCCCGCGGGATTATTGCTCATCGCGTTTCCTCCCGGCGGACGAAGCCCGTATCGTCCGTCCAGCGCTCCATCAGCGGGCGGCAGCCGTCGCGGACGAAGCGCTCGTTGGTGGCGTACTCCGGATAGATCGCCAGGCGCTCGCGCAGCTCGAAGCCGGCTTCTTCGGTGACTTCGCGCAGCTCCTCGATCTTCGGCCAGGGGGCTTCCGGACTGATGTGATCGATCGTGGTCGGCGAGACGCCACCCCAGTCGTTGATGCCAGCGAGCAGGTAGATGCCATACGCGTCGGGCGTCAGGTTCGGCGGCGCTTGAATGTTCATGCCCGGCCCGAGGATCAGCCTTGCAACGGCGATCGTGCGCAGCATCTCGAGCGCGCTGGGCTCGTCGCGGTGGCGCATCGGAATATCTTCTTTGACGCGGAAGTTCTGGACGATGACCTCCTGTATGTTGCCGTACTCCTGCTGGACGTCTCGGATGGCGAAGAGCGAATCGATGCGCTCCTCCCACGTCTCGCCGATGCCGATCAGGATACCGGTCGTGAACGCGATGCCAAGCTCACCGCAGTCGCGCATCGTTTGCAAGCGAAGCTCCGGGATCTTGCCCGGACAGTTGAAGTGCGCCTCGCCTTTGGCATGCAGCCGCTCCGATGTCGTCTCCAACATCAGGCCCATCGTGACGTTGCTCTCGCGTAGCGAGACGATCTCATCGCGGGTCATGATGCCAGGATTCGCGTGCGGCAGCAGGCCTGTCTCATTCAGGACCAGCGAGCACATCTCGCGCAGATAGGAGATGGTCGTCTCGTGGCCGTAGCGGCGCAGGTCGTCCTGCACGAAATCGTAGATCTCTTCAGGCTTCTCGCCGAGCGAGAACAACGCCTCCTTGCAACCGCGTCGCCTGCCCTCCTCGGCGATCGCGAGCACCTCGTCCGGTGACAGCGTCTTCGCCTTCGTGTCCTTCGGCCCGCGCGCGAAGGTGCAGTAGCCGCACTTCTGGCGGCAGAGGTTCGTCAGCGGAATAAAGACGTTGCGCGAGTAAGTGACGACATTCGACTTGCCTTGGTCGCGCACGGCGCTCGCCGCGAGCATCAGCGCGGGCAGTTCCGAGCCGCGCGCCGAGATGAGCCGGATGGCTTCGTCGCGAGCGAGCGATTCGCCGGTAAGCGCCTTCGAAAGCAACTCCTCGAATGCGGGGTCGAGACGCTGATGGAGGTAGAACATTCGCTTCCTATCGTTCGCAGAGCAACAAAATAGCCGCGGCGCAAATAAAATAGCCGCGCCCACTTCCCCGACGGATCGGGAATCGTGGACCCGGCACCAGCTTCAACCGCTGGCAGGTAATCGACACCGGGCCGAACCTGCGCTACCAGATCATGGTAAAAGGGCCAAGGAAGGCTGTCAAGAGCGCGCCGTGGCGGCACTCGATCTAAGCAGCCAAACGCTTATGACTAGCACCCAGACAGGCAATGCCGCGGCTGGCATGAAGAAGAAACTGAACAGGAGCGCGAACGCCGCCACGAAGCCAACGCCGGCGAGCCAGCCGGGGAAAATGCCTGCGGCGCGCCCTGCGAGCGAGATTGCAGTGATGCAGCCAGCGGCTGCCCACATCGCGAAGACCAGGAGCATGAAGCCGAACTGCGTCGCCAGCCGTGACACGTCGGGGCCGAACTCGTGGCGTTCTTCGTCGAACAGGGCGGCATACGCGAGGCTGGTAGGAACGGCGCTCAGCGCGGCTGCGGCGGCAAGCAGCAGAGCCACGAAGATGAGGCCCGCTCCGAGCGCCACCAGCGGCAGCGCCCGCGCGTCAGAGTGTTCGAGCAGTGACGCGCAAATATGCGCTAGGAACACAACGAACGCCAGACCGGCTACTACCAATACGTAGGCGCCAGCGATATCGCGGACGCGATTGCTTGTGTCACTGAAGTACGCAACGAACTGACGGTCGGGGTCGCCTGCGCTGCCGAGCTGCTCCCCGGAAACGAGCACCGCAGCAACGAAGAGCCCGACAAATGCGAACCCGCTGGCCGCTGCCCAGCGCCGTGGGCACTCAGGCACGCGACAGCTCAACCCTCAACGGTTTTAATCTCCAGCCGCACGATCAGACCGATGTGATCGGATACTTGCAGCAACTCGCCTTCATCAATGTCAACCGCGTCTGCCAAGAAGAGCTCCGCTTCCTTTACTTCAACGCCGCGCGCATCGCCGCCCTTCACCCACACATAGTCGATCCGGTGATCCGATGTTCGCTCCGGGTTATTCGCCAGTGGTATCTCCGAGTTACTGCATCCAGGGTCGCCAGCCTCCTCGCACGTGGCATTGCCGGCCTCTGCCAGCGCATCGATGAAGCCCGCGTCGATGAGACGCTGGATGGATGGGTCGTCCGGCTCCGCATTGAGGTCACCCGCAAGGATAGCGACGCCCAAAGGATCGCGCGTCTCCTCGATGAATGCGATGACAGCGTCCATCTCCGCGACAGCGGCGTCCTCGCCCGTCTCCAGCACCGCGCCTGTGCCTTCGAGGTGGGCATTGTAGACGTCGACGGTGCCGTGCTCCGTCTGTAGCGCCAGGTGCTGGACAGAGCGGATTTGACTGACTGAGCGGTTCTCGGACAACGTGATCGGCAAGCGCGTGAACGTCATCTGTCCCAGCCCGGCTTCACCAATCGGGCCGCCGAGGAAGTTACCGAAGACAGCACTGTAGTCGCCACCCAGAGTGCCAAGCACTGTCGCCCGCAGGTCGGGGTAGTTCTCGTCCGGCTCACCAACAACCTCCTGCATGAACAGCACGTCCGGCTGCTCACGGCCAACAGCGTGGGAGAACAGTTCGATTCGCTCCGCAAAGCGGTCGAGTGGCTCCGCGTCCGGGTCTTCATCGATCAGGCCGTGCAGAATGTTCTGATCGATGATCAGCAGCTCTTCGGAGTTCGCGCCCTCCCCACCACACGCAACGAGCAGACACGCTCCAAAGAGCAGAGCACTGATGGCGAGCAGGCGTTTCATGGCGGGAAGTGTAGTCGGGACAGGGCGCAGCGGCAAGGCCTATGTTGACGGCTTGCGCCCGCCGAAGACGGCCAGCTCGAAGAGCTTGAGATAGCAGTCCACGTCCTCGTAGCCAATGTCGCGTAGCCACGCGCACTGATCGTCGACCGGAGCCAGGATGTTCTCCTGTTTATCCGGTCGGTGCACGTATTCGGTCGCGACTTCGTCACGGGTCTTGCCGGAGCCAATCGACTGCTGGTGGGCGAAGAAGCTATCGATGAGCGTGTCGTCGAAGGCTTCGGTCAGCCACTCTGTGGGCGAGCTGACGTGCTCGATGTTGATGAAGAACGCGCCCGGCCGTAGCAAAGCGAAGACTTCGGCGTACAGCTCGCGCTTGCGCTCGTCGGTCAGGTGGTGGATCGCGAAGCCGGAGACGATCGCGTCGAACGGTGCGCGCGTTTCAACATCGCTCGGCCAATCCTGCGTGGCTAGATCGGCGGTCAGGATTGCGCACTGATCGCCGTACGGCGCAAGACGCTCACGCGTTTCGGTCAGCATCGGCTCGGAGTAATCGACGAGTGTCGCGCGGGCCTTCGGGTAGCGATCGAGCAACGCCAGCGTCAACGCGCCGCCGCCGCAGCCGATGTCCAGGAAGTTTTCGACCGGGCCGCCGGCCTTCTCGATCAGCCGGGACATGACGTCGATCTGGTCGCGCGCCTGCGGTATCGCGCCACGAATACCTTCCAGGTACTTACGGACGGTGGCTTCGTCCTTCCAGGCTTCAGATCGCTGACTCATGGGAATTCGCAAGTATACCAGGGTCCGTATCTACGCTGTGTGATCTAGATCACATAACGCGACTGCGGACGGGTGTTATACTTGGCTCACCCGAACTTAGGAGCATTAGCCATACCAAGCTCCTTCAGCATCAAGACTCCTGGCCATGCAGAGCTGCACCTCAACACGCGCTCCGGCAGCGTTACGGTGATCGCGGAGGAGCGCGACGACGTGTTTGCTGAAGAGGGCGCGTCATCTCGCGGGCCGGACAAGGACGCCACCGGACGGATCGCCTTCGGTTCCGCGAAGGGCGGCTCAGCGTCGCTACTCGTGCGCTGCCCCAGCGGCACAGATCTGACCGTCGGTACGATCTCGGGCAACGTGGAACTACGGGGCCAGCTCGGTCAGGCGCGGGTTACGACCGTGAGCGGCTCGGTCAGCGCGGAACGCGCCGAAGAGCTAGACGTACGGAGCATCTCGGGCAACATCGAGGTCGAGTACTGCAGCGGGCGCTGCTCGCTCCGCACGAAGAGCGGACGAGCGACTTGCAATAGCGCACGCGATGCGAGCGTATCAACAGTGTCGGGCCAGATACAGCTTGACGAGGCGTCGGGTCACGTCCGCGCGCAGACTGTCAGCGGCACCGTGCACGTCGGGTCGCAGCGCAACAGCGATGTGGCAGTGCAAACGATCTCCGGCTCGGTCAAGATCAACGTGCAAGCCGGCGTTCGCCCCGACACGCGAGCACGCTCGATGACCGGACGACCGCGCATCGACTGTGAGCCAGGCAGCGACTGCCGGATCGCAGTACGCTCAATGAGCGGCAAGATCGAAATCTCGCCGGCGTAATGCCGCCGCGCACCACCGCCCCTTCTCAGGTTATCCAGGGCACAGTCGTTTTCACTGACATCGTCGGCTTCACGGAGTACACCGCACTGCGCGGCGACGAAAGCGCTATGGACTTGCTTTCAACCCAGGAGCGCCTAGTGCGCGACACGCTGCCGCCCGACGCACGTATCGTGAAGGAGCTGGGCGACGGCCTCCTCCTCTGGTTCGATGATGCGTGCGCGGCGATCGAGACCTCGCTGCGATTGCAGGAACGCTTCGAGCGCGAATCGATGGACTCGGACGTTCCGCTTTGGGTACGTTGCGGGATGCACTCCGGGCAGCAGACGCGGCGCGGCGAAGACCTGATTGGACACGACGTGAACATTGCGGCGCGCGTCGTGGACGTTGCCGGGCCCGGCGAGGTGTTGCTCTCGAACGCAACGCTGGATCGCGTCGAGGGGAAGTTGCCGGACGTCTGGTTCGACGAACTGGGGCCGGTAGTGATGAAGGGCATTCCGGATCCGGTACGCCTCTACCGCGCCTCTGCGGTGGGTTAGGCAGCCGTTGCCGGAGCGCGCTTCGATTGTATAACGTACAGTGCTGGGCACCGCGCCGTGGTGGGCAGCCTACGAAGCAAGGTTGGGGCACACGCTTCGCAAGTTCATGGAGGAAGTAAATGAACGTCCAGGAAACGGTAAGGCTACAGCTCGGGTTTTGGCACGGCGCACTCGGCGGGATCATGGGCGACTGCGGCGACGCGTTAAACAAGGCGGTCCCAGGCGCAACGATCAACTCGATCGCCTCGGTGTATGCGCACATCGTATGGTCGGAAGACACAATCATCAACGGCATGATGCAGGGGAAGCCAACTATTTTCAGTTCGGGCGGCTGGGAAGAGAAGACCGGAACGAAATTACCCGGCGACCAGCCATCGCTGGGCGACTGGGCAAAGACCTTCAACATGGACTATCCCAAGTTCAAGGAATACGCCGACGCAGTCTTCGCCAACACAGACGCGTTCCTCTCCAGCGTCACCGACGCTCAGCTCGCTGAGAAGGCCCAGACACCGATCGGTGAGCAAACGAAGGAATGGTTCCTCGCCGCGGTGCTAGCGACGCACCTGCCGCAACACACGGGCGAGATCGCGGCCCTCAAGGGCGTCCAGGGACTGAAGGGACTACCGTTCTAACAAGCGGTGCTACGGGCGGGGCGAGAAGGCGCCGCCCTTTGCCTAGACGCCAGTTGTCATCCTCCCACCACAGGTGCGGTTTCTGTCCGCTCGGTTGCCTCCTGCAGTCGCTGTGCCAGGTTCCTCTGCTCGGGCTGAGGCGCGACGCGCTCATCGGCGCGGGGGTCTAGCCAGAGACCGAGACGCACGAGCCACGCGCCGAGCATACTGCGGACGCGTCGCCGCTTGTCGAGGCCGAGCGATTCAGCACGGGCGATGAGCGCGTCTTGCTGACGCTCGACTTCGAGCTCGAAGAGCTTGGTTTCCACTAGAAGACGCTGGAGTTGGTCCATCGTTCGCCTCGCTTACGGCATACCGATAGCGGGCGGCGGCCCGCCGGCAAGCATTGCTTCGGCGCGCTTCGTGATGTAGGCGTTGTGCTCGGGGTGGGTCAGCACGTAGAAGCGCTGTTCGACGATGGCGTCGAACACCTGCTGCGCAACCTGGGCCGGGCTCTGACCTTCACGCAAGAGCTGCCGGACGAAGTCCCTTCCTATCGCTTCCGGTGTGCCTGCTGCGGGCTCCGGCAGCGGCCCGGACGGGCGGTTGCGATCGGCGTTCATGATGTTCGTGTCGGTCGCGGCAGGGCATAGCAAGGACACGCCGATCTTCCCGCCCGAGGTCATCAGCAGCTCGTAGTAGAGCACTTCGGACAGGCCAACGACGGCGAACTTGCTTGTGGTGTACGCGGACGCGCCGCCACCCGCCATCAGCCCGGCGAGCGAAGCGGTGTTGACGATATGTCCTTCTTCCCCCCGCTCCAACATGAGCGGGACGAACGTGCGGACGCCGTGGACGACGCCCCAAAGGTTGACGCCTAGGGCCCACTGCCAATCTTCCAGCGACTCGTCCCAGGCGAGCTTCGTCGCGGCAACCCCGGCGTTGTTGCAGACGATGTGTACGCCGCCGAATGCCTCGATTGTCTGGTCAGCGAGCGCTTGCACGTCGGCTGCCTTCGAGACGTCGGTGCGCACACCGAGGACGGTCGCGCCCGCTTCTCGCATCTCGCGTTCGGTCGTTTCGAGTGCCGGCGCCTCGATATCGGCGAGGACGACGCGCATGCCTTCGGCGGCGAAGCGCTCGGCCAGGCCGCGGCCGATGCCGCTGGCCGCGCCGGTCACGACGGCTACTTTGCCCGTGAGCTCCTTCATCGCTTCTTTCTCCGTGTCTCTGCTCTGGTTGCCAATTCAAACGTGGTTGCCAGCTCTTCTGCGTACTGGGCAGGGTCCAGGTCCGGGTAGACGAGCAGTCGTGGGCCGAGCGCGTCGATCGTCGTACGGATTGCGACGGCCATGACGGACGGCTCGAACGCACGAAACTCGCCGCGCTCCTGCCCCCAGCGCAGCATTTGCTCGATGCCGGAGATGGGTTCCTCCAGGCCCCTGATGTCGAAGCGTGGCTGGCCGTCCGGCGTGCGGGCGCTGGAGACGATCTCGATCATCGCCTGGACATCGCGGAGGTGCTCGGCAATGAAGGTGACGTTGCTGACGATGAACTTGCGGAGCGTGCCCGAGGCGGTCGTCTCCACCATCAACTGGGGCATCATGTACGCACCGGCGGCAGTGTAGACATCAGTCACGACCTGTTCGATCAGCTCGTCCTTGCCTGCGAAGTAGTAGGAGATGACGCTCTTGCTCACGTTGGCGCGCTTCGCGATCTCGGCCAGGGACGCCCGCTCGTAGCCGAGGTCGGCATAGGCATCGATGGCGCAGCGGATGATCTGCGCGCGGCGCGCTGCCTCGATGAACGTCGGCT
>Ga0137427_10000753_pt1 | contig 15679 bp, 11 predicted proteins | sample EasRivERMZT700_2_FD_102309 | JGI IMG/M metagenome (GOLD analysis project Ga0137427, IMG submission 102309) | Soil microbial communities from meander-bound floodplain in the East River, Colorado, USA - East River MetaG ERMZT700_2 | ecosystem: Environmental > Terrestrial > Soil > Floodplain ...
CGCTGATGGGGTTGCTCCGTGTGGGGCGCGGCATCGACCTCCTGCCGCTGCCGGCGGGCGATGAAGGCGGGCTTCGCTCCTATATCGGCTCGGTCGCCGTCGATGAGTCGGGCCGCTACGTCGCCGCCACGTCGCCCAAAGGGGGGCTTGCCGGCCTGTGGTCGCTCGCCGACGGTCGCTGGCTTGGCGGCTTCAAGCTCGACGATGTCTGCGGCCTTGCCGCGGACACGGGGCCGGAATCGTTCTGGGCGACGTCGGGCCACGGCGATGTCGTGCAGCTGGAAGCGGGAGAGAACGGCCTTGCGGCGGCCACGCATTGGCGCGCGCCGGCCGCCTTCGACAATCACCTGCTACGGAGCTAGGTCCTCGAGCTCCGCGTCGGGCGGCTCAGGCATTTCGCCGATCGGGTTCAGTTCCTCGCCCGGGTCCGTATCCAACAGCCGCCTCGTCGGGACCGCACTGCCTTTGGCGAGGGCGGCGATCAACGTCGCGTCCCGGCCGTAACGGTCAGGGCGGAAATCGACATTGCCGTCGGCATCCGCGCTGGCCGTCCAATAGAGGAAATACACCGGCACCGGCTTGTCGAGCGGTATGCGCTGTGTTTGGCGGGTCTTGCGGGCCTCGTTGATCATGCCCATGCCGTCTTCCGCATCCCCGGTCAGCGCGAGCGAGGCCAGGGGGAAGATCTCCTGCACGCGGACGCAGCCGTTGCTGATCTCGCGGGTATTGGCGTCGTAGAGCTTCTTGTTGGGCGTGTCGTGCAGGTAGACGTCGAAATCGTTCGGCGAATCCAGCATCACCGCACCGAGTGCGGTGGTCGGCCCCGGACGCTGTTGAATCGCGTAGGGGAACTCCTCGGGCTTGATGTTTCGCCACTTGATCGTGCGGCCGGTCGGATCGTTGGGCGGCCCGTCCGTCACGACCATGTTCCTCGTCGCCAGGTAGTTCGCGTTCCGTTTGAGACGGGGAAGCAGGTCCCTGGCCGCGATGTCGCCCGGAATATTCCAGGGCGGATTAACGACCACGGTCTTGATCTCGGTACGGATGATCGGTGTGGCGCTGGTCTTGCGCCCGACGATCACTTTCGATTTCAGCGCGACCTTGCCGTCGCTGACATACTGCACGCTCTGGTCGGGAACGTTGACCATCACGTAGCGGCTCTCGAACTGCGCCGGCAGCCAGCGCCAGCGCTCCATGTTGGCGGCGATCTGCTCGACGCGCACCGGAGCCGACACGTTCAGGACCCCGATCGTTTCGGGTCCGGCCCGGCCGTCGTCGACCAAGCCGTTGCGCGCCTGGAACCGCTTGACCGCATCGCGGACATCGTTCCGCGCGGGCTTCGGCTTGGCGTCCAGGATCGGGTCCTCGAACGTCAGCCGCTCGATCAGCGCTTCCAGCCGCTCGTCGTTGCGGTCGAGCCTGATCTCGGTGGTGCCGGGCACCATGGGCCAGCCGCCCTCTTCGGCAATCGCGCGGTAGCGCGCAAGCGCGGTGGCGAGCCGGTCATACTCGGGATGGCGCGGCGAAACGTCGGCCAGGTAGTTCCCGACCGATCCGTTTGCGACCGCGCGGTTCAGTTCCGCCGCGGCGTTGAAGGCGGGAATAGGAAGGCTCGCATCGCCGTAGATGTCGCTCGGCCGGAACCGGCCCGTGCGCACATCGCGCGAGTAGCGCAGAACGGCCGCGGTGACTGCAATCTCATAGCGTGCCGCGTCCGTTCCCGGCGCGACGCGCGGGAGAGCGTAGTCCTCGTTGCGAAGGCCATGTTCGTATGCCTTGCCGAGCGCCGTGCGGATATCGGCGATCATCTTTCCGTCGCCGGCCCATGCCGGACGGAACTCGCGGGCCTGATAAAAGGCCAGCACGTCGGGCTGGGCGCCGGACATGAGAATCGCTCTGATCGCCGCTTCCGGTCTCGGCCCCGGATCGGGCGGTACGGAAAGCGCGATCACCGGAGGTGGCGTGCCCGCACAGGAGGCGGCTGTCAGCGCCGCAATCGTTAGTGCCAGAGCGCGAAGCAGTCGTGGCCCAACGTGAGCGTATCGCTCAGCTTTCGCAGCGCGCGCAGAAGCGTTCATGGAGATAGAAATATCCCATTGAGTAGAACCCGACCATACACAACGCACGGCGCCGGGGTTTGGCCCCGTCGCACCTTGGAGAATGGTGAATTCTGCGCCGCAAGCCTGTGCAATTTCTGTGACCTCCCCAGACCGCGCAACTTTTCTCCTTGGGGGGTGTTACCCTAGCCACCGTTTCAAAGAGGAGCACGCATATGAATAATTTCGTGAAGAGGGGATTTCTGCCGCTGGTGATCGGAGCGACTCTGCTCGCCGGTTGCGCCACCAGAGAAGCCGTCCAACAGGCTCAAGCGTCTGCCGACGCCGCGCGGATGCAAGCCGATCAGGCGACGGCCGCCGCCAATGAAGCGATTGCCGCGTCGCGGACCGCTTCGCAGAGAGCAGATCAGGCCAATGCCACCGCGACCCAGGCGCAGCAGTCCGCCAATAGCGCGCAGCAGGCCGCGAACGGCGCCCAGACGTCGGCACAGAACGCCGCCGCCAGCGCCCAGCGGGCGAGCGACGATGCTCGTGCGGCTCAGGAAAAGGCTACGGAAATTCAGGCGACGGTGCCGCCGCGGGCGCCGACGCGCTTTGCCAGGGGCGAGCGCGGTTAACCGCTCTACCCACCTGGAGTGACCCAATAACCCGCCGGAGGCGAACGCCCCCGGCGGGTTTTTTGTTTGAAGTTCTATTCCGCCGGAGCGGCGACCTGCTTCCGCCCGCCGACCCACGACCCGACGCGGTCGAGATACACGTACAGCACCGGCGTGATGTACAGGGTCAGCGCCTGCGAGAAGAGCAATCCGCCGACGACGGCGAGACCCAGCGGCTTGCGCGCCTCGCCGCCGTCGCCCATTCCGATTGCGATGGGCAGCGTTCCGAACAGGGCGGCCATGCTGGTCATCATGATCGGCCGGAACCGGGTCAGGGCGGCTTCCATGATCGCCGATTGCGCGTCGACATTGTCCGTGCGCTGTCGCGTAAGGGCGAAGTCCACCATCATGATGGCGTTCTTCTTCACCAAACCCACCAGCATGACCATACCGACGAATGCGTAGAGCGTGAGCGGGATCGGATAGCCGTACTGAACCATGCCGACGAGGTACAGCGTCAGCAGCGCGCCCACCGCGGCGGCCGGCAGAGACGACAGAATGGTCAGCGGGTGGATGAAGCTCTCATAGAGCACGCCCAGGACGATATAGACGACCAGGATGCCGCCGATGAGCAGGAAGCCCATGCCCTGCTGAGATTCCTGGAACGCTCTCGCCGTCCCTTGGAACGTGCCCACCACGGACGCGGGAATTTCGAGCTCGTTTCTCACCCGGTCGATTTCGGCCACCGCGTCACCCAACGCAACGCCTGCTGGGAGGTTGAACGACAGCGTCACCGCGGACAGCTGACCCAAATGGTTTATGGTCAGCGGCTGGATGCCCCGGCTGATCGTCGTCACCGCCGTGAGGGGGACCAGCGAGCCGACATTGCCGGTCAGGGTCGCGGACCGCGGCGTCGCGAGATAGAGCCGGTCCAAGGCTGCGGCGTCTTCCTGATATTGCGGAAGCAGCTCGAGGATCACCCAGTACTGGTCGGCCTGGGTGTAGATCGGTGAAACCCGCTGGCCGCCGAAGGCGGAACCAAGCGCGACTTCGATCTGCTGCGGCGTGATGCCGAGCGAGGCGGCGCGGTCGCGGTCGATCGCGACGTTGATTGAGGGCGTCGTGAGATTGAGGTCCGTGTTCACGTCCGTGAACATCGGATTGGCCGACAGCGCATCCAGCAGCCGGGTCGAGCTGGCGTAGAGCTCGTCCAGATTGATGTCTTGCAGCGTGTATTGGTAAAGCGCGCGCGTGTTGAAGCCGCCGATCCGGATCGGCGGCCGATTCTGCATGATGACGTTGATGCCGGGGATCTGCGCGAATTTCGGGCGCAGAGCCGCGATCACTTGATCCACGGTCATCTCGCGGTCGCGGTCGGATATCATCTGGATGCTGAAATTGCCTCGGTTCGAATTGTTCACCGAGCTCTGGACGCCCTCGATATTGGGGTCGGCGGCAAAGATCTTCGAGGCCTCATCCTGGTGACGCCGCATCTCAGCGAACGAGATTCCGTTGGCGCCTTCGGTGGTGGCGTTCATCTGGTTCGAGTCTTCGCTCGGCAGGAAGTCCTGCGGCATGATCCGGAACATCTGCACGGTCGCCGCGATGCTGGCGAGGAAGAGCACGAAAATGAAGCGGCGATGGCGCAGGCTCCACTTGAGACTCGATTCATAGCCGCGCTGCGTGGCCTCGAACCCCTTTTCGCTCACCCGGTAGAACCAGTTGTGGCGCTTGGCGTGTTCCTCTTCCGACGACTTGATCAGCCGGGCGCACAGCATCGGCGTCAGCGTCAGGGACACGATGCCGGAGATCACCACGGCAATGACGATGGTGACGGCAAATTCGTTCAGCAGCCGGCCGACGATGCCACCCATGAAAATGACGGGTATGAACACCGCAGAAAGCGCCGCCGTCATCGAAGGAATGGTGAACGACACCTCCTTCGAGCCGACATAGGCAGCCTGCAGCGGCGGCTCGCCTTTCTCGACATGGCGCATGATGTTTTCGAGCATGACGATGGCGTCGTCGACGACGAAGGCGACGCATAGCGTGAGCGCCATCAACGACAGATTGTTCAGGCTGTAACCCATCATCGACATGCCGGCAAAAGTTCCGGCGATCGTGATCGGCAGCACGATCGAAGGAATGAATGTTGCCGTGGCAGTGCGCAGGAAGACGAAGATGACGCCCACGACCAACAGGCCGGCGATCAGCAGGGTGAACTGCACGTCGAAAAGCGAGCGGCGGATGGATTGGCTGCGATCCATCCTCGTTTCGACCTCGATCGACGGCGGCAATTGAGCGATCAGCTGCGGCAGGATCGCCTTGATGGCGTCCACGACCGCGATCGTGTTCGCGCCTGGCTGGCGGTTGATCGCGACGCTCACCGCCGGCAGCCCGTTCCAGGTTCCGAAGGTCTTGTTGTTCTCGATGTCGTCGATCACGTTGGCGACGTCGGCGAAGCGAACCGGCGCGCCGTCGCGATAGGTGAGGATCTGCTGTCTGAACTCTGACGCCTCGTTGAGCTGGCCTTCGGTGTGAATGACCGCTGACCTGGTCCGTCCGTCCAATTGTCCGGTGGCGAGATTGACGTTGACGTTGCGGATCGCGCTGGCGACTTCGTCGATGCCGATCCCGCGAATGGCAAGAGCGGCGGGGTCGACCTGAACGCGCACCGCGGGACGAGCCTGTCCGAAAATCAATGCTTCCGCCACGCCGTCGATCGAGGAGAGTTTTCCGATCAGTAGATCCTCGACGTACTGATTGACGACGCGAAGCGGCAGCGTCTTCGAACTGACGTTGAGGAGAAGGATCGAACCTTCGGCCGGATTGATCTTGCGCAGCGAAGGCGGCGAAGGCATGTCGCGCGGCAACGCGCGCGTGGCGGCCGAAGCCGCCGCCTGGACGTCCTGGAACGCGGCGTCGATGTTCCGGTCGAGGCGGAACTGCAGTGTGATGCGGGTCTGGTTCTGGCTGCTCTGCGAGGTCATCGAATCGAGACCCGCGATCAGGGAGAATTGCTTCTCCAGCGGCGCGGCCACGGACGACGCCATGGTCTCGGCATCGGCGCCGGGCAATCCGGCTTGCACTTCGATGGTCGGGAAATCGACGTTGGGGAGTTCACTGACGGGAAGGGAAAAGTAGCCGTAGATGCCCGCAATCACGAACGCTGCCATCAACAACGTCGTCATCACCGGACGCCTGATGAAGGCAGCAGAGATGTGCATTGGGAAGTCCTTTTCCTATCCGCCGCGCGGGGTGGCGACATCGCCGCCGCTTTGCGCGGTGGCGGGAGGATTTACGGCTTGCGGGCTGGGGGCGTTTTCGGCCGCCGGCGTTCCGGCCGGCTCTCCGACGATGGACACCGGGGTGCCGGGGGTCAGCCGCAATTGACCGTCGACCACGACGCGCTCGCCGGTTTTCAAGCCCGAGCCGAGCACCGCAATGGACGAATCCTCGTAAGCCACACGGACCGGCCGCATCTCGGCCTTGTTGTCGTTGCCGATGACAAAGACATAGGGCCCGGCCTGTCCGACGTTCAGCGCTTCATGCGGAATGAACACGGCCTGATTGAGGGTGTCGAGCGTCACCGCCACATCGATAAGTTCGCCGGGCACGAACCGGAGATCGGGATTTGCAAATGTCGCACGCAATTCGATCGTGCCGGTTCTCTGGTCGATCGTGTTGGCGATGAAATCCACTTTGACCGGAATGCCCGTGTCGGCCGCGGGCGGTGCTCCGACGGCGGCCGCAGCCTCGACCACGTCATTGCGGACCGTCACCGAGGCGATGAGTCCATTGCCCCGCATGCGGTCCTGGAGTCGCGGCAGGTTGGCCTGCGGCAGATTGAAGGTCAGCTTGACCGGCTGGATCTGCGTGATGGTGATGAGACCCGCCTGGTCATTGGCGCGCACCTGATTGCCCGGATACACGATGTAGGCGCTGGTCTTCCCATCGATCGGTGAATAGATCTTCGTGTAGCCGAGATTGAGCTTGGCGCGGTCGAGCGCCGCCCTGTCGGCTTCGACCGTTGCTGCGAGCGCCTTGGCGTTCGCTACCAGTTGGTCGCGCTGCTGCGCCGACACGATGCCGCGATCCGCCAGCATGACCGCGCGCTCGGCATCCGCCTGCGCGCTCGCTTGTTGAGCCTGGTCGCGCGCCATCTGCGCTTCCGATTGGCGGACGGTGGCTTCAAACGGCGCGGGGTCGATCTGGAACAGCAGATCGCCCTTCTTCACCATCTGGCCTTCTCTGAACGCCGCTTCGAGCAGTGGACCATCGACCTGCGACTTGATGTTCACGACCGAATTCGCAAGCACGGTTCCGATCGTGCGAACGACCACCGGCACGTCGCGGGTTTCGGCCGTCGCGATGCGGACCGGCGCAGCCTGCGGCCCGCGTGGGCCGGCAACCTTGTCGCCGCCGCCGGTGAAGCCCTCGAAGACCGAACCTATGGCGGCGAACGGGCTCTTGACCGCCGCCGTCAACGAACCGGTGGGGTCTGCAGGATCATAGCCGGACGCAATCACACCGCCCGCGCCGAGCGCGAGCGTCAGGAGGACCACGCGGATGGGCCATTGGCGATTTGGCCGACTTGTCGTAATGCCGTTGCCCATCAGAACCTTTCCCAAAAAACCATCTCGAATGACGCAAGCTCGATCCTGACGGCGGACAAGGTCGCCCAACATCAGGCACTAGGCTTTATTGGATAAAGACCATGTGTCTCAAAACTTTGTCGGGGGCGCAAATCTCCGTTTGTTGCGGTTTTGCAGTATCAAAAACGATGCATGACGGCGCGACCTGTAACCCCCGCATTTTCCTATCGAAGCCCCGTGTGCAACAAGGGGTGATCCGCCTTCGCAGGGCTGCGTGGGACGAGCACCCGTGAAGCTTTAGCGAAGGAGGGTTTACACCCCCTCAATTGACACCATCCAACTCGTACTATTCTGCCCCCGTGACGTCGAAAATCACCCGCCCCGTGGACATGGCGACCGAAGAGTTCCAGCCTCGCAGCCGGGACTTGAAGCTCTATCTTTCCGTCCGATTCGCCACCAGTTTCGGGACCCAGATCCAGTCGGTTGCGGTGGGGCTTCAGGTCTATGACCTCACCCGCGATCCGGTGGCGCTGGGCTATGTCGGGCTCGCGATTTTCCTGCCGATGCTCTTGCTCGTCCTGCCGGCAGGCGACCTCGCCGACCGGATGGACCGGCGGGTCATGCTGATTGTCAGCTACCTGGTCCAGATACTGGCTTCGCTGCTGCTGTTCGCGCTTACGCTGACGGGCGTGGAGGAGATGTGGGCGTATTATGCGGCGATCACCTTCCTCGGCGTGGCGCTCGGCATTTCTCAGCCCGCCGTCCAGTCGTTCCTTCCGTTCCTTGTGGTCCGGGAACGGCTGCCGCAGGCCATCGCCTGGAACGCCACGTCCTACCGCACGGCCACCATTGCGGGTCCCGCGGTCGGCGGGTTCCTCTACGCCTTCGGTCCGGAAGTGAACTACTCGCTCTGCCTGTGTCTCTACGTTTTCACAGTCATTGTCATGTGGAACCTGAAGATTCGTGCCCGCGAGGGCGAGAGCGTGGGCAGCACGGCGTTCGTCCGTATTGCCGAGGGAATCTCCTATATCCGCCGGCGGCCGATCATATTCGGCGCCATCTCGCTCGATCTTTTCGCGATGTTCCTGGGCGGCGCGACCGCTCTGTTGCCGATCTATGCGCGCGACATCCTCGAGGTCGGCCCTATCGGCCTCGGGTTCCTGCGCACGGCGCCGTCGGCGGGTGCTGCCCTCGTTGCCGTGGTGCTCGCGCGCCGGCAGCTTCAGCGGCATGCCGGGAGCTGGATGTTCGCCTGCGTCGCTCTGTTCGGTCTGGCGACGATCGTGTTCGGTCTGTCGGAGAATTTCTACCTGTCGCTGTTCGCGCTCGCCGTCGTCGGCGGCGCCGACATGGTCAGCGTCTATGTGCGCTCGGCCATGATCCAGCTCGCCACGCCCGACAATATGCGCGGCCGAGTCGGCTCGCTGAACTCGCTCTTCGTCGGCGCCTCGAACGAGCTTGGCGAGTTCCGCGCCGGCATGATGGCCGGTCTCCTCGGCACGGTCCCGGCCGTGGTTCTCGGCGGCGTGGGCGCGGTCGCGGTCGTCGGGCTGTGGATGCGGCTGTTCCCGCAGCTCCGTCAGGTCGACCGCTTCTCCGACGTCACCGTGCAGTAGAGCGCTGCATCACTTCGGCTGGGGCACGATCCGGATATAGGGCCGCGGCGCCTTCCAGCCTTGCGGATAGGTCTTCTTGGCTTCGTCGTCCGACACCGAGCCCGCGATGATCACGTCCTCGCCCTGCTTCCAGTTCACCGGCGTCGCTACCTTGTGCTTGGCGGTCAACTGCATCGAATCGATGACGCGCAGCACCTCGTCGAAATTGCGTCCCGTGGTCATCGGATAGACGAGGATTAGCTTGATCTTCTTGTCGGGCCCGATGACGAAGACATTGCGCACAGTCTGGTTGTCGGCAGGCGTGCGCTTGGAAACATCGCCCGAGGCCTCGGCCGGCAGCATGTCGTACAGCTTGGACACGGCGAGATCGGGGTCTCCGATCATCGGGTAGTTCGGTGCCGTTCCTTGCGTCTCCTCGATGTCGTGCGCCCATAGTGAGTGCTTGTCGACCGGATCGACTGACAAGCCGATGATCTTGACGTTGCGCTTGTCGAATTCGGGCTTCAGCCTGGCCATGTAGCCGAGTTCCGTCGTGCAGACGGGCGTGAAATCCTTGGGGTGGGAGAACAGGACGCCCCAGGAATTGCCGAGCCATTCGTGAAAGCGGATCGGCCCCTGGGTGGTGTTCGCCTGGAAATCGGGAGCGGTGTCGCCCAGTCTGAGTGCCATGGGAGCCTCCTTGAGCGCGCGAGGCGCGCGTCGGTGCGGGAATTGAGACCGTAAGATATAGCACCGCACGCGCCGTTCAATGAGCAGAAAGCGTCAACGCCGAAGGGCGCGCGGTTTGCCGGATTCAGGTGGCTCGACCCAGACGTGAACAATGGACTGCGTTTGAGCCGGCGGATCGCTCGCCGGGAAGGTCAGCGCCAGGGCCTCGTCCAGCTTCTGATCGCTCGTCTCTTGTGTATTGTGCGCGATGCGGTCGCGATTATCCCGCTGGCCGCGCTCAGTCCTGTTTCTTCTCATGTTTCTTCTTGGCGCCGGCATGGACGGCGGGTTCGCTCCGCGCCGGCGGATCGCTCGCGGGAAAGCTTTCCTCCAACGCCTCGTCGAGTGCGTCCTCGGTGCTGCGCGGCCGGTGTTGTTCCCGGGCGCCCTTTGTGGGTCCGAGCCCGCCCCCTCGCGTGTTCGCTTGCTTCGCCTGTTTGCCTGAGAGGTTTTCTTCGGGTTTTGTGGTCATGCGGGACTCCGAATTCTAGCTTGAACGATAACGAACGAACGCCGAACGGGTTCAATCGAAATTCCGGCGCAATCGATCTGTGTACGGATAGGTTATCCGGGCTCTCCCGTGGGCGAGCGGGTCTGAGACCCGCGGTATCTCAGCCCCGCGCGATCGCTTCCTTCACGCGCTCCGGTGTGAACGGCAGGTTGCGCAAGCGCACGCCCGTCGCATGGAAGATCGCATTGGCGATCGCCGCGGGCGTCGGTCCTTGCGAGGCTTCGCCGGCGCCGAGCGAGCGTTCTTCCGGTCGGTCGAGCAGAACCACGTCCACCGCCGGCACTTCGGAGAAGGTGAGGATGGGATAGCTCGACCAATCGCGCGTGGTGATCTTCTCGCGGTCGAACTTCACTTCTTCCTTCATCGTCCAGCTCACCGCCTGGATGACGCCGCCCTCGAGCTGATTTGTCAGGCCGTCCGGATTGATGATCTGCCCGGCATCGGCCGCCGCCGTCACGCGTTCGACCTTCACCTGACCCGTGGCGCGATCGACCACGACATCGACGATCATGGCGACATAGGCCTTGATGGTCTCGTAGCGCGAGTACGCGACGCCGCGACCGCGCACCCCGTCGCTCCGCGCGCCCGGCTTCCACTCGGCCTTCTTCGCCGCCGCCTCGAGCACCGCACGGCCGCGCTCATCCTTCAGGTGCTTCAACCGGAACGCGACCGGGTCCGCACCGGCGAGGTGCGCCATTTCATCCATGAAAGATTCGTGCGCGAACACGTTGCCGAATCCGCCCAGGGTCCTCAGCGCCGAGGTCCGGAGCGGCATCTCGGTGATGAAATGATCGACGATCTTTTGATTGGGGAATTCGTAGCAGGGGACCGCGTTGCGGTCGCCGCCGCCGCCGGGAAGCGGCGCCTCGACCGGCCTCCCGCGCGGAAACGGCGTCGCGAGATGCGCCGACGCGAGAAGGTTTATTCCCGTGGCACTGCCGGGCCGCATGTTGTGCGGGCAGGTCCAGACGTCGTACTGCCAGTCGACGATCGCCCCTGTCGCGTCGAGGCCCGCCCGCGCCGACATTTCCATCGCCGAGCCCAACGGCTCCCAGCCGAACTCGTCGTCGCGCATCCATTGCAGCTTGACGATCCGCCCCTGCGTCGCGATCGCGAGCAGCAATGCATCGAGCGCCACGTCGTCGGCGCCGTTGTGGCCGTAGCAGCCCGCGCCCTGCGAATGGATCACCCGGATGCGTTCTGGCGGCACGCCGGTGACCTTCGCGAGATCGCCGCGCAGCGGATAGGGTCCTTGCGTGTGCGACCACACCGTCCACACATTGTCGACCAGCCCCGCGACCGCGCAGGACGGCCCGATCGACGCGTGCGCCAGATAGGGCTTGGTGTAGGTCGCGGTGTGCGTCTTCACCGCTGCGCCCGCGGCGCCGGTTTTCTGGTCGACCGTCTGCGTGTCCATGCCGCGCAAGCTTTTCAGCTGCTCATGCAGGCGCGCCTGATCGGGCAGTGCGGCCGGCACCTGCCAGCGCGCCGCCCGTGCCAGCGCCTCGCGCGCCGCGATCGCCTGTTCCTCGCGCTCCGCGACGACGCCGAGGAAACGGCCGTCACGCACGACGCGGATCACGCCGGGCAGAGCGCGCACCGCCGCTTCGTCCACGGACATGAGCTGCGAGGTGTCGGAGGGCGGCCTGACCACGCGTCCGAAGACCATGCCGGGCAAGCGCATGTCATGGACATACATGGCCTCGCCCATCACCTTGCCGGGAATATCGATGCGAGGCGCGGGCGTGCCGACGATCTTGTGAGCGCTGGCCGGTTTGGCCGCGATGCTTCCCGTCGCGTCCTGCCGCAGCGAGATTTCGCCGGCGAGCTCCCAATAGCTGATCCGGCCCGGCGCGTCCTTCGCGATGACGATGCCGTCGGTGACAATCAGCGTCTCGGCCGGTGCGTTCAACTTTTCGCCGGCCCGCTTCAGCACGATCGCGCGCGCTTCCGCCGCCGCCGCGCGCAATGCCGCGCCACCGGCTTCGATCGAGTTGCTGCCCGCCGTCTGGCCTTCGTTCGGCGAGCGCATCGTGTCGACCGGGATCATCCGTACACGTTCGAACGCCACGTCCAATTCCTCGGCGACGATCTGCGCCAGCGCGGTCAGATTGCCTTGTCCGAGCTCGACGCGCCCGGTGTACACCGTCACCGTGCCTACGGAATCGATGCGCAGCCAGGCATCCAGCCTCCGGTTGGCCGCGAGCATCGCCGGCATCCCGGCTCTCGCCTCGGCAGCGAATGACAGTGTGGGCGCCATGCTGAAGGCGATGACGATGCCGGTGAGACCCGCCGCGAATTCGCGCCGGCTCAGTTCGCGCGCGCTCATCCCGCCATCTCCCGCGCCGCGCGTTGGATCGCCCGCACGATTCTGTTGTGGCTGCCGCAGCGGCACAGATTGCCTTCGAGGGCGGCGCGAATCTCACTCGCATCGGGCCGCTTGTTGCGGTCCAGCAGCGCCTTCGCGCTCATCATCATCCCGTTGATGCAGTATCCGCACTGCATCGCCTGTTCCTCGACGAAGGCTTTCTGAAGCGGGTGCGGTGCGTCTTGCGTGCCCAGCCCTTCGAGCGTCGTGACCGGCTTGTCGCCCACCTGGCCGACCGGCAACCGGCACGACCGCTGCGGCTGTCCGTCGACCAGCACCGTGCACGAGCCGCATTGGCCAAGCCCGCAGCCGAACTTCGCCCCGTTCAACTCGAGATCGTTGCGCAGCACATAGAGGAGAGCGGTATCGGCTTCCGCGGTCGCTTCGCGCGGCTGGCCGTTCACAGTGAGACGATAGAGGGGCATCGGATGTCGCTTCTCGAGCTCCTCCTGGTGGGTCATCCCGCGGGCGTGGAAGGGTAAGGGCAAGGCAGTTCGAACTCAAGGCGGCGGCGGATTCGGCGGCTCAAACAGCGCGGCCGAGCAACGGCACGGAATCGCTCAGCGAAAACCTCCGTCTAGGCTATAGTTGACTGTCAGCCGCCAATGGTTACTGAAATCGCCGTCCGCCTCACGCTTAGGTCCGGGAACACGCCCATGAGAGCCCTCCGCCTGCTCAAGCTTCTCTACGTGCAAGTGCTGCTTGCGGCTGTCGCCGGGGTCGTCGTCGGCTTGATCTGGCCCGAAACCGGCGAAGCGATGCGGCCGCTCGGAGACGCGTTTATCCGCGTCATCAAGATGATCATCGCGCCGGTCGTCTTTTGCACGGTCGCGATCGGCATCGCGCATATGAGCGACCTGAAGAAGTTCGGACGGGTCGGCGGGAAGACGTTGCTCTATTTCGAGGTCGTCTCGACCGCTGCACTCGCCATCGGACTCCTCGTCGGCAACATCGTGCGCCCGGGCGCGGGGTTCAACATCGATGTGGCTTCGCTCGATCCCAACATCGCTGCGCAATACACCAAGGGCGGTCCGGACACCGCAGGCTCGTTCACCGATCATGTCGTGAACATCATCCCCGACACCCTGATCAGTCCGTTCGTCACCGGCGATCTGTTGCAAGTGCTGTTCGTCGCAATCCTCACCGGCTTCGCCTGCTCGCGTCTGGGCTCCTTCGGTACCCAGGTCGCCCATGCGCTCGAAAGCGCCACCAAGGTGCTGTTCTCGATCATTCACATCATCGTGTGGGCGGCGCCGATCGGCGCCTTCGGCGCGATGGCCTTTACCATCGGACGCTACGGCGTCGCCTCGCTCCAGCCGCTCGCCTTCCTGATCACGACCTTCTACCTGACGTCGCTGTTTTTCGTTTTTATGGTGCTGGGCGGGATCGCCCGCGCTGCGGGCTTCTCGATCTTCAAGTTCATCCGCTATTTCCGCGACGAGCTTTTCATCGTGCTGGGCACGTCCAGCTCCGAGCCGGTTCTGCCGGCGCTCTTGGAAAAACTGCAGAAGCTCGGTGCCTCGCGTTCGGTCGTCGGCCTCGTCATCCCGACCGGCTACAGCTTCAATCTCGACGGCACCAACATCTATATGACGCTTGCGATTCTCTTCCTGGCGCAGGCGACGAATACCGAGCTCACCTTCTGGCAGCAGATGGAGATTCTGGCCATCGCCATGCTGACCTCCAAGGGCGCCAGCGGCGTCAGCGGCGCCGGGTTCATCACGCTGGCCGCGACGCTCACCATCGTTCCGACCATTCCCATCGTGTCGCTGGCCGTGCTGGTGGGGATCGACCGGTTCATGAGCCAGTGCCGGGCCTTGACCAATGCGATCGGCAACGGCGTCGCCGCCCTTGTCGTCGCCCGGTGGGAAAACGAGCTTGACCGGGCCCAACTCGCCCGCGAGCTGGAGCGCGGTCCGGAGACGATCGCCGGAGAATCCGACATCGAGCCGGAACTCAGGCCCGTCCGCGCGCCCGCCGAGTAGGAGATTAACCCATGCAAGAGCAGTCTGCGGCGCTTGCCGCTGACCCCGGCCAATGGCATTTTAGCGAGTTGCTTGACGGACCGGGGCCGGGCGCCCTGAGCGAGTCCGCATTTGGAGGAACAGGAGAATCCATGAGCAAGGAAACCAACACAGGCCGTCGCGACTTCCTTTTGACCGGTGCGGCTCTGGGCGCGGCAGCGGCGGTGTCGCCTCTCGCGGCGCAGGCGCAGACGCAGACCGGCGGCTATGTCATCCCGGCTCCCGAGGCGACCTCCCTTCCCGTCGTCGGCAGCGCCCAGCGCTTCCCCGTGCGCCGCATCTACTGCGTCGGCCGCAACTACCTCGAGCACATCCGCGAACTCGGCAATGACGAGCGGCAGCCGCCGTTCTTCTTCGCCAAGCATCGCGACATGATCGTGCAGAACGGCAGCACCGTCTTCTATCCCGGCCTGACCAGGGACTATCAGCACGAGCTCGAGCTCGTCGTCGCGATGAAGTCGGGCGGCGAGAACATCCCGCGTGAAGCGGCCCTTTCGCACGTCTATGGCTATGCGGTCGGCCTGGACATGACCCGCCGCGATCTCCAGACCGCGTCGCGCCAGAAGGAACAGCCCTGGGAAATCGGCAAGTCGTTCGAGCAATGCGCACCTTGCTCGGCGGTGACCCCGCTCGCGCGGCTCGGCGGGAAGCACATGACCGAGGGCAAGATCCAGCTCGCCGTGAACGGCAAGATGCGCCAGGACGGCGATCTCAACCTGATGATCTGGAACGTGCCGGACATCATCATGCATCTGTCCACCCAAGTGGGCCTTGCGGCGGGCGACTTGATCTACACCGGTACGCCGGCGGGCGTCGCTGCGGTTGTCGCTGGCGACAAGATGGTCGGCACCATCGCCGGCCTGGGGGAGCTTTCGATCACCATCACGCCTGCGCGCACCGCCCGCGCCGGCTGAGCGAAAACACTTGGCGTTGCATCAAGGGCTGGACGCGCGAGCGTCCAGCCCTTTTTCTTGCCGCGACAAGGGATGTATCTATCTGGCGCGTAGTCGAAGCGATCGTGTAAGGGAGACCGCCATGAGGTCCTTGCGTCCCATTCTGCTTGCAACGGCCGGCGTTCTGACGGCGATGATCCTCGGCGGTTTGGCCGGTTGCGAACAGCGGACCGCAGATGTTCCGGCCGCGGCGAACGCACCCTCGGCGACGGATTCCCGCAGCTTCATGGCGAGCGCCGTGCAGCCCCCCA
>Ga0137427_10000755_pt1 | contig 15661 bp, 17 predicted proteins | sample EasRivERMZT700_2_FD_102309 | JGI IMG/M metagenome (GOLD analysis project Ga0137427, IMG submission 102309) | Soil microbial communities from meander-bound floodplain in the East River, Colorado, USA - East River MetaG ERMZT700_2 | ecosystem: Environmental > Terrestrial > Soil > Floodplain ...
CTTGATGCTTAGGATGCACCGCCACATCTTCTACATGAACACAGTCTTTTCCATCATGATAGTATTTCGGTTCCCGAAAATATGACAACATTCCAATAATTTCGTCATTCTCAGCGGCTACTAATGTGTATATTTCTTTTCTCATTCTCTCCAAATAAATTAACTCATTTTTGTAGGGCAGGAAAGGGGTGGGTTTAAGGGCGGACAACGTTTCATGAAACCCAATACTTTGAAAATCTTTTTCCATTAAATAGCGTATTATCATAGCTCAACCCTCCAAAATATTTTATCTTCTCCCAATCTCTCCCAGGTTTCGCTCGGAACCACTCTGAGTTGACCACGCAAAATAAGAGAGAAGCGTTTTGCTTTTCCTCCCACCCTCTTAAATTGAATTACATTTCCTTTTTTTGTTCTTCCACTTATATGAGGAAGTTCAAACCTTCTAATTTTCTTTATCAGTATCTCACTTAATCTTCTAGATATCAATAACTTGAAAATTTCCCACCAGCAATTGGACCGCTTTATTTTTCCAATGGTCTTTATCATTAAATGTCCTTAATGTCCTTTTTGGCCCACTGGGGCATAGCCCCAAACTCATTCTCTTTTTTACACTTTCACTACTTATTATACGGGAGTTCGCACTATTTCTTTCAATTTTAGCAGTAAATTCGTCCCGCTGTCGTATTATATATTATAGGAGAAAAATTATGCAAGAAGAAGAACTGTCAGTAGATACAGAAATAATCTTGAAAGCTGAAGCTTCACTAGCTAAGGCTGTCGAGCAAGAACTGGAGAAAAAAGACCCCACAGAAGAAGAGGCTGCGAGACAGCTGGAAGAGGCACAAATTGTTTATACCAAACGGGCTGACTGAAGAGGAAATCTTCAGAGCTATAGATAAAATATCAAATGTCCTCTCTAAGCGTTTTGCATTCGCTTGTTATACTAGTGAAGACTTAAAACAACAATGTTTTGTTTGGGCTATCGACGGATTAACAAAGTATGAAGAGGGGAGGCCGCTTGAGAATTTCCTCCAAGTTCTCCTCAAAAATAAACTGAGAAATCTACGGAGAGATAAGCTGAGGAGACCCCAAGCCCCCTGTAAAGAGTGTGAGGCTGAGAACTTTTGTAATGATGGGGAACCTTGTTCTCGTCATCTTAGTTGGGTTAAGACAAATAAGACAAAGACAGAGATAATGTATCCCATTAATATTGATTCGATAGACGAGGAGCAGGAGGAAAGTCTGCAATTGGAGGATGACCACAAAAGCTTAGAATACGAAGAGTTAAACCTAAAGATAGCTGATAGATTACCTAGTAGGTTACGCGCGGATTACCTCCGAATGATTGATGGAGCGCACGTTAGTTCGGAGAGACGACGAATAATCAAGGAAGAGGTAAGAAATATTTTGGCGGGAGACTTTGATAATGGCGAAATCTAAAAAGGTTGGCAGATTCTCCAAGGATGAAATTTCTTTCATTAAAGAGAATAGAGACTCCATCTCTCCAGAAGACATTGCCGAGAAACTCGGCAGGGAACCCAATTCCATTCGAACTTATTTAGGGCTAGGGGTTGGGGATTCTCCAAGTTCGGTCTCCGAGGGAGCGAGATGGGAAGAGATTCGTCAGCACTTCTCAGCGAAAGAGAGAGAATTTTTCCGGGAAGAATATGATAGGTTTCAGAGTCAATCAGAGGATGAGTTTTTACCAGCAGAAGAGTCCCAATTATTTCAAGCATTAACGTTGGGGATTTTAGTTAATAGAAACTTGGCTAAGCAGAAAGCTATTGAAGATGATATTAATAGGATAGCAGGTTATCGGAAAAAGTTAGAGGATAAGGTTTTGAAGGCTGATAGAGAGTTAACAGAAAATGAAATGACTCTGATTAGAGATTATCGAGATGATATAAAGGGCCTTAAAATAGACCTTAATAATGTGATTAATCAATATACCGAGTTCTCTAAGGAAAAGGGTAGCATTCTCAAGCAATTGAAGATGACAAGAGACCAAAGAGTTAAAGAGTTAGAGAGTGGAAAAGAAACTTTTGTTGGACTAATGAGGTCTTTCAATAAAAAAGAGGTAAGAGAAAAAGAGGGGCGGTTAATGGAACTCCTTAGATTATCTGTTATCAAAGATATTGAGAGATTAGGGAAGTTTGATGAGTATCCGGATGGTTCTGAGGGCCAACCATTACTTTCAATTGAAACTGTAAAAAAAGAGGAACAAGGAGAGGAACATGAGAATTCAATTTATAAGCGGGTCGAGAATAGTGGAGAAGATAAAGGAAGCGGAGAAGGGCAATCGAATAGTAAAGATAGCGATAGTAGCAAACTCGTGGAAGATGGGTAGAGAACTTTTATTGGATATAGACAATGTCTATCCAACCTTAAAGTCAACTGATACATCTTTAGAATATGACGAAGTTAAGATTGTCGTATTGCCGGGTCCTAGTTGTATAAAAGAAGATTTCTTAAAAAAGAATGATTATGACGAAGTTTATATCGTTCCAGATGATATGACGAATTTACAAGTTTATAGTTTATCCAAGTACTTGTTGGGCATGAAATAGTGTATTAATTATTGAATGGGCATATTAAAATAAGAGAATAAGAGAAAAACATGAGTGAAATTATAACAGAAGCTCCGATTGTGTGTCCAACGTTATATAATAAGCCCACCTATCATGATGGGACATTATATTGTATAATTCCTATTTTCAATCCACAAAGATATAAGCGAAGATACGCTCTTTGTCGAGAATTTATAAACTATGTAAATAGGTCAGAGGGGGCAAAGGCCCTTGTAGTGGAGGTTGCGTTTGGGGCCAGACCATTTGAGATAACTGATTCGGATAATCCTTGGCACTTGCAATTGCGCTCTAATGACACAATGTTTATTAAGGAACGGTCTATAAATGTTGCAGTTACACACTTGAGCAATCTCTTGAAAACTTGGAAATATGTAGCTTGGGTAGATTGTGATTTATATTGGAGTAGACCAGATTGGGCGGTCGAAACCGTTCATGAGTTGCAGCACTGGCCAATTGTTCAGATGTTTCAGCAGGCTATGGACTTAGGACCAAATGAAGAGGTTCTAAAAACCAATTATTCTATGGCTTATTGTAAAGCTAATGGTTTGATGCCAAAACATTTGAATCAATATGGTTATGGAGTTTATCACCATCCTGGGTTCGCGTGGGCCGCGCGCAGGGACGCCTGGAGAACAATTGGTGGATTACTAGATATAGCCATTATTGGTTCTGGTGATTACTATATGGCACATAGCTTTTACGGAGAAGTAGACAAGGTGTTGAGCTATAAGTTTACGAAAGACTTTAGAGATAGAGTGTTAGATTATCAAGATGATGCGAAAGAAATAAGAGGGCTTGTTGGGTATTTAAAGTCTAGCTTATTCCATAAGTGGCACGGGGCAAAGAAAAATAGAATTTATCATTCAAGGAATGAAGTTCTTTGGAGAAATAAATTTACCCCAAGTTACGACCTAAGACCAAACGAATGGATGTTGTGGACCTTAGATAAAGATAAACCACAATTGAAAATTGACTTGGAGAATTACTTTAGAAACAGAAGCGAAGATAGTATAGATTTGTAGTTAGGTTGAGTTTTCATAACCTTTTAAAGGAGATGATAAATGTCAGACTTAGAAACGGAACAAGAAGCTTGGGTAAATTTAGCAGAGCGAGTTAGGACGAAGTTAGGAGACCGTGTAAATGAAATATCTGCTATGAATCCAGAAGAGATAGGAAGTTTTGTTACGGCATGTCAACATGCATATTGGTTTCATACTAATTGCTTAAGCTTTGAGAAGACTGTGGAAAGAGAATTAAGTAGAAATACGTTTCAACAAGATTGAAGAAGAGGATGTATGAGGAAGATTTTTATAACAGGTATTACAGGACAAGACGGTTCTTATTTAGCTGAACAATTCTTAGAGAAGGGTTGTAAAGTTTATGGGCTGGTTAGAAGAACAAGTCAACAGAACGCACAAAATTTAGTTGATATTATAGAACATAAAAACTTAAAGTTGATAGAAGGCGATGTAACTGATTCTGGCTGTATACATAGAATCATTCATGAAATATTTCCTCATGAAATTTACAATTTGGCCGCAATGTCCTATGTTAAGGCGTCATTTGACGAACCCTCTCATACTTGGGATGTTGATGCAAAGGGTGCCCTTAATGTACTTGAGGCTGTTCGCTCATGCGGCTCTCTAGTCATGAAGGTTTATCAGGCAAGTACTAGCGAAATGTTTGGTTCAATGTGTTCAGTTCTCGATAAAGATGGAAAGAGATATAACTTCCTTTTTAACAAAAATGAAAACTTTCCAGGACTTAATAAATTTCAGGATGAAAATACTCCATTTTCCCCGAACTCCCCCTATGCGATTGCTAAGTTAGCTGCGCATAATTTAGTTCACTTATACAGAGAGAGTTATGGGATTTATGCAACCTCTGGTATTCTTATGAACCATGAGAGTCCACGAAGAGGGGCGGAATTTGTTACGAGAAAAATTACAAAGTGGATTGGACAAGTCGTTAGTAATAAAGTTGTTCCAACCCTCCATCTTGGAAATCCAGACGCCCGAAGAGATTGGGGATATGCCCCAGATTATATGGAGGCGGCTCGACATATGCTTGAGGCAATAAATCCAACTGATTATGTTATAGCAACTGGGAAAACCCACTCTGTTAGAGAATTTCTTTTAGAAGCATTAGAGGCTGCAAACTTACCCTCTTCTTATGAAAATGATTTTGTTGTTTGGCAAACCTCAAGTCATATGAGACCTTGTGAAGTGCCTTACTTAAAAGGCGATGCGTCGAAAGCTAAACGGGAACTTGATTGGTCCCCAAAAACCTCTTTCAAAGAGTTGGTCAGAAAGATGGTAGAAAACGATATATACTTAGCGAGAAATAAGTGAATATCTATTTATTCGTAATCTTTTTATTCCTCGCTCATATACCATTGCCCCTTTTTGGCCTACGTGGTCGATGGTTTCGGAGACCACATGAAAATTATAGTTGATACAAGGGAGAGAAATCCCTGGAAGTTTTCCAAAGCTGAGTGGCCATTCGGTTATGAAAGATTAGCGTTGAAGACAGGCGATTACAGCTTAAATGGTCTCCATGATATCTTTACTATTGATAAGAAGGCGAAGGTTACAGAGTTAGCCAGGAATTTGTCGGAAAGTAGATTTGAGAGAGAATTAGAGAGGATGAGAGGAATGAAACACTCATATATTGTGTGTGATTTTCCATTATCTGACCTAGAACAATTCCCATATATCAACTCAGTTCCTCATTTCTTACGAAAAAAAATAAGGGCTAAGGGTCCATATTTAGTTTCTATTCTTGAGAGGTTGAAAGCTGAATATCCTACAGAATGGATATTTACAGAGGTTGGAGGGGCGCGTGAAGCGACCCTCACTATAATTAAGGACATGGCTTTTAGGTACGCGAATGTCAAATAAAGTACAAGACCGAGTGGATGAGTTGGTCCAGCGGCTTAATTATGAAGCAAGTCACGCATGGCTTAATCTTGATAATGTTTCTAAAATAAAGACCAAGAGTCCATTGTCTGGTAATCAGTGGGGAACTCTTCCCGTTCAAGATAGAATATTAACGTTGATGCGGCAACCAGAATATTTATCGTGGACTACGAGAACTTTGTTTGGATTTGAGTGCTATCCATTTCAGGCGGTTGCTCTTAGGGAAATGTGGCTTAGAGCATTCCCAATGTTTATTTTTACTCGTGGTGGTTCTAAGACAACATTATTCGGTGTTTACGCTATTCTTCGGGCATTGCTCGACCAAGGTTCCAAAATCTTGCTTATCGGCTCATCTTTTAGACAAGCTAAGGGTATTTTTGATGTTTGTTCTGGAATATGGTACTCTTCGAGTATGTTGAGGAGTTTAGTTGATGATAATCAGAGACAGGGTCCGCGCTTTGAAATTGATAGATGTACATTGAAACTAGGTGATAGTGTTATAACGGCAATTCCATTGGGGAATGGTGAGAAAATCAGAGGCTTAAGAGCTACACACCTTATTGTTGATGAGTTTAAGAGCGTTCCTCTTGACATCGTTGAAAACGTTGTGTTCGGTTTCGCAGCTGTTTCAAAATCTCCATTTGAGAAAAGCAAAGAAGAGGCTTATAAGCAATATCTTAAAAAACATGGGTTATGGTCTCCACTAATGGAGGAGAGTACCGAGAAACTTTCTTCTAACCAAACAATTGTCGGAGGAACTGCGTATTGGGCGTGGAATCATTTTGCTCAATATTATCAAAGATATAAGGGGTTTATAGAATCTCAAGGCGACCCAAAGAAGTATAAGAGAATATTTGGCGTTGATATGCCAGATAATTTTGACGCTAATGACTTCTCTATTATGAGGTTATCTGCGGATATGCTACCACCAAAATTTATGGACGAAAAGACGCTGGCTAGAAATAAAGCTGTTATGTCTAAAGCAAACTACTTAGTTGAATATGGAGCAATTTTCGTAGCAGATTCGGACGGCTTCTTTAAGAGAAGTGTTGTGGAAAAGTGTGTAATAGGAAAGGGAAACATTTCTATATCCCATCCTTCTTGTGGAGAAGTTTTCTTTAAAGCTTCTATGAAAGGTCGTCCTGGTTGTCGATATGTTATTGGCATTGACCCAGCCTCTCAAATAGATAATTTTGCTATTACTGTCTTAGAAGTATGGCCGGAACATCGTAGAGTTGTTTATTGTTGGACAAGCAGGAAAGCGGATTATGAAGCAGCTAGACGCAAGGGATATACTACAGAAAAGACCTTTTATTCGTTTTGTGCCAGAAAAATTAGAGATTTGATGTCTGCTTTTTCTCCTTGTGTAAGATTAGTTATGGATAGTCAGGGAGGCGGTCATCAAATTGCAGAAGCGCTTAATGATTCAGATAAGCTTAATCCAGGTGAAAGATTTATATGGCCAATTATTATTGAGGGCGAGAAAAAAGAAACTGATAATAATGCGGGTGAACATATTCTAGAACTTGTCAACTTCTCTAATGGAGAATGGGTAAGTCTAGCTAATCATGGACTTAAAAAAGATTTTGAAGAAAGAACTATACTCTTTCCTTATTTTGACCCAGCTGAAATAGAGCTAGCTCTTGAACTAGACAAAGAGTTGGGAAGAACTAAATTAGATGAGATTACAGGGGAACCCCTCAGATTATCTGATACCCTAGAAGATTGTATAGATAATATCGAAGCTATGAAAGATGAGTTGGCTACTATTGTTCATACTGAAACTATTAATGGGCGCGAACATTGGGATACGCCACAGAAAAAGAGCGAAGGACAGGAAAAGACAAGATTAAGGAAAGATAGATATTCAGCCCTCCTTTTGGCCAACGCTTCTGCAAGAGATATGGCTCTTCATCCAGATTTAGGTCCATGCAAACCCCCCACGGTTGGGGGCGCGGCCCATCAAGAGGCTTGGAAAAATAAAGGCGTTGATAGTTCTGTGCAGATGGCCCCCGATTGGTGGATTCGGGCAATGGGTGATTTTAAAGGTGTTGTTGTTGGTAGGGGGTAGTAGTTAGTAGAGACAAACTAATTAAATTAATTACAATTCAATTGGAATACTAAAGTGGCAGTTAAAAACGTTATAGTAAAAGATGGTGATAATTGGCGGGAAGACCTAGCAAAGATGACTAGTGGTATCCCAGAAACGTACACAAAGTCTGTCGCAGAACATCCATATTCTAATACATATACAAACACATCGGTTAGAGATGGTTTCTCAAGAGATGATTATAATAATTTTAGAGAAGATGAGATGGGCCGCGAGGGTCCATTAGGCAAAATAGCAGATTGTATGGATGCCTATCTTGATATACCAGTCATTCATAATGTAATTAATTTAATGTCAGATTTCTCTGTACAAGGAGTGGACGTAGTACATCCAAATCCAGAGACGGAGAAATTTTTAAAGGAATGGTTTAAAGGGGCTAAGGGGCCAGAGCGTTCTGAGAGAATGCTCAACATGACATATAAGGCTGGAACAGCCATAATTATTAGAGATGAAGAACACACCAACTTAAAAGTGGGCAAAGGTAAGGGGCCTAAAGTTCCTTGGAAGTATACTATATTTTCCCCACTTAACTTAAAGTTACTTTCTCCCGAACTTAATGCATTCGTTACAGGAGGAGCCTCTTTATTTGCTATTGACCTTCCTCCTGAATTAGCAAAGACAATTGCTGACCCGAAGAGCGCGGCCGAAAAAGAGTTGGTTAAATTACTACCAAAACAAATCATAGATGCGGCTAAAAACAAAGATAAACAAATTCCTATACCTCCAGAAAAAGTCTCAACCATCTCCTTCAAAAAAGATGATGGAGAGGCGTGGGGGCTTTCTGTTATTAGGCCAATTCTTCCAGCCGTCCAATTATATAGAAAAATGGTTCTTGCGGACTTATCCGCGCTTGATGGGGCTATCAGCCAGATAAGAGTTTGGAAGTTGGGTAATATAGAAAATAAAATTTTCCCATCAGCGGGCGACGTTCAGAAATTAGCAAACATGCTTATGAGTAATGCGGGCGGTGGCGTTATTGACTTGATTTGGCGTCCAGACATCGAACTAATTGAAACTAAAAACCAGGGTTGGAACTTTTTGGGCGCAGACAAATATGAACAGGTAATGACGGATATGTATAGTGGATTGGGCGTTCCCCCAACATTATCTGGAACTAGTAATGCTGCCGTTGGTACAACCAACAACATGGTTTCCATTAAAACTCTTATCGAAAGACTAGAGTATGGTAGAATGCTACTTGGTATGTTTTGGGATGCTGAACTTGAGAGAGTTCGAAAGGCAATGGGTTTTAGATTTCCCGGAACATTAGTTTATGACAGAATGGTTCTATCTGATGACGCCGCAGAACTCGCCTTATTAATTCAGTTAGCTGACCGTGATTATATCTCAGTTGAATATCTTCAAGAGAGATTTGGCGCAATGCCAGAAATTGAAGAAGTACGACTTCGAAGAGAAAATAGAAGGAGAAAGAAAGGCTTGTTACCTAAGAAAGCTGGTCCTTGGCACGAAGCTGAAAAAGACCATAAGAAAGAGTTGGCTTTTATTGGCCAGGGCGTTCTTACTCCATCTCAGGTTGGACTTGATTTGGGTAAACCTAATCCAAGTGAAATTCTCAAGCCGGAACCCAAAGCGGTTCCTAGTGGGACAGGAAAGGGTAAGGGGCAACCACAACAAGGACGTCCTATTAACTCAAAAGATACAAAGAAGAGGAAGAAGAAGCGGTTCGTTCCAATCGGGGCTTCATTCGCCAATGATATTGCCAGAGTTTGTGAGGCTCAAGGCGCTATCAATGAATATGTAAAACCCCTTTGCTTGAAAGCTTACGAGAAAAGCAATTTGAGGCAGTTGACAGACCAAGAAAGTGAAAGTTTTGAAAATATACAATTTGATATGCTATTTGTATTAGGGGAACAATCCCCTACAAAAGAAATCATGGATGATGTTATGGCTAGAATAGAGAATGGGGAAAAGGCTCCAGATAAAGCGTATGAGATGCTTAAGAAATCTTGTGCCGACTACAAAGAACATTATTCTGTTTGGCCAACTATAGAAAGACTTAGAAATATTAAAGCGGGAGTTTACTTATTCTGTAAAGAAGATTAAACTTAAAATGAAATGGTGTAAAAAGTTATTTGGTGTAAAATCCTAAGAGGAGATTAAAATGGCAAAATTAACGTGTGAATTTGATACTGTCGAAAAAACTTGCAAGATAATGAAGGATGGTGCGACCATCGAGAAGGCTCATGGTCTTGAAATTTATCCATCTTACGATGGTAAGGATAAGTTTAGTTGTAGAATTTATATATCGGAATATGACGAAAAAAGTGAAATCCATACTACAACGTATATGAGCGCGAGCAAGACTGGTGAACTTGTTGAAAAAACAATACCTGCTCTTTTTGGCCAACTAAAACATACAGAATGTGACGAAGTCGCTGAAGAAACCCCAATTAAATCTTTGGCAAAAATGATAGCTTCGCATCGGAGTAAGTAATGAAATTTTATAAACAGGAAAAGCTTGATGGATTACACGAGAAGTTGAGAGGCCCAGGAAGGCTTGCATTTGCTTCTTCTGTAACTCCAATAAAAGACATCGCCCATATTAATGAATGGGTTAAGAAGGTTGCAAAAGAAAAGGCTGGTGATAAACTAACCGCGTCTATTGAAGACCTTGACCTTTATCCTCTTAATTCTGTTTTGGTTAGTACGGGATGGAATCTAAATGATGCGGTTTTTGACCCACATGAAGTTTTTACTGCCCGACATACACCAGAAGACAAACCAGTCAACTACGAACATGATGAAGTTGATATTATTGGTCACATGACCAGTTCTAAAGTTTTAGACAAAGACGGGAATTTAATTTCTGACGATACGTCTATAGACGAACTTCCAGAACATTTTGACATTCATACATCAGCAGTCCTTTATAAGATATGGTCTAATGAAAAACTGCAAGATAGAATGTCTAAAATAATTGCTGAGATTGCAGAAAATAAATGGTGTGTTTCTATGGAGTGCCTCTTTAAGAATTTTGATTATGCACTTTTAGAAAAAGATGGGACACAAAAAATCATCGCCAGGAATGGTACTACTTCTTTCCTTACAAAATATCTTAGGTTTTATGGAGGAACTGGAGTTTATAATGATGCAAAAGTTGGTATGGTATTGAGAGATTTTATTTTTAGTGGTAAAGGATTAGTAAAAAATCCAGCTAATCCATCAAGTGTTATTTATGATTTTTCTTCAGCTAAGGCAAAATATTACACAGATTTTGTTGATGCGGGTTATAATCCTTTGAGAGAGTCTCCTAAAATAGGAACGGTACAAAATATGGAAAAAGATTTAGCACTAGCTTTGGAAGCTCAGAAAGTTGCTGAAACAGAACTAGCGAAAACCAATGAGGCGACTAAGGTTGCCGAGAAGGCTCGTGAAGATGCTGTTGCTGCAAAAGTCGAAGCTGACAAAAAGATTTCTGAATTTTCCACAAGTCTTGAAAAAGCAAATGAAGTTAATAAGAACTTGGAAGCATCAAAAGTTGAAACTGATAAAATTCTTAAAAACATTAAGAAAGAGTTAGCGGAAATTTCCGAGAAGCATCTTAAAGCCGTTCGAACTCAATTAGTTGTAGATAAGGGTCTAGAAAAGGCAGATGCGGAGAAGTATGTTATAAACACAATTACTTCTACTGATGAACAATTCGCTTCTGCTATTGAAATTCTTGGTAAAGAAAGTGCAAAAAGCACAAAGAAGATTTTACCGGAAGTAGAAGATAACAAGCCAGCAGTAACTTTACCAGATACTACAAAGGCTTCTGTTGAAACTGTAACACCTTCAACAACTGTTACGGGGCCATCAACTTCTAAAACATTGGCATCACTAATTCGTATACAATCCGGTAAACCTGGAAAACGGGAGTAATTGAAATGACGCATCTTAAACAAGTTTTCTTCAAGTGGGTCACAGATTTTGCCCCACTACATGACGTAGCTCCAGATGGAGCAGTCCTATGCTATGGGGTAGCTGGCTCTGGTTTTCCACTTGGTGATAATGGTAAGACTTTCGTTTTATCTGCAAGCTCATCTGGTAAAGTCCCAGCGGGTGTTCTTACTCAGCCTTTCGTTAACTTAGACGAAACTGTTCATAAGAAAAACTACTGGAGCCAAGAACAATGCACTGGCTATCCAGCTGAGGTCATCCGAAAGGGTGTAATTTTGACTGACCTAGTTGTGGGTTCAGCCCCAACTCACGGTGATAAGGCATATTTGACTTCGAGTGGTTATATTACAAAAACGAGTGTTGGAACTGTTCAGACTCCATATGTTGGAGAATTCCAGTCCAAGCCTGACGAAAACGGTTTCGTTAAAGTAATGATTGAACTTCCAAACGCATAATAAGCAAAGAGAGATAAAGATGTTTAAACTAGATGATAAACAGATAGGCTTACTAAAGGCCGCTGGAAGTATGAATGAGACAGAAGCCCATGCGGCTCAAGCAGAACTCACGAAGGGTTTAGCTGAGGAATTCTATCAAGAAGGTATTTTAGACGGCGATATCGTTTCTGGTATCTTCGTATCTGAAACCTTCGATGAAGACGTTGTCTCTGAGTATATTCTAGACCTTGTTGCCCCTGGCACTGAGGCTGACCTAATCGCATGGTACATGCCAGATACCGGTTGGGTTCCAGAACGTACTATCAATATGAATAAAGTTAATGTTCCACGTAAGAACGTTGCGAACTCCATTAACTGTCCATTAAAGTTCCTTCGCCAAAAGCGAGTTGACATTCTTGGCCGAATGATGGATGCTATGGAGGCTGGCTTTATAATTCGAGATAATCTAGATGGTTGGAGCGTAATTTTAGCGGCTGGAGCAGGTAACGGAGCGGCTGTAGAAGCATCTGGTACTGACGGCGTTTTTGATTTTGCTTCACTTAGAGCAATGAAATTGAGAATGCGAAGACAAGATAATGGTAACTCAACCAGTGTTGGTCGCAGAATTATGACCGACCTATTCCTAAGTCCAGAAGCCGCAGAAGATATTCGGGAACTAGCACATGATGATGCTGATGACTTTACCCGTAAAGAAATTGCTGACAGAGCCGATATGGATGGGTTCCGTTGGCAGGGTGTAAACTTCAATGTTCTTGATGAGCTTGGCGATGGTCAACTCTTTCAAAAATATTGGATTGAAACCTTGGGTATCGCTATGGTTGACAGTTCAACCGAGCTATTAATTGGTCTAGACTTGACTCCTCGTGGCAAGCGTAACTTTGTTAATCCAAAGGGAATGAACCTTGAGATTTACGAGGATAGAAACTTGCATCGGAGACAGGAATTCGGATGGTATTCGTGGAAAAGTCGTGGCTATGCCGTATTAAACAGACGCGTTATCGTAATTGGCAACGCGTAATTTATAGTGGTTTTTGAAAATACTAAGGTCACCAGAAATGGTGGCCTTTTTTATTATAATTTACAAAGCGATAGAACGGGTAATTAAGTCAAGGAAGTATGTTAAAGTTAATTTAAAATAAAGCCAGCCCATTTTTGACCCACCTAACGAAGTTGGCGAAGCCTCCGGTGTATAAATTATAGAGAGATACCATCAAAAAAACAAAAAATATAAAACTATAGATTGTGGTGAAACAGGTTTAAGTGGCTTAAGTGGTTTGAGTGGTTTGAGTGGTATATTAACAGTATAAGTTTTAGGGTATTATATTATAGAGAGTTAATTAAATTAATAGGAGTTTAAATGGCCATTACAAATCCACAAGCTATCGCGTTTAGCAATGATTATGCAAGAAGGGCCGCTGACCATTTGGCTCAAGCTTATTTTTTTGCCAAATTAACCGTTTCCCAATGGAATGCTAATAGTATGTCATCCCTCATTACAAACACGAGCGATGTTATACGAGATAGCGCATCACCAAATGACGACAATGGGTCAAGTGGTGATGGTCGTCCAGTAGTAACAGGGACGGAGATTACAAACCTTATTACTCGTTGCCAAGAAATTATAACAGATTATGAAGCTACGAGCAATGCAAAACTCAATACTGTTTTAAATGTGGCGGTAAAGCCTGGAGTATAATTTAAATGGCTCTTTCTGGAGATACTTGTTGGGAAGTTAGGACTGGTGGAAGTGACTCCGTAAATGGTGGAGGCTTCAATCCAGGAAACTCCAATTTTCCAACAGATGGAACGGTAGATACTAATACTGGGAATACGGCTTCACCGGTTTTCTCGTCAGCTTCTTATAACTTCGTAGCAGGTGACGTAGGAGCCTGGGTATTTATTAAGTCGGGTACAAATACATTGCCGGGATGGTATCAGATTGCTTCGGTCGCATCGAACAAGGCTACACTGAGTGCGGCCATTGGAGCGGCCGTTTGTTATAGTACAGTTGCCTTTTACTTGAATACTGCGATTGGAATTGCAACCACAGGAACACCTTCTTCTATAACTTGGGGAATCGACTATAGTCAGCAGAATTCTGCCAAAATTGCTTTTACGGATATGGTAATTGATGGTACTACCAACACTATTTTTACGAGCGCTGGAAATCCCGTAGGAAAGAATTTTGTTGGTAACATTATTCGTGTGACTGGTGGGACAGGATTCACTCAACAGTACGTTGAAGTTGTAAGCACGAGCGGAACACAAGCTACATGTGACAAGAGTCTTGGCACATTGTCTAGTACGGGCGGGACCGGAGGTCTCGGTGGATGCTTTGCATCATTAGCTCCTTTTACAAGTACGAAGCCTGATTTTACGTCTGGGTTCAAAGTCTATATCGCTCCAGGCACCTATTCCCATACCGTTCAGCCTGTTTTGCAAACAGTATGTTGGTTCATTGGGTACAACACACTCCGAACAACCACTCCATCCACACGTCCGATTCTTCGTAGCACCGACACGGGAGCGTTGATTGGAACCAATGGTCAGTCACCGTATTTAGCAGGTTTTATCAATTTAGACTTGGATGGACAAAGCTCCAATGTTACCACAGCCGCTGAAAGAGTGTCTGGAACTGTTGCATTCGAATCTTATTTTGATAATTGTATTGTTAGACGTATGACAGTCACTGGAATTAGTAGCGGTAGTCAGATTTATAACTCATTATTTCATAGTAACGCAGAAGGAGCGAATGCTAATAACGCATTTGTTCGTGCATTTGCAAGTGTATTTCGAGATAACACAGGAGATGGTATAGGCGGTAACAGTAGTAATGGAAATATAAGAGCTAGTTTTTGTGTGTTTGCAAGAAATGGTGGTAATGGATGTAGCGCTTATCACTTGAACATTGATAATTGTTTATTCCATTCTAATACTGGTTCTGCTATAGGTTCTACATTAATTGGTGGTTTTAATACATCTGATTATATGCGGAATCTTATTATTTGGAACAACGGCGCATGGGGGATTCTAAATAGTAATTCATACATACCAGGAAGTGCGAGCGTATCCAATGGATATGTTAACACTCCTCAGTATAATTCCGCTGGATTTAGGAGTATTGCGGCCGGGAATAACACTAGTGGAAACTTTCATAATTTACAAAATCCGACTGGGTTCGTGGTGTTAACGGCAGACCCATGTGTCGATGCTGACAACAACGATTTCTCACTCAACAACATTGCCGGTGGTGGAGCCGATTGTCGAGCGGCTGGTTTTCCAGGTATATTGCTTGGCGGTACGACGACGGGGTATCTTGATATAGGAGCGGTTCAACACGAAGATTCCCCTCAACAAACGATGGTTGTTAATAGAACTACTAATGTCTTTATAACTGAAAACGAATTTGGAGAAAAATATGCCTAGAGATTATACAGTAACTTTTGAAAAAGTCAGCGTAGACGCCGTTCAGGACCTATTCCAAATTAAGGGGGGTTCTAGTGTTATGGTTGAAATTATCGGTTTTAATATAGATTGTGCTGATACCGCAGCGCCTACAGACCAGCAAGTTGCGGTTCGGTGCAGGTACCTTCCCGCAACTGTTACAGATGGCTCTGGAGGTTCCTCTCCAACTCCTCAAAAGTTTGACCAGGGAGACTCTGCCGCCGTCTTTACGGCTAAGGCTAATAA
>Ga0137427_10000757_pt1 | contig 15645 bp, 24 predicted proteins | sample EasRivERMZT700_2_FD_102309 | JGI IMG/M metagenome (GOLD analysis project Ga0137427, IMG submission 102309) | Soil microbial communities from meander-bound floodplain in the East River, Colorado, USA - East River MetaG ERMZT700_2 | ecosystem: Environmental > Terrestrial > Soil > Floodplain ...
CAGACCTGGCGCAAGAACGAGATCGCGATGATCGAGAGCATCTGCGCCGAGGATGGCGGCTACGATCCGTTCGAGCAGAACCTGTTTCCGATTCCGAGATCCGATAAGCCGGATTTCTGATCGTTGCAATGGGCCTATCCTATCTCTGTCCGGCTCCCCGCCAGGCCACGATAACCGCCTGAAGCTTATAGCTTTTCAGCGTCGTCTCGTGATCCTGTTCTAGCCAGCCGTACGCCACGGTTGGACTTCTGGCTGCACCTATTGTGCACCTGAAATCCAACCTCAACGGAGGTTAGGAATGCCCAAACTCAAACTGACCAAGACCGTCGCCGACGCTGCACGGCCTGAGACTGTCCCCTACGAACTCCGCGACACGATCATACCCGGGTTCTTGCTCAAGGTTACGCCGACCGGACGCAAGATTTTCATGGTGGCCTACGTCGCGAACAATGGCCAACGCCGTAAGCCCGCTATCGGTCGGTTCGGCGAGATCACCGTCGAACAGGCACGAGGCATCGCTCAAGATTGGCTTGCCGATGTCCGTAAGGGAAAGGATCCCAGCGTCGAGCGCTCCGTCGCGCGGCAAGCGCCAACGGTCGAGGAGTTGTTCGAACGGTTCATGACCGACTACTCCGAGGGCCGGAACAAGCCGTCGACGGTCAAATCCAATCGCGGCTATGGGAAGCGACACATCATTCCGATCCTCGGCCACCTCAAGGTGCCGGCCGTCGCGCGCGCTGACATCTCTGACCTGATGAAGCGGATGTCGAAAGCGCCGACAAACGCAAACCGGGTGCTCTCGGCCCTCCGCAAGATGTTCAACTTGGCGGAGGTCTGGGGCCTGCGCCCCGACGGCTCAAACCCGTGCCGGCATATCCCGAAATATCCCGAACGCGGAAAGACCCGGCTGATCACCGACGCCGAGCTGAAGCGCCTTTATGACTATTTACATAAAGCGGAGGTCGAGGGCCTGGAGCATCCCCTGATCCTACTCGCTATCCGGCTCCAGTTTGAGTTTGCGGCGCGGATGTCGGAGATCCTCAATCTCCAATGGGCGTGGATCGATCTGGCTAATCGCCGAGTCGACTGGCCCGACAGCAAGACTGGCGGGATGTCGAAGCCGATGAGCGCCGAGGCGATCCGCCTATTCGAGATTGCACCGCGTTTGGAAGAGTCGCCCTATGTCTGCCCATCCATCTTGGATCCCAACCTCCCGATGTCCAAGCCCACCTATTACGACGGCTGGCGGCGCATTCTCGCGCGTGCCGGGCTCGCGCACGTCGGCACGCATGGCATCCGGCATCGCTCGGCGACGGACATCGCCAATTCCGGCATTCCCCTGAAAATCGGCATGGTGCTCACCGCCCATAAGACCGTTACGATGTTCATGCGCTACGTTCACACCGAGGACAATCCGGTGAGGGCGGCGGCCGACGCTGTAGCGCTCCGACGCCAGACCTTGATTCGGGGCGTCGTGGCTGTTCCCGCTCCGGAGCCTGCACACGAAACGATCCTCGTGCCGCCTCCCATTGCACCTGCACCTGTGGGGCAGTGAATTTCGTGATCCTACCAATTTGCCACCCACTGGCCGGTTTGGAGAAACGCAGCCACTCCAGACCGCTGTCGGGAACGGGGAAATGCGGATCGGACAACCCTGGTCTCATGATAGCAGCGCTCTCGAAATGCGGCATAGGGGCAACTGTACCGGGGGTTCGAATCCCTTCCGGTCCGCCACCGCCGCCACGTCGTAATCTCTCCGCGTCCCTCGGACGCCTCCAAAATCGCCCATATCCGCGCGATTTTCTTGCCGACGCTCCGGACCGACTACCCTGCATTGAAGGCCAAATTCGTCTCTCTAGGGCCCATATTCTCCAAAGCTCCGGACTGCGGCCAAACGGTACAGAGTTTTAGTCACTTGATTCTGCGCGGTTATTCAGCCTGACAAAATCGGTACTTTGGAAGTTCCTTTTGGTGGGCGTGAGAATCTGCAGTCGAACTGTCGAAGAAGTACCGTTTCTGCACGTCGCCTAGCTCCGCCGTCTGCCTCGCTCCGTCGACCGCGCCGCCGTGGCCCGCTGTCATCTGGTGCCCCACGCCGCGCGGCCGGCGCGCGCCTAGTCGCGGCGTCCACTTCATCGTCGAGCAGCAACTCCAACGGATTACCCAATCTGAGCTGGGGCCGTTCCTTTTCGAGGTTCCCGTAGTGGCTTAGCGACCGTTCAGTTCGCAGGCGCGTCCATCGCCATCCCGGTCGAGCCGATGGGGATCACCCGCGCCTTGCGAATTGAAGAACGCTTGCGCTTCGGCCTGTGTCGCGAAGTCAGGGCAATCGCGGTCTACGGTCGTCACGCGGTTGACCGCGCCCTCGCTGAAGCCGCTGCGTACGTCCCCAGTCGAGACGCCCAGGGCGCCTAGCCCAATAAGGCCGAGCATCGGCACAACGGCCGCCAAAGAGGTTGTCCGTTTTTTCCTCATCCATGGTTGTCGTGACCACATTTCCCCAGTCCCGGCTTGTACGCGGGGGATGGTAAACCGCGAGCACTAACCAGCGATGAACCTTCTTCGGCGAAGACAGGCAAAATCGCGGCGTCTCCCAGGCAGTGCCGCATTCAATTGAGCGGTGGCGGCTTCGGCTCGCCCCTTTTTCTTATCCCCTCTGGCTCATTTGAATGGCGGGGGCTCGAGTCACGATCCGCTTTGCCAACCGCAATCCGCAACCGCGCCATGCGCTCATAGTCCCTGGCAACGCGAAAAAGCGAAAGGCGCGATTTCCGGTCCTTCGCGCCCCTCGCTATTGCGCGGACTTCCTTCGCGCGATTCCGATAGCGTCTAGCGGCTTCCGCGTCTTCGTTCATCCCAAGCCCTGATTCCCACGGCTCAGTGAACGCTACACCCTACGCTTAAGCTCAGCCGTGAGACAAAAAAGGGAGAATTGGTATTGGCTTCGGACGGTAATGTAGATGACGCATTAGCCGAATGTCACAGGAATGCTCCGATCCTGGCCGGCAGGTGCAACCTACGATGACGGTCCCGCGAGCGCCCCTCGCGGGGATAGCCCAGGGTGCGGTCGCCCCCTCAACGTGCGCCGGGCCCTGGGCGCCGCTCAGCGCCCCAACTTCACCGGGAACGGCTCGAAGCCGGTCTGAACATCGCGCCACGATGGTGCCGACAGCGACGCACGGGCTGTGATAAAAAAGGGGTGCTGAAACCGTGTGCGCACAGGGAGGGTTGTTCTCAGCATAAATCAATCAAGGAGATGAACTATGCGCTCAGCAATCGTCATTGCAGCTATCGTCAGCCTCACCGCTGGAGCGGCGTTAGCGCAACAGGAGAGCCAACCCTCCGAACTCGGCGCAATCCAGCAGCCACCGATACATTCGGAACCAGCACCGCCGCTTACAACTGCTGCGCCGGCACTCCCCGATGCGAGCCCAGTGCTCACTGAAGAGCAGGCGAAAGCCAAAATCGAAGGTGAGGGTTACACGGAAGTTTCAGGTCTGAAGAAAGACGACGAAAAGGGCATGTGGACTGCGACAGCAATGAAAGATGGCAAGCCGGTTCAACTCAGTCTCAATGCTGAGGGACATATTGCGGTAGTCAATTGATCGAGCAAGCAGCCGGTGCGCTTGCGAAGAGGGGCGGGCTTCGGCTCGCCCTTTTGTTTAGGACGCGCGACCAGTCCTAAGCCGCGATCGAGCATTCTGTGCGCCAGCCCGGTAGGTCTCCCAATCGTGGGGATTTGGATCGCCGTAGGTCCACTCTGTATGGAGACTCTTGCTGAGGGGGGCCTCCACTAGGACACGTGGCTCATGACCAGCGCAGCCAGCGCGTTGAGCAGCTTCAATCGCCGCAATGATCGCTTCACGGTCCGTAGTGAACGGTCCGTATTGTTTGCCGTCGTGTTGGATTTTCCATTGACCATCGCGCATGCAAACCATGAATTGCGGACGCAGCATAACCGTACACCTTCTGCCACATACGCCCCCGACAAATCCTACTTCTTGGTGCACGAGCAATTCAACTCTGTAATCCGAACGTGCATCGGTGGTGGGGCTATTCTTTTCATCTCACTCGCCATTTGTCGAATGACCTGCTGGGATCCAGAAGAACAAGGTGCCTCCCGCAGGCGCGCGTTCCCGGCTAGTGAGCAAATTTGAACCGCTTCGGCTCGCACCATTTTTCGTTAACCGGGCACCTCTACTATTTCTGTAGCAGACCGCGTGTTGAACTCCCTCGTCGGTCGGCTGCAAGAAGGCCCATCCGGTTCCCCCGTAGGGGCCTCTTGATCGGGGCGGGCTCGCAAGGGTCCGCCCTTTTCTTTTCGTGGCGAGCTGAATTAGCCAATCTTCGGAAATTATATAGCTTGGCCTTTGCTCAAGGCGTAAGGCCCTGCCGCAAATGCTGGAGTTAATAACTGAACACAGCGGCGACATAGCTATGCGAGAGCACTATGAATAAAAAGCGCCTTCTTGCCATGGTCGCGGCCCGCCCGGAAACCTCCATGCGAGAATTGCGCAAACATTTCCCTGAAGCCACGACACACCTAATTCGGCTTTGTCTTACTGAGCTTATCGAGGACGGCGCGATCGAGCGCTGTGGTTATGGAATCTTTTGCATCGCGCAGCCGCCAGAACCGACACCGAGTCGGCCATCCTCAAGCGAGAAAGCATCTAGTTCGATCCAGCCACCTTCGCGAGAAAGACTGATGGGAAGGCGATAGGCAGCACTCACATCGCCGCCGAGGTCTTCTCAGGTATATCCTGCGCACCACGAAACAGCGCCGAGGGGGAGCGAATTCGATGCCTAAGGACGACAAGAAATGGGAAACCCAGACTGATCCGCAGAAGATAGAGCAACTCCGCCATGATCTCGACGAAGCCGTTCTAGCGATCAAAAATCTTACCCACGATGTTGGTAGGCTGGCTGCGAGGCTGACAACAACAGAGTTGTCCCTGAAAACGCTGGTAGAAGACACGGCGCAGACCAAGGCGAAGCCTTCAAGAAAACGATAGACTAAGGGGACGGTGTGGCTGGTCGGGCTCGGCTCGCCTAATTTCCTTCCATCGCGTTCGCGAGTTCGAGCCACTGTCGCGCGAGCTCTATGTAGCGCACGCCCAGGTTTCCCGGTTGCGCCTTTGCGAGCTTTTGCGCTTCTGCCGCATACACGCGGCATGCCTTGATACGCTCAGTTTTTGACAGCTTCGTCCAATTGGCTTCCGACAATTCGACCATGCCGCCCCCTCCGCATCATAAGCGCAGCGCTCCGCTGCTTCCGCCTAAACGTCAAATGCGAGCTATTGGATTGGTCCGTGTGGTGGCGGTTTGAGGCGGCGGTTCGCACGCCGCACCATTGAACCGCGGCTGTGCGCGCTTCCTAGAGGCTGCGGGGGAAGAGTGAGCGGGGCAGCCGAAAATTCCGATGGTCAAGGGGGCACAAGAGTACGGAATCAACGCCCCGCTCAGCCCCCTAGCGCGCAACCTCCATTGCGGTTCCATGCCGCAATCATTTTTTTGCAATTTCCGTTGCCAGCGTTACCACGCCCGCCTATCACCAGTGCAACACCAGGGGGCAGCAGGGAGACTGCTTCGGCGGTCTCTTTTGTTATGGGCAGTCACTGCTCGAAGGGAAGGAAGGCCCGCCCAGCGGAGGCAAAGCGAGCCTTCTTTTTAGGTGACACCCCACAGTGGCGCCGATGGGTATGCTAGCGTTCCGAAGTTAAGGGACAGTCACCGGGTGTCAGCCCATCGACGCGCGGGGGCGCCATGCTTCATGCGCACGCGGGTCCAGTTAGGCAGACCTACGACTCGGGGGAAGCTCGGTCATGAACAACTACCAACGCGAAATTTATCAACCGCTGGCGGGCAAGGTGCCGTTCTATGATCTTGCGGACCAGGATCCAAAAGAGGAGCGCCCGCGCGCGCCGGTCCTTGTCGTCATAGCGCTGATTGTGCTGGCAGCGTTCGCGGGGGTCGTCTGGCTTGCCTACACTCAGTGGGCAGAGGGTGGCCGGCAAGGTGCATCCCTCGCCATTACCGCGCCCGAAGCGCCGTTGCGCGTCGCGTCGGCCGAACCCGCCCCGGCGCCAACAGGGCTCATTGTACCCACTGAGCCCGTTCCCCCCGAGCGGGCGGCTAAAACTTCCGCAGTCGCACCCCAGACGGCCGCGAAAGCCGAGCCGCCGTCGATCCGACTCAGCCCGGCCGCACCACCCCGCGCGCCTGCCGGCCAGGCGAACCAAGCCGTGCGGGCGGGGCAGCCGGCGGCAAGTGCTCAGGCTGCAACGGCGGCCACGCCACCGGCGCCATCAGCCGCAGCCTCTGCCGCGGCCAGCCGCGCGGTCTCAGGGGGCGCCGTTCTCCAGCTCGGTGCATTCGACAGCCAGGAATTGGCTACCCGGGCCTGGGTGGCGTTCAGAGCGCGCTACCCCTCCGTCGCGCGGCGTTTGTCGCCCGCCGTTCAGAGGGCTGATTTGGGGGCGAAGGGCATCATGTATCGGCTTCGCGTCGGACCGTTCGCTGACCGCGCAGCGGCAACCAATGCCTGCATCCAGTTGAAGGCGGCGCGCACGAATTGTTTCGTCGCTGCGCCGTGACCCAGCTCTCGCGCGACGTTGCACTTGGGGCGGGCTCTAGCGATTAAAATAGAAACCCGTCCGATCCGCCAGCGGGGCCAAGCTTGGGTAGTGTCCTAATTTGCGATTAGGACACTACCCAAGCTTGAAAGCGCCTCCGGGAAAAGGCGCCTAATATAGTTAACGGCGAGGCGCCTTCTTGGTTGCGCTGGGCATGACCCTTGCACTGCCCCTGACTTGGGACACCGCAGGTTTGGAGGGTCACTTGGACTTCGTTTTCACGTCGTCAAAATTGGCACAGCTCAGCAAAAAAAGGCCGATGCAACCTCAGCGGACCGACACCGAAGCCTGCGACGGCTTCGAATAGGGTGGGGAATTGTTGCGGACGGTCGGCGAATACTCATCTTGACGCCCAAGCGAGACGGAATCGCCATACACCAGCCCGTGGGATTTCAGTTGGACCTTGCACGGGCATTGGTCGCCAACCTTCAAGAGCAGATCGCCCAGGCCGAGGACTCTCAGCGGCCCACAAATTGAGCCACCCGTTTCCCCTCGGCTCGCCAAAGGTTTCTAGCCGCATCAAGCGTCAGGGTATCGGTAAGGCGCCCGCTTCGCGTAGTGATGGTTCGCCCGGTCTGTCGATCCTGGCGAGGATATCGCCTCGCGAAAGCGAGGGTGCCGCCAACCTGTCGCCGTCTTGAACCAACAAGTCCGCTGATATTGAAACAATCGCACCCTCAAGCGTCTTCAGCTCAACCAGCTTTGCCTGCTCATCGACTTTGCCGATATGGCCTATCAGCTCACGATTTTTGCCAAGCACGCGCTTGCCTTCCATCGCCTTCAAGTCGGCAATCGTTACGTCCACCAGGTAATAACCGAGATCAAAGAGAGGGAACGAGCCACTGGCATAGCTGGCGCTACCAAGCGCTGTCGCCGCGAATGCGGTCGATATGAGCACCATTCTAAGGCTTGTGTTCATCGTCAATCTCCCGATGATTTTCCACCTATAGGAGAACGGACGAGACCCGCCAAAGCCGCGTGAGCATGGGAACTTGATGGAATTTGATGAAGCCTCGCTGAACTCTTAGGAGGTGCGATGGGCGATCGTTCAAAAGCTGGAGGCGCAAGGCTGAATCGCCGCACGGAAGGAGCTGTAGCTCGGGCTGTGATAAAAAAGGGGGTGCTGAAACCATGTGCGCACAGGGAGGGTTGCTCTGAGGAGCACAATCAACAAGGAGATGAACCATGCGCTCAGCAATCGTCATTGCAGCTATCGTCAGCCTCACCGCTGGAGCGGCGTTAGCGCAACAGGAGAGCCAACCCTCCGAACCCGGCGCAGTCCAGCATCCGCCGATACATTCGGAGCCTGCGGCGCCTCCGAGCACGGCCGACGCAGCAAAGCTTCCGGATGCGGCGCCCGTAATCAACAGCGAAGAGCAAGCGGGAGCGAAGATCGAGAACGAGGAGCAAGCGAAAGCGAAGATCGAGAGCGAAGGCTACACCGAAGTGTCAGGCCTGAAGCAAGACGACAAAGGCATGTGGTCTGCGGCGGCTATGAAGGATGGCAAGCCGGTCCAACTCAGCCTCAATGCGCAGGGGCAGATTTCGCTAATCAACTAATCGAAACTGTCGTTCATTGAAGGGGCGGGCTTCGGCTCGCCCTATTTTTTAGCGCACTAGGCGCTCCGATCCGTCCGATCCCGAAGACTTGAAAACGGTACGGGTTCGTACTTTGTTGCAGCTTGAGCGTCGATTTTCGTGCGGCTAGCATCTTGGCCTGCCGCCCGGATCAGCCCCCCGCGCCGCCCTGCGTAAGAGCCCCGCAGCGGACGAATCCGCTGGGGGCTTCTTTTCTTGATTGTCGTCGAGGCCGTTATGGACGGTGTCAATTCTGAAGAGTGGGCAAAGCTCGACGATGCTGAGCGCATAGCGTATTGCCGCACGGCAGCGCTTGCAGCCGAAGCCTGTGCGCAGAGCCCTGGCGATGTCGGAATGCGCGAGATGAACAAACGTCTCGCCGCGCAATGGCACTCGCTTGCCGAGAAGATTGAACGGGGCGAGGGCCCTCCAAGAAACCCGTCTTAAGGATTTGTCTTCGGGCTTCGCCTCGCACTCGCAAGGTTCCGCTTTTTCTTTACTAGCTTCAGCGACCGTTCAGTTCGCAGGCACGTCCATCGCCATCTGCGTCGAGCCGATGAGGATCTCCTGCCCCTTCGGATCGAAAGAAGGCCTGAGCTTCGGACTGCGTTGCAAAGTCTGCGCAGTCCCGATCGATAAAGACGCTGCGAGGCACCCCGAACACCAAGGCGCCGATCAGACCGATTCCGACCAGCGCGTACATCGGAAGCACTGCCGGGAAGCGCCGTCCGCGCGACCGCGGAGGTGCAGTCCGGTGATGACGACGAAATCGGACGAGTTGCCCCATCAAGGTTCCCTCCGGCGGCGACCCAAGCTACTCCGCTCCAGTTAACGGACTATCGCCAGATCAGTAGCGTGCTCGTTTTGGTGGCCGTGCTACACTGGAACGGCAGACTGAGCGAGGGGGCTTGCTTGGCTAATTCCGACATTGGTGTATTTGAACGGCAGCTCCGTAAACGCACAGCTGATTTGGAGCGTGCTCAATTACTGTTTGAAACTTGGAAATTTCGGCAAAGCCATGCCTGGGGTGTGTTGACGAGATACTATTTTGCCGCCGTTTTTACCTCTGCTGTCCCATACCTGCTTGAATGCGGGCACGTTGTGAGGCTTGGATACTACCTTCTCGTCTTTCCCGTGGTCGGGGGCTTGGTAGCGCTGGCCGCTGTGTGGATCTTCGCGGCCGAATATGTTCGAGCCCGAGTGCCTCACACCGCCTATTTGAAGCTATTGGGGATCTATCAAGAACCGCTTGATCTCCACGAGTTAGAAAGAAAAATGAAACTGGACTGGCAAATCGGTCGCGTCACATCCGTGGTTGTGGCGTCCAGTTCCTTGATACTCGCCGCTACAAACACGTTTTTTGTCTACCAAGTCATACAGGTTTCGAGCTGTCCGTCATGACTAGGGGCATTCACGTCATGGAAGAAATCGACATCTGGCGCACTGCCCGCTTGCTGATGACTCAGCACGGTGAAGCCGCCGGATTTGCGGGCCGATCAGCGTGCCGGTGTGATGTTCGCTAAGAAGGACTTCGACGGCGTCGCGGTTTGGCAGCGTGTCGGGCGTGCGATCGAGGAGCTTGAGCGGCAGAAGCCGCGTGAGGGTGAAGTCTTGAATTGACCAGGGGCAAAACACATGACCGTTGCGCGCAAACTGTCACTGCTCACGACCGTTTCGACGGTAGGTATCGTTGCGGCTTTGTATGCGGAGGCGGGTGCCATTGGCTCAGGTACAACCACCGTACCGAGGCTGGGCGGCCCAGCCAGAACAATTGAAATCAAACCGACTGAGACCAGCAAGAGGCTCCAGGAAATGCTTAAAAGCACTTCTGTGCTGCCACCCGAAATTCAACCAAAAGCGCAGCAGTCAAAAGTGGTTTTACCATCTGCACAATTGTCCAAAACTCCGACCGTGTCGCTCGCCATCGCCAATCAGTTCATCGTGATCGATTTGCAACGGCGCGGTTGCCAAGCAATGACGCGGCTCTACGGTCCCCGTCAAATGGTCGCCCGCTTTATGAACACGTATGGCGTGGACTTGGGGAAGTGCCCTGGAGAAGTCGCGAGCGAGATTTCTCGACAACTGTTGTCCACGGCGGAACCCACGCCGGTTTGGTCCGCATATGATCCAACGCGCCGCGGGCTCAATCGAGAAACCTTATATGCGGATGTGCCCCGCACAGAGTTCGCTATTCTAGTACAAACCCATCTGTTGGTGTCTGGAGGTCCGCCAAACGTGCCGCCGCTCAGTCCGACGACGACGGCGAATGGTGACCCCGCCGACCCGCAGGAAAAGGACAAGGATTCGCAGAACCAATGTAAATTGGGCTCGTTCTGCATGCGACCCGATGGAACGGTTTCCGCGACAATCAGCTGCGGGCCGTACCGCCTTACCCTGACCACCGATGGAGGATCCCTTAGTGTCTCCACACCGGGTGGCCCGATGTCTCTTTCGTTCAGCTTACCAATACCCTGATGGACTACGTCCCAGTCGCCGAAGTGCGGGTCACGGTGCCGGCCGCAGAGATTCGCGTCGTGGACGGTGACACGATCCGCCTGGGTCGCGAGCGCGTGCGCATCATGAACATCGATGCACCGGAAACCGAAGGCCGCGCCAAGTGCAACGCGGAGCGCCGCTTGGCTGCGCTCGCGACGATGACCTTGACTGAGATCATCATGGGCGAGCGGCTAGAGATCGAGCGACACGGTAAAGACCGCTTCGGGAGAACGCTGGCCTACATCCGCGTCAGCGGCGCCGACGTGGGCGAGATGCTGATCCTGGCGAAAGTCGCCGTTCGATGGGGCAACGGTAGGCCGGATTGGTGCTCGCATTCGACGCGCTAAGGGTCACGCATCCGCCCGCCATCGGCCCAGCAATGGACCATTCGCTGGACCAAACCCAGATGGAATCACGTTCGACTAGATGCGAATAGGCGTAAGGACACTCGCCGCTAACCAGTTCCCAGATCACACTATTCGCAACCAGATTGAACTAAGCGGAACCGCTCGCGCTGTATTTCGAGTGCGGTGCCGGTACGTCAATGGAGATGGCGGTCATGCATTGAAATGGGCGAGCCTATTTGCGCCATACGCTCGCGAGCCAGGGTTGCCGTTCGCGCGGTAGCCCTGCAGGCCGATAATAATGAGCGAGCTCGTGAAATCTCGCTTCACGCATGAATCGACGCCAAGTTTCGAGATCGTGATAGACGCCATAACGTCCGTGATACCAGCCTTCCTCGTTATGGCCATGCGGGTTCGAGCTGAATAGAACGCCTCGCGGTTTGAGGGTAGCGTGCAATTCTGAGAGCACACGGCGCAACTCCTGGCTTGGCACATGAAACAGTGAGGCGTTGGCGAATATGCCATCGAAGCGGTTTTCCGGGAGATCGAGAGCGAGGAAGTTCTGTTCCCACACTTCGAAACCCTCTGCGCGCGCCAATGCGGCGAAACGCGCGGAACCTTCCAAGCCTATGGGGGCGTGACCGAGCCCGACAAACGCCGTGAGATCGCGCCCCGGGCCGCAGCCAAAGTCGAGGATTGCCAAGGGCGATTTTCCCTCGATGTATTGGAGCAGCGCCGCAATGTTCTGGCTGACGTCGTGCCCTTGCGTGCCTTCCCGGAAATGCTCTGCTCGTTCGTTATAGTGTTGCAGCGTCACGCTAGCGACGGCCTCCAACTCGTGCGCATCCAGTTTCATCGCTTTGCCCGTGTAAGAGCGCCTCGGCCTGCTCCCGCCATTCCACCGAAAGCGGCGTCATCAACACTGCCAGCGTAAGACCAGGCAGCTGCCGTCCGTCCAGTATGGACTCGACGATTTCGGGTGCAAGCAGCGAGAGCCGCAGAACACGTCCGACGTAAGCGGCGTTGATCTTCTCCGCTGCAGCAATTTCCTCAACCGTCGCGAATACCCCGGTCTCCAGCAGCTTTCGCCAGCGGAACGCCCGCGCCAGCGCTTTGACCATGGTGTTATCGACGCGCGGCCGTGACGATTCCGGGGCAGATACGACAACTTCCGGGACGGCGCGGTGCATTGTCCGCGCCAGTTGGTCGGAGCGCGCACCTGTGCCGCACCATCGGGAAGCGCTGTAGTGCCCAAACCTACTTACGGCGACGCTCGCTGCCGCATTTCTTGCAGCGTTCGTACATTGGGCCCCAGCGTGCTTGGTCATCCCATTGACCGCCGCAACCCTTATGGATCTGCGGACGAGCACCCTGAAAGCACGCCACGACCAGCCCCAAAAGACTTGTAGGCAAGTTCCAAAAGCTCTCGAGCAACGCTTTCATTCAGGGGCTCTTCAGTCGATAGGCAGCCAGATGTATTGCTACGCGCCCGCCCCGCATTCCGTCGGTGAACCCTGTGTGGCACGTGAAGGCAGCGTAACGCAAACCGCCAAGCGAGCGTTCGACTCGTCGGTTTCGGCCACGCCCGCAGCGCGCCGCCTTAGAATCCTGGGAAGCCATCTCCTGACTGCTCCCGCCACCCCGCCGCAAACGGCCGTATCAGCACCGCCAGCGTCATCGCCGCCGGCTGGCGGCCGTCGGGGATGGCGTCGACGATGTCAGGCGCGAGCAGGGCGATTGAACCGGCATGGAAAGGGTTTTTTGAGTTCAGCGACGTGGTGCCGAAGCGCAAACCGACGCCCTGAGCCGCAGAGGATAGCGAGATGCCGCGCCTTGACGTGCGACCCGGCATCGGCACGGTTGTTTTAGGCGGACCATTGTAATGCTTGGTCAGACTCCCTAGATAAAGCTCGCGAAAGCGTCTCCGTCAGTTGAAGCGCACTGTTATGTACCGACTCGCGAGTGCGCGCCTGGACGAGACAGCCACTTTCATCCTGATGATTGCGTCTCCTCGCGCCGCTTGGGCGCATCGCTCAAGCGTAACCCGATGCACAGGAACAATCATATGACCATCGGTACCGTAAAGTTCTTCAACACCAACAAAGGCTTTGGCTTCATCTCGCCGGAAGGCGGCGCCAAGGACGTGTTCGTGCACGCGACGGCCGTCGAAGCGGCGGGTATCCGTAGCTTGGCGGAAGGCCAACGCGTGTCGTTCGACATCCAGCCCGATGCCAAAGGATCAAAGGCCGTCAATCTCAAGATGGCGTAAATCTGCTTGGCATGAACCGGCATACCGGCGGTGAAGGCAATAGCTTTCGCCGTCGGTTGCCATCGGTCCGCAATGTATCCGCAGTCGCAGCATGGGAAAGGTAATGACCGGTTCTGCAAACAGAGACGTGCACAAGGTTGAGGTGTCGGATAGTGTCTTGTCCGACAAGCGCCCGCGCGGCCGTAGGCCCGGTGTCGCAACGCGAAGATTGCGGCCGGACAATCACTATGTGCTCGACCTGATAGAGGTTCTTCAAGCCTTTCCCAGCGGACGGCGGCGCTGGTCAATTATGCAAGCCATCCGTGCCAACCGAACGAAGGCAGGGCTTGGCATCCCTCATCAGATCGAGGATGACGTCGAGCGTGCTTTTCTCGATAATTGCGCGGATGCCGAAAGTTTCAAGAGACGCAATCGCACGCCGGTGCACGCGCTGTTCTATTGGCCCCAGGGCAAGACGGCTGGAATGTGGGCGGTTTATACTGACCGTGTGGCAGCGTGGATGAGAGAGAATATCCCGTTGTTATGAGCCCGCGCAGCGCCGTCTGGCCGTGCAAAGAGTTTTGCGACGAGCGCCGCTGGAACGAGGATCTTCATGGTGAAGAAACCGAATTATGGCCAAGAGCGTGCGCAGCGGTCTCGTGTCCAGCAAGACAGGAAACGAGAGAAGCTCCAGCGGCGCGAGGAAGAATCCCTAAAGCGTAAGGCTTCACGCGACGGACAGCCGAATGCCAATCCCGAGCCGAACGAGAGGTAGCCGCCCGAACCGAAGCCCATCGCCCTCTGCCTATCCCACCCCACCGCAAACCGCCGCATCAGCACCGCCAGCGCCATCTCCGCCGGCTGCCGCCCGTCGACGATCTCGGGTGCGAGCAATGTCAGCCGCAGGACGCGGCCGACATAGGAGGCGTTGATCTTCTCGGCTGCAGCGATTTTTTCGACGGTCGCAAACACGCCGCTTTTTTTCGGTCCTTGGTGGACGACCGCTTTCGGCGAACTCGGACCTAGGGGTTCTCCCCCGGGAAAGGCAAATCGTGATCCTTAACGGTCATTGCCAACAGTTACGGCGCAACCGTAACACGTAAGAAGGTCGCCGGAATGGAGGTGGTGTCTTTGCTAGGGCTTCTGTTCTGGCTGTTGAACAGGGCTTCAAGCTCCCTCTGCAGATCGCCTGCCCGACCGTTTTTCTCTGCGGCCTCGAAGGCATTCATGGTTGGCCCATAGTATTTTCGGAAGGCATCGACGAGCTCTGACGGCACGCCGGCAAAGTTGAAAGTATAGGTGTCTCTGACGAACGATATGTTCTCTCTTGGAACCCCAGCAGCGGCAAACCGCTCAATCACGTCCTTTTCGACACCCCACAGCATAGGACTCACGAAACCTTCCGGCGGCGGCGGCGAGTACGAAGCGCTGATCTTCAAGATTTGCGCGACCAAAGTCGGGTCGTTCGGAATCCAGTTTCCCATGACGATCCGGCCTCCGGGCCGGGTCACGCGTACCATCTCCTTGGCCACATCAAACGGCTTTGGCGCGAACATGGCTCCAAAGATGCTCACGACGAGGTCGAATGTATGATCTTTCAGCTCGTACAAATTGGACGCGTCGCCTTCCTGAAACTTGCAGTTCGTGAGGCCATGCTCCTTTGCACGTCTGTTCCCGGCCTCAACAAGATTCCTCGCGATATCGACGCCCAACACGTCCGCTCCGAGTCTGGCCTCTGGCAATGCCGTCGTGCCATCGCCGCATCCCAGATCCAGAACCTTGAGCCCTTTTGTGATTACGAGTCGGCTGACGAGCGCTTCTCCGCTCTCCCTCATGCTCTCCGCGATCCGCGTAAAGTCGCCTTTTTCCCAAAGTGCTTTGTTTGGATTCATCGCAGCGCTCCCTATCTTTCAGTCCACGCGAACGACGCTAATTCCAGCTTGACATATAATCAAGTATTATATTGAATAGTCGATCATGGATAGCCACCGTACTTTCAAAGACCGCCTTTACGGCCAATTTGCCCGGATCGGCAAAGCGCTCGGCAATCCGCACCGGCTCGAATTGCTTGAACTCCTCGCCCAAGGGGAGCGCCCGGTCGAGGAGCTTGCGCGCGAAAGCGGGACTTCGATGGCGAATGCCTCACAGCACCTTCAGGCACTCAAGGAGGCCGGACTGGTCGAAGGGCGCAAGGCCGGGCTTTTCGTCCACTACCGGCTTGCCGACGCCTCGGTATTCGAGCTGTGCCGCGCGCTTCGCAATGTCGCCGAAAAACGGCTGGCGGAGCTCGACCGCATCGTCCGCGAGCATTTTGTCGATCGCACGAGCGCCGAGGTGGTTGGCATGG
>Ga0137427_10000758_pt1 | contig 15639 bp, 11 predicted proteins | sample EasRivERMZT700_2_FD_102309 | JGI IMG/M metagenome (GOLD analysis project Ga0137427, IMG submission 102309) | Soil microbial communities from meander-bound floodplain in the East River, Colorado, USA - East River MetaG ERMZT700_2 | ecosystem: Environmental > Terrestrial > Soil > Floodplain ...
CGCGTGCGCTGCTTGACGCGGGTCTCCTCCGAACGATGTGTGCGCGACCACGCGTCCCGCCCGTAGCCGCAGACGACGGTGGTCGCGAGACCCGCGTCGATCGCCATGACGGCGAGCATCACCGAGAGGATCTGGCTGGCGCCGCCGTTGTCGAGCGAGGTCGAGAAGCGCACGTTCAGTCCGAGCCGCCCGCCCACCAGCTGATGGTGCGCATAGGACTCGTCGGGACCGCGGCAGATGATGCCGTCGATATCCTTGGGCTTGAGCCCCGCGTCGTCGAGCGCGTTCGCAATCGCTTCAATGGTGAGATCGAGGCTGGAGACGCCGGGCACCTGGCCGAGCCGGCTATTGCCCGCGCCCACGATGGCGCAGCGATCCCTGAGCGAGCGTGCGGTGTCGATCATTTGGCCGCGGCCTTGCGGCCGATGCGCGCCAGAATTTCATCCGTATGCTGACCGTAATCGGGCGCACAGGTCGTGATCTCGGCGGGCGTCTCGCTCAACACCACGCCGCCGCCGACGAGGGAGACATGGCCGAGCTTCTTGTGCGGCACCTGCCGGACCAAACCGAGATGAACCACCTGCGGATCGGCGAAGACCTCGTCGAGCGAGTAGATCGGCGCGCTCGGAACATCGTGCTGCTCGAGCGTCCGCAACCAGGCGTCGCGCTTCTCGGTCCGGAAGATGTCCGCGAGCAGACCGTGCAGCACACGATAGTTCTCCTGCCGGTCGCGCTTGGTCTTGAACCGCTTATCGTCCTGCCATTCCGGATGGCCCGCGACTTGGGTCAGGCCGCGCCAGAACTTCGTCGGCGAGGAGAGATGCACGACGAAGCCCTTCCCGTCGGCATCGACGAACGCATAGACCTGCGCCGAGCGCGCCCGCGTCTCGCGCGACGGCGACTTGCCGGTCTCGAAATAGCGCGCCGCGTTCTCGCCGAGGAACGCGATCGATGCGGCGAGCAGCGACGTCTCGACGCGTTGGCCGCGGCCGGTCTTCTCGCGGGCCATCAACGCACCGAGGATACCGTAGGCCGCCATCATGCCGGTCAAATGATCGGAGAGCGAAATGCCCATCGGCTCGGGTTCGTCGAGATTGGTCAGCACGCTCAAGAGCCCGCTCATCGCCTGGCCCACCGTGTCGTAACCGGCGCGCGCGGCATAGGGCCCGGTCCGCCCGAAGCCGGTGATCGACGTGTAGACCAGGAGCGGATTGATCCGGTTCAGCGCCTCGTAACCAAGGCCGAGCCGTTCCATCGTGCCGGCGCGGAAATTCTCGATCAGCACGTCGGCGCTCTCCGCAAGCGCGCGCGCCGCCGCGAGGCCGTCTTCCGACTTCAGATCGAGCACGATGCTCTTCTTGTTGCGGTTGACCGAACCGAAGGTCGCGCTGTAGTCGGCCGCACCCCAGCCGCGAAACGGATCGCCGCCGTCGGGCGGCTCGATCTTGATCACCTCGGCGCCGAGATCGGCGAGCATCATGCCGGCATAGGGCCCGCTGACATAGCTCGCGAACTCCAGCACGGATATGCCGTCCAGCGCCTTCATCGGGTGCACTCCGAGGTGATGAACCGATTATGGCGCAAAGCAGGGGCCGGAGGCACGCGGCGTCCTCAGCACGATATGCGACGCGCGGCGGCGGCGTTCACGGAGTTTTGCGGTCCTAGCCCACGGGACAAACGGAGACAGCCGCATGCCCGGCTGGGACGGGAATGTCCGCAGTCACGACGCAAATGGTGGTCTGGGGAATAGGCGGGGAGAAGAGAACGCTAGGACACAAAAGCACGCTGTCGGGGGAGTGTTTCACTCCCCCGACAAACGAGGAAACAGGCACTCGTACCTTACGTAACTTACTTCGCAGCCGGGGCCGCGCCGGCGTCGGCACTCGGACGAGCGTTCGGGTTGCCCTTCAGCGTGCCGTCGGGAAGCGTCACGGCCATGAACTGACCGCCGCGCGTGCCGTCCTTAAGCGGATGGATGATCGCGCTGACTTTCATACCCGGGGTAAGTGTCTTCGGAACCCAGCCCTGACGCGCGAGACCAGCCGGTCCGCCCATCTCGATGGCCCATTGCTCGTCCACGCCTTGCTGGTTCTTGACCATCATCAGGATCCAGCTGTGCGGGTTGGTCCACTGGAATTCCTTGACCGTGCCGTCGAGCTTCACGTTCTTTTCGGCGTCGAACATGGCGAAAGAGTGATGCGCAAGGGCCGCGCTGGCGGACATGGCAATAGCAGCTCCAGCCAGCATGATCGTCGAAAGCTTCATTGTTGTCTCCTCGTTCTTGTGGGCCTTAATCACTTACGCGCGCCGGCGCGTCATTCGACGGGACGCCGGGGTACCATAGCAACCTCAACCATATCACGAAAAAGGATGCCGGGAATAGGTGTTTCAAGGACACAAATGACCGGATGCGGGCGGGTTTAGGACATCTTAACCAGTTCGGTGCGCGGGCCGGGCGGAGCGGACTTGGCCGATGTTTTACTTGGATTTTTCGCTCCGTCCGATGGGCGTCCCCCGGCTGGATTTCGGGTTGGTTCGCGGGACTGTGATGTTGGGTGCGTTGCAGCAGCAGGCGGTGAATGCACCGCCACGACGGGGTTCGCGCGAAGCGAGTCGGGCACGGGGGCCTGCGACATAATCGCCGTTTGCATCTTGCCGCTTAGGGCTTCTCGGGAGCAAAATAAGCGTCGCTGGTGGCTTTCTTGGCACAGGGCAGGTTCTCCCGACATAAGGGCGCAGCGGTCTCGATTATGGTGAACTACGACAATGCCGGCTTCCGCTCCGGTTCCGGATCGCAGCGGGCCACGGTCAAATGGTTTAACTCCACCAAAGGTTTTGGCTTCGTCACGCTGGATGACGGTTCGGACGCCTTCTGTCACGCATCGGCGCTGGCGAGTCTGTCGACGCAGGACCTGCCGCAAGGCGCAACCGTCTACTGCGACGTCGTGCAGGGTCAGCGCGGCATGCAGGTCACGACGGTGCACAGCGTGGATCTGTCCACGGCCGAAGCGCAGCCCTTGTCGCGCGGACCACGCCCCCAGCGCGGCGGGCGCGAGAGCGGCGGGAGCGGCCCGATGGGCGATGGACACGTGAAGTTCTTCAACGAGCAGAAGGGATTCGGTTTCGTGGTCCCCGAATCGGGCGGCGCCGATGTGTATGTCCATGCGAGCGCGCTCAGGCGATCGGGCGTACCGACATTGATGCCCGAGCAAAGAGTCCGCTTCTCCACCCGCCAGGGTATGAAGGGGGTCGAAGTCGATCGCATCGAGCTCGCGTAAACGATCGCAAGTCGCCTTCGGCTTCTACTCCGCGGCGCCCGCAGTCTGGCGGCGCTCGGCTTCGTCCGCTTCGTGCCGCATGTCCTCGGGATCGCCTTCCACCGCTTGAAGACGTTCGCGCACCTCGGCGGCCTGTTTCTGCCGGTTCCACATCGCAGCATAGGCGCCCGCGCGCGCGACCAGCTCGGCGTGACGTCCGCGCTCGATGATCTGGCCCTGATCGAGCACGAGGATCTCGTCGGCATCGATGATGGTGGAAAGCCGATGCGCGATGACGAGCGTCGTGCGGTTCTTCGAAACCAGCTTCAGCGCGGACTGGATCTCGCGCTCGGTGTGCGTGTCGAGCGCCGACGTCGCTTCGTCGAGCAGCAGGACCGGCGGGTTCTTCAGAAGCGTGCGCGCGATCGCGACGCGCTGTTTTTCGCCGCCCGAGAGTTTCAGCCCGCGCTCGCCGACCATGCTCATGTAGCCCGCGGGCAACTGGCGAATGAACGGATCGATCTGGGCCAGCCGCGCGGCCTCGAGAATCTCCTCCTCGCTCGCGCCGATGCGCCCATAGGCGATGTTGTAGAGGATCGTGTCGTTGAACAGCACGGTGTCCTGCGGAACGATCCCGATGGCGGCGCGCAGCGAGTTCTGCGTCACGTCGCGAATGTCCTGACCGTCGATCGTGACGCTGCCCGACTGAATGTCATAAAACCGGTACAGAATGCGCGAAATCGTGGACTTGCCGGCACCGGACGGCCCTACGACGGCCACGGTCTTGCCGGCAGGAACGCGGAAGCTGATGCCTTTGAGCACGACCCGTTCGCGATCATAGGCGAAGACGACATTCTCGAAACGGATCTCGCCGGACTTGACGCTCAGCGGCGGGGCACCGGGCTTGTCCGCAACCTCCTCCGGGCGGCGCAGCAGGGCGAACATCGTTTCCATGTCGATGAGACCCTGGGAGATATCGCGATAGACCGTGCCGAGGAGGTTGAGGGGAATAAACAGCTGCGCCATCAGGGCATACACCATCACCACGTCGCCCACGGTCATCGTGCCGTCCTTCACGCCGACGGCCGCCATCACCAGCATCGGCACCACGCCGAGCGCGCCGGGCACCCGCTGGCCGGTGTTAAGGATAGAGAGAGACGTTTGCGTCACGATGGAGGCATGAGCGTACTTCTCCATGGCCGCATCGAAGCGCCTCTCTTCGTGCAGCTCGGCGTTGAAGTACTTCACCGTCTCGTAATTGAGCAGCGAATCGATCGCCTTGGAGTTGGCCTCGTTGTCGGATTCGTTCATGGCGCGCCGTATCGCAATGCGCCAGCGCGTTACCAGGAAGGTAAAATAGGAGTAGCCGGCAATCATCGCGATCATGACGACCACGAACCAAACATTCAGTTGCCACCACAGGAAGCCGCAAATGATGATGAGCTGGATCGCGGTCGGAAAGATGTTGAAGATCGCCAGCGTCAGAAGCCTGTCGATCGCCTTGGTGCCGCGATCGATAACGCGCGACAAGCCGCCGGTCTGACGCTCGAGATGAAAGCGCAGAGACAGCGTGTGCAGATGGTGGAAGGTCTCGACCGCGATCACGCGCAATGCGTGGTAGCAGACCTTGGCGAAGATGCCGTCGCGCAGTTGCGGTACGGCCTGGCTCATGATCCAGGCGACTCCGTAACTGACGATAAGCGCAATAGGCGCCGCGATGGCGATGTCTTCCGGTGCGCCCTCGAGGCCGTCGACAGCCAGCTTGAAGTAGTAGGGCGTGGCGACAGTGACGGCCGCGGTCAGAACGAGCAGGACAACCGAGATGATGCCCCGCGCCTTCAGGTCCGGGCGACCGGCGGGCCAGAGATAGGGCATGAGCTCGAGAAGCGGGCGGCTGCTTGGGGGGGCGTCGCTGAAAATGGCGCCCTTCAGCGACCGGCCGCCATAACCGTAGGAAGACATGATCTAGCGGTTTTCCTCAATCATTCCGGAACCACAGGTCCGGTAGGGTGGTTTAGGGATACAGGCTGGCTACGGCAATTCCCAGGACGGTCCCTCCACTGCCATAATTCGAGCGATTCACCATACTAAAGATCAGATCATGAACAAAATGACCCTTGAACCGCCGGCCAACCGGCAAGCCATCTGCGTCTTCTGCGGCTCCTCCCATGGCGCCGATCCCGTCTACACCGAGGCCGCGCGCCAGTTCGGCAGCACCATCGCCCGCGAGGGGTTCAACCTCGTCTTCGGCGGCGGCGGCGTCGGCTTGATGGGGGAGGTCGCCCTCTCCGTCTCGCAAAATGGCGGCAAAGTGCTCGGCATCATCCCGGGCTTCCTGCGCCACCTGGAACCGCCCCTCGAAATCGCCTCCGAGATCGTGATCACCGACACCATGAACACGCGCAAGGCGCGCATGTTCGCGGCCGCCGACGCCTTCGCGATCCTTCCCGGCGGAATCGGCACGCTCGACGAGTTCGCCGAGGTGCTCACCGGCGCGCAGTTGCGGCAGCACGCGAAACCCATCGTGCTGGTCAACGTCAAAGACTATTTCGCGCCGCTCATCGCGCTGCTCGACCATTTCGTCGCGCAAGGATTTGCCGGCGCCGGCATCAACAGCCTCTATCAGGTCGCGCCCACCGTCGAAGAGGCGGTGAAGATCTTCAAGGATCACCGCGCGCACGCAATCCACGCGGGCGCGATCGGTCAAGCCGGCGCGCCGTCGCGATAGAGCTTGTAGCAGATCGAATCGGAGAGGGCCTCGAAGGACGCGTCCATGATGTTGGCGGAGACGCCGACCGTCGACCAGCGCGCGCCGTGGCCGTCGACGGATTCGATCATCACGCGCGTCACCGCTTCGGTGCCACCGGTGAGTATCCGCACCTTGTAATCGACCAGCCGCAGATCCTGGAGATAGGACGAGTAGCGGCCGAGGTCCTTGCGCAGCGCCTGGTCGAGCGCGTTGACCGGTCCGTTGCCGGTGCCCACGTTGTGGTAGGTCTCGCCGCCGACTTTGAGTCTCACCACCGCCTCTGACACGGTGACGAGATCGCCGACCGCGTTGTGGCGGCGCTCGACCATGACGCGGAAGCTTTCGACGTCGAAATAAGTCGGCACCTGGCCGAGCGCACGGCGCGCCAGAAGCTCGAACGAGGCTTCGGCGCCGTCAAAGGCGTAGCCGAGGAATTCGCGGCTCTTCACGTCCTCGAGCAGGCGGCCGATGCGCTTGTCCGTCGCTGCGACGTCGATGCCGAGAAGTGCAAGGCGCGCCATGATGTTTGACCGTCCGGCCTGATCCGAAACCAGGATATGGCGCTGGTTGCCAACCGATTCCGGCACGACGTGCTCGTATGTGTGCGGATCCTTCTGCACCGCGGAGACATGCAGCCCCCCCTTATGCGCAAAAGCTGACGGGCCGACATATGCGGAATGTCGGCTGGGCGCGCGATTGAGGATCTCATCGAGCAGCCGCGAGACCGACGTCAGCCTCTTCAGCCCATCAGGCGAGACGCCGGTCTCGAACTTCGACGCGTAAGGCTCCTTCAACATAAGCGTGGGAAGGATGGCGCAGAGATTGGCATTGCCGCAGCGCTCGCCGAGGCCATTCAACGTGCCCTGGATCTGCCGTGCGCCGGCGTTCAGCGCCGCAAAGCTGACCGCGACCGCCTGTTCGGTATCGTTGTGCGCGTGGATGCCGAGATTGGCGGAGGGCAGCTTCGCTTTCACGTCGGAGACAATGCGATAGACGTCCTCGGGCAGCGTGCCGCCATTGGTGTCGCAGAGCACGAGCCAGCGTGCGCCGGCCTCGTGCGCGGCCTTGAGGCACGAGAGCGCGTAGCCCGGATTGGATTTGTAGCCGTCGAAGAAATGTTCGGCGTCGAACAGGGATTCGCGCTTCCTCGCGACGACCGCGGCGATGGATTCAGAGATGTTCTCGAGATTCTCGCTGTGCGGGATTTCGAGCGCGACATCGACGTGGAAATCCCAGCTCTTGCCGACAAGACAGATGGTCTGTGCCTTGCCCGACAGCAGTTCGGCAAGGCCCGGATCGTTGGCCGCGCTCCGTCCCGAGCGCTTGGTCATGCCGAAGGCGGTGAAGCGCGCGCGGGCAAGCGGCGGCGGATCGGCGAAGAAATTGGTGTCGGTCGGATTGGCGCCGGGCCAGCCGCCTTCGACGTAGTCGATGCCGAGCGCATCCAGCGCGAGCGCGATGGTGCGCTTGTCCTCGACCGAGAAATCGACGCCCTGCGTCTGCGCGCCATCCCGCAGCGTGGTGTCGAAAAGATAGACGCGTTCCTTGGAGGCGGTCATCGCTTCACCTCCCACGTCGTGCCCGAGGGTCCGTCCTTCAGGACGATGCCCTTGGCTGCGAGCTCGTCTCGGATGCGATCGGACTCCTTGAAGTTCTTGGTCTTGCGCGCCTCGTTGCGAAGTTCAATCTGGGCCTCGACCTCAGCCTTCAGTTCGCTTCTTGGGTCTGCGCTTTGGCCAACGACAATCGAGCCATCATTCTCAAGGCTCAAGCGCCAGCCCGATGCTTCAACTTTCGCGAGATAAGTCCTTGCATCGCTCGGGAGATTGTTTGCTATCGACATTTGGTATCCCGTCGCATCCCAGCGTCGGTTGTTTCTTTCTTCCGTAGTTAGATTAGCAGCGGGCGAAACCATTCCTGACTCGTAGAATCCCGGCTTGTCCAAATGCTTTAGGCCTAAGAACCGCAGGGCGCGCGCGAACCTTACAGCCGCAGTTTCGGAACGCTTTGCTTCGCTGAACAGGCTACGCAACCGAGCAATCGCCAAAGGTGTGTTCAGGTCGTCAGCCAACGCTTCGATAAATTCGGGTTCGTCTAGCGACTCATAGCTTAGTGAACTGAATCCGATGTCGTAACGGGACAGAAGCTCGGCCCAAGAAAATAATTCCCATTTAGTTTCCGTCGCTTTGGTGTACCCCCAATCAATTGGCTGCCGATAGTGTGTACCGAGCATTTGCAGTCGCAACACGTCGCCAGCATAGCTGTGAAGCAGCTCCCGGATCGTTACGAAATTGCCCAACGATTTGGACATCTTCTCGCCTTCGATCTGAAGGAAGCCGTTGTGCATCCAGACGCGGGCGAACGGATGGCCTTCATGGGCGCCTTCGGACTGGGCGATTTCGTTCTCGTGGTGGGGGAAGACGAGGTCGATGCCCCCGCCATGGATGTCGAAGGTTTCGCCCAGAAGCGCTTCGCTCATGGCCGAGCATTCGATGTGCCAGCCGGGGCGGCCGTTGCTCCACGGGCTTGGCCATGACGGCTCGTTCGCCTTCGACGGTTTCCACAGCACGAAGTCCATTGCGTTTCTCTTATACGGCGCGACTTCGACACGCGCGCCGGCGATCATCTCGTCGAGCGAGCGCCGCGCCAGCTTGCCGTAGTCGGGTTTCGAGCCGACGTCGAACAGCACGTGGCCTTCCGCCGGATAGGCATAGCCGGCCGCGATAAGCCGTTCGATCATCGCGATCATGTGCGGGACGTGCTCGGTCGCGCGCGGCTGGTGCGTCGGGGGCAGGCATCCGAGCGCCGCCACGTCCTCGTAATACTGGCTCGCAGTGCGCTCGGTGAGCTCGCGGATGGAGATGCCCTCCTCCGCGGCGCGCGCGTTGATCTTGTCGTCCACGTCGGTGATGTTGCGGACATAGGTGACGTGGCCCGCGCCGTAGAGATGGCGCAGCAGCCGATACAGCACGTCGAAGACGATGGCGGGACGCGCGTTGCCGATATGGGCGAAGTCGTAGACCGTCGGTCCGCAGACATACATGCGCACGTTCGTCGGGTCCAAGGGATGGAATTCCTCCTTGGTCCGGGTCAGCGTGTTGTAGAGCTTCAGCACCATCGACGCACTCATAGCAAAAAATACGGGTCTGCTCTTAGCGAGCAGGGTTAGGTCGATACTGTAGCGAAAAGCGAGGATCTTTGCGGCTTAGCCGCAAATCGCGATGGTCCGGCAGTGGGTAATAAGCGTGAACCGCACGGGCGTCTCCTTGCGGTGAAGGGCGTAGCAGTTTTGGCGACCACCGTCCAACACCGAGTGAGGCTGGTGCAGCTGTGGTTCGAGGCTCCCCCGGCTGAAAGCCCGGGTCGCACCCCCGATCAGGTCGGGGGCAGGCTCTCACCACGACGGCATCGCGAGCGGGAACGACCGGCGTTATCGGTTGCGCCGCCGCGGCCTCGCCTCGCGTTAGAAGCGAGAGCGCGCGCCCGCCTTCGCCAAGGCTACGGCGGACACGCGCCAGAAGGACCGTGTCGGCGCAGAGGCGGATGGCATTGCGGATTCGTCGTGCGCGCAGCAACCAGGCGCGGCCTCGATAGCCGTGGCGGAACGCATTCATCGCGACACGCGCCTTGCCGGCTTCGGTTTTCGGGCCGGTGGAGTGACGCCAAGGCTGCGTTAGACGAGCGCGCTCGGCTTGGCGAGCACGGCGCTCCGGCGTCCAGCCCTTCCGGCTTCGGGCCGCGCGGCTACTCGCGAACCCGGATGACGCCAAAGCGCTCATGGCGAAGGATGATTCCCGTTTGCACCAGTTTGCTCGTCGAAATTTCTTTCCGAACGCCGGGAAAGGGCACCCGGTCGGGCAAACGATGCAAGGCTGTCGAGAGCGGAGCGGCTCTGCGATTGGGCCTTCAGCGGCAAGCGCAAGACATGGTGCGCGAGGATGTTGTCCTCGACGGCTTCCCTTGCGAACTGTGTGAAGATCGTGTCGAGCGCCAACGCCTGGCTGGCGAGAACCGCGTTGAGCGCGCTGAAATCGTTGCCGCGCAACCGGGCCGCTTCGGATTCGATGATGGCGATCGTGCGTTCGACCGGATCGTTTCTCGGACTGCTCTCTTGAGGCCCGCGAAGCCTGGCGCCGGTGTCGATCGCTGCGACGACGCAATCTTCAAGACGGTTACGGGCCTTACTGTGGTTCTCGTTCATCGATACTCCTGGGACACGTTGCCACGTCATAAGCCTATTATAGGCCTATTCCTATGTCAACGGGAGTGTCCCGCCGTGGCCTTGAGTTGCGACGGCTGCGCGAAGCCCCCTCACCCGCTCGGGGTTGATAGTCAACCCCCGAGCGACCTCTCCCGCGATCCTTCGACAAGCTCAGGATGAGGGGAGAGGTGATAAGCTCATTCCAACAGCTTGAACCGAGATAGCGCCTGTAACGTCTCAAACGCGGCAAAGCGGACGATTGCTTTGGGGTCACCAGAGGACCGGGTTTGACCCTTTCCGGTCATTAGCTGCGCAAACGGGGCCTTATCGGGGCCAAGGCCGGAATGGTATTGTTTGCGTCGCTCGCGGGGGCACGGGGGCGTCCCGATTTGTTCGCTGAGTACCGCTTTGCGGCGAGTACATGCAGTCGTTGTTACGTTTCTCGATCGGATCGCTTTCTCCGACTTGACGCTGCGGCAACATCTGCGAGGTGACGAACAGAGGGAGGCTCGAAAGTGTCCCGCGTGATCGCTGAAATCCACCGGCGCCGATTTCTGGTTGGTGCCATCGCGTTGGCCGGAGTCGCTGTCGCTCTCGGGCCGTCGGCTGTTCGACTGATCAAAGACTTTACGAAAGAGGCCAATGCAATCGACCCGGGCACGCGCGCTGCCATGGTGCGCATGGCTCGGCTGCTCTATCCGCACGCAGCCATTCCCGATTCCGTCTATGAGGAAACACTTGATCAAGCGTTGTCTTCGATTGCGGGCAATCCATCATTCGCAAACACTCTACGCATCGCCGAACGCGCACTGAACGCTCAACAGCAAACAAACTGGATCGATCTCGACGAGGCGTCCCAGATTGCGGCGATGAAGGCGATCGAGCGCTCGGATGCATTCATCACGATCCAACTCGCTGTGCAGGTGAAATTTTACAATCACCCGGCCGTGTGGGCGCACATCGGCTACGAGGGCCCATCCTTCGACAACGGCGGTTACATCGGCAGCGGCGCTGGTGTCGTGAGTTGGTTACCTGAAGGGCAATAGATGGCGCGGCATTTTGAGCTTAGCGACGCCTCGGTCGTCGTCGTCATCGGATCAGGGGCAGGCGGCGGAACGCTATCGAACGAACTCGCTCAGAAGGGCATCGACGTCATCTGCCTTGAAGCTGGTTCTCGACTGACGTTTGCCGATATCGAAAATGACCCGCCGCTGATGGATCAGCGGATGGGATGGAACGACAAGCGCATCGGACCGCCAGTTTGGCTTTGCAAGACGGTTGGCGGAAACACAATGCGCTGGTCGGGTGTCACGCCGCGATTTCTTGAGCATGAGTTCCGGCCAAGGACGACCTACGGATTATTGCCAGATACGACGCTGATCGACTGGCCACTGATGCTCGGGGAACTGGCGCCCTATTACGACAAGGCCGAATTCAAGATGGGCGTGACTGAGACCAACGGCATTCCCCCATTCTTTGAGACAAGCAACTACAAGGTCCTGCGGGCTGGTGGGCGGAAGATAGGATACAAAGAATTCACGACGCGGGAGGCTATCAACCCGCGCGGGCGTGACGGCCGTCCGGGCTGCATCCAAATTGGATTTTGCAATGAGGGCTGCAAGATCGGAGCGAAGTGGTCGACCCTGTACACGGAGATACCGAAGGCAGAAGCCACTGACCATTTCGAACTCCGCCCCCTTTGTATGGCCGTGAAGATAAATCATGACGCGTCGGGGAAGGTCACCGGCGTGGTGTATCTCGATCAAAACGGCCAAATGCACGAACAGAAAGCGCGGGCAGTTGCGGTTGCGGGCAACGTCATCGAGACGACACGTCTTCTCCTCAATTCTGCGACGAGCAAATTCCCGAACGGGTTAGGCAACTCATCCGGACATCTTGGCCGGAACTATATGCGGCATGTGGTGACTTGGATTGTGGCGGTCATGCCCGGACCGGTGAATTTCCATCGTGGCACACGCGAGGCGGGGTTCATTCTGGATGAGCAATATCATAAGCCGGAGCGAGGTTTTGTAGGCGGTTATCTGATCGAAGCCTCAGCGGGGGACCCGGCAAGTCTGCCAGGCTACCTCGGATGGGGTAAGCCGGTTGCTGATCTGTTAGCAAACTATACCAGTCTCGCGGGAGCTGGCATTTGCGGAGAGGACCCGCCACAGGCCACGAACGGCATCACGTTGCACGCGACGGAACGCGACCAATATGGGTTGCCATTGCCTGTCATTGAATATGCCATGCACCCGAACAGCACCGCTATGCAGCGGCATGCCATCAATCAGGCCAAAGCGATCTATGAATCGATCGGGGGGGCCGATGCGCGCGCTATGGAAGGCGTTCAGCTCGGCTGCCACAATATGGGTGTCGCGCGCATGAGCGCACGTCCCGAGGACGGCGTGACCAACCGTTGGGGCCAAGCGCACGATATTCCGAATCTCTTCGTTTCTGACGGCAGCGTATTTTCGTCGAGCGGGGCAGCCAATCCGACGCTTACCATCGTTGCGCTCGCTATCCGACAGGCAGACCACATCGCCGACCGCATGAGTCGCGGCGAACTGTGACGTCTTGAGCTGGTCTCAAGAATGACCGCTCATGGCGAATCTGAGACCTTCCAGATGAACTCACGTTACGTCCAGAACGAGTCCATTAACGGACTGGCGTTAGACCGGCTGACAGTCTGGTCAGAACGTGTCAGGTTTCTGTCGTTCCTCTTTACCCTCTCCCGCGATCCTTCGACCCTTCGACAAGCTCAGGGCTCAGGATGCGGGAGAGGTGAAATAAGCTCAGTCCACGGACAGTCAGCGGGCGTCGCGGAAGGCGTTGGTGATGGGATAGCGCCGGTCGCGGCCGAAATTGCGCGCGCTGAGCTTGACGCCAGGGGCCGCCTGCCGGCGCTTGTACTCGGCGATGTAGAGCATCTGCTCCACGCGCTTGACGGTGGCGGGGTCGTAGCCTTTGGCGACGACCTCCTCGAAACCCATTTCCTGCTCGACCAGGCATTCAAGGATGCCATCGAGCACTTGATAGGGCGGCAGCGAGTCCTCGTCCTTCTGGTTGGGGCGCAGTTCGGCGGTCGGCGGCTTTTCGATCACGCGCTCCGGCATGACGCGGCCCTTTGGTCCCATCGCGCCCTTGGGCGAAGACTGGTTGCGCCAGCGCGAGATGGCGAAGACCTGGGTCTTGTAGAGATCCTTGAGCACGTTGTAGCCGCCGCACATGTCGCCATAGAGCGTGGCGTAGCCGACCGACATCTCCGACTTGTTGCCGGTCGTGAGCACCATCGGGCCGAACTTGTTCGACAGCGCCATCAGAATCGCGCCGCGGATGCGCGACTGGATGTTCTCCTCGGTGCTGTCGGGCTTCGTGCCCTTGAAGCTTTCGGCGAGCACTTCGGCGAATGCATCGACGGGCGGCTCGATCGGAATGGAGTCGAGCTGGACGCCCAGGAGCTTTGCCACTGCGCTCGCATCCTCGAGGCTGTCGACCGAGGTGTAGCGCGAGGGCATCATCACGCAGCGCACGCGCTCGGCGCCCAGCGCGTCCACGGCGACGGCCGCGGAGAGCGCGGAGTCGATACCGCCCGAGAGCCCGAGCACGACGCCGGGGAAGCGGTTCTTGTTCACGTAGTCCTTGAGGCCGAGCACCATCCCGGAATAGAGCGCGGCGTTCATCTCCTCGGCGTCCACGAGCGACCCCGGCGCGCAGACCCACTGGCCGTTGTCGCGCTGCCAGCTTGTGAGCACGACGGCCTCGTCCCAGCTCGGCAATTGCAGGGCGAGGCGCCGGTCGGCGTTGAGCACGAAGGAAGCGCCGTCGAACACCAGTTCGTCCTGGCCGCCGACCTGGTTGAGGTAGACGAGCGGCAGTCCCGCTTCGACGATTCGGGCGACCGCGACGTTGAGCCGGTGGTCGCGCTTGGACGCATCGAACGGCGAGCCGTTCGGCACCAGGAGAATCTCGCTGCCGGTTTCGGTGAGGCACTCGACCGGATCAGGCCCCCAGATGTCTTCGCAGATGGGAACGCCGATACGCACGCCGCGGATGTTGAACGGCCCGGGCAACGGGCCCGGGCGGAACACGCGCTTCTCGTCGAACACGCCGTAATTGGGAAGGTCGACCTTGAAGCTGACCGCCTGCACGGAACCGGCATCGAGCAGCGCCACCGCGTTGTAGAGAGCGCCGTCCTGCACCCACGGCGTGCCGATGAGGACCGCGGGTCCATTTGCGGTGTCCTTCGCCAGCGCCTTGACGGCATCCATCGCCTCGGTCTGGAACGCGGGCTTCAGCACCAAGTCCTCAGGCGGATAGCCGGTGATGAAGAGCTCGCTGAACAGAATGAGATCGGCGCCATCGGCGCGCGCACGCTGGTGCGCGGCGCGGGCGCGTTTGAGGTTTCCCGGAATGTCGCCGACGACGGGATTGAGCTGGGCGAGCGCGATGGCCATGCGATCGGACATGGCGCGTGTTTAGAGCATATTCCGGCCGGATTGAACGGCTACCGCAATCAGGCGACGAGAGCGATGCCTTCGGGGGATGCCGTGACGCCGGCGAGAAGGGCCGCGTCCTCGATGAGAAGCGCGGTTTCCAGCGCATCGCGCGCTTCCTCCGGCCGCACCAGGGCGGTACCGCCGGCCTGGACCGCGGTCACGAAGGCCGCGACCGATTCACCCAGCGGATCGCGCAGAGCCAGCGGCCGGATCTGCCGGCCCGTGCTGTTGCGCACGGTGCGGGTGAGGAAATCGATATCGATCGTGCCGTCGCCATAGACGAGGCGCATCGAGCGCTTGCGCGTCTCGGCGACGCGGCTCGCGAACAGGTCGACGCGGGCGCCGCCCTCGAATTCGAGCTTGGCCGAGACTTCGTCGGTCATTCCTCCGTGCACAGAGCGTGCAACGGCGCTGACGCCGGTGACGGGGCCGGGAACCAGGCGGTGGACGAGATCGAGGTCATGGATCATCAGGTCGAGAACGACGCCGACATCGGCGCCCCTGCCCGTCCACGGACCGGCGCGGACGCACTCGACGTGAAGCGGCGGTTCGTCGCCATCGAGCAGCCCGCTCTGGGCGAAGACATAGCGCTCCTGATGGCCGACGGTCAGCACGAGCCCGACTTCGGACGCCAGCCTGACCAGTTCGTCGGCCTCATCGAGGTCGGTCGCGATCGGCTTTTCCACCAGGACATGAGTTCCCGCCGACAGGAATGCGCGGACGATCTCGGCATGCGTGCTCGCCGGGGTGCAGACGCTGACAAGGTCGACCTGGCCCAGGAGATCGTGCCAGTCCGCGAACACCGGGGCCCGGAGCGTCATGGCGTTCTGGCGGCGGGCATCGGAGCTGGGGTCGGCGATGGCCGTGAGAGTGACGCCCGGCAGCCGCATATACTTGGCGGCATGATGACGACCAAAAACTCCCCCGCCGACC
>Ga0137427_10000759_pt1 | contig 15616 bp, 16 predicted proteins | sample EasRivERMZT700_2_FD_102309 | JGI IMG/M metagenome (GOLD analysis project Ga0137427, IMG submission 102309) | Soil microbial communities from meander-bound floodplain in the East River, Colorado, USA - East River MetaG ERMZT700_2 | ecosystem: Environmental > Terrestrial > Soil > Floodplain ...
ACAGATTTTTTTTCCTTCGGATTTCGGGTCTGCGGCCCGCTCGAGCCGCGTCACGATACTCTCCGGAATCAGCGTTCCGTAGAGCTTCTCCTTCATCCACCGCGCAGAGCGCACCGAAGCAATCGGAGCGACGCCGATCAGAATGGGCAGCCGCTGGGCGATACCCATGTCGAGCAAGCGTGCCGCGTATCGGCGAACAACGCCACTATCCATGCAGAACTGCGTCTGGATGAAATCGGCGCCCGCCTCCAGCTTCGCCTTCAGCCCGTCGGGGCGCCAATCGGCGGGCGGATCGACCGGGAGCTCCGCAGCGCCAAGGACTAGTTTTACCTGGCCCTTGATCTCCATGCCGGAGGGCAGCCGCCCCTCGGTGCGCATCCGGTGAGCCATCGCGAGCAAGCCCGTCGTATCCAGATCGAATATGGCCTTCGTATCAGGCTGATCTCCGGTCTTGGGATCATCCCCACGCAGCGCGAGAACGTTCCGGATTCCAAGCGCGGCGGCGCCGAGCAGCTCGCCTTGGAGTGCGATCCGGTTGCGGTCGCGGCAGGTCAACTGGAGGATCGGCTCGATGCCGTTCTTCACAAGGAAGTGGGCAGCCGCGAGGCTGGACATGTGCGCCCTGGCGCCAGCACCGTCGGTGACGTTGACCGCAGTGGCAAGGCCGCGAAGGGGAAGCGCTCTGTCGATAAATTCGGTCGGGTCGCTCGAGACCGGAGGAGTGAGCTCGGCGGTGACGACGAAAGTGCCGCTGCGCAGTTTCCTCTGCAGCTCGCTCGCGGACGCCTCTTCGGTCGTGGCCAGATCCATTTTGCTCGGTTCCGATTTCAGCCGCGAGTTTAGCACGGCGTAACTCAGGCTCCGGCGCGCCCGGCCCCTCTCGCAGCCTCCACTTTCGCCATGAACTTCGGCGCCATTTGCTTCAGGCGTTCGTCAGGCATGCGCCCGCTCCTCGTCATGTAGTCATAGGCGAGCCGCCACGGCTCGAACGCCATTTTTTCCGAGAACTGCTCGTACCAGTACGAGCTGGCCTTGGCTGCGGCGAGCAGCTTCTCCACCACCGGCCTGCGCTCGCGCTCGAAGACGGCGAGCGCGAGGGGCACGTCCTCCCCGCATTCCGCAAACGCGCGCTCGAGCGCAATCGCGTCCTCGAAAGCTAGGCGCGTACCCGAACCGATCGAGAAGTGCACGGTCCGCAGCGCGTCGCCGAGAAGCACTACGCATTCCGAAGGCGAGCGCCGCGCGGTCCAGTGTTCGTTGCGCAGCAGAGGAAACTGCCGCCAGACCGACTTGTTCGACACGAGCGCATGGCCGCCGAGGTCGGCCGCGAACACGCGCTCGCAATATGCCTGCGACTGCGCGTCGCTTGCGCGGTCGAGTCCGGCGCGCTTCCAGGTCGCCTCGCTGCACTCGACCACGAAAGTGCTCATCGAAAGCGAGTGTCGGTAGTGATGCGCCACGAAGGCGCCGTGAGGGCTATTCCGGAACGTCAACGTCAGGCAGTCGAACGGCTGCGCGGTGCCGTACCACGCGAAGCGGTTGGTCAGAAGCTCGATGCTCGGCTGGAACTGTGCCTCCAGGGTCTTGCGCACCAGAGAACTCGATCCGTCGGCGCCCACGACGAGATCCGCACTGCCAATCTCGTCGAGCGAAGCGATCGCGCGACCGTATTCGATGCTCACGCCCGCCTCACGGCAGAGCTTCTGCAGGATTTCCCGGAGCGCGAGGCGTCCGATCGCCGAAAACCCGTTCCCGTCCACGTCCACCCGCTCGCCGCGGTGGACGATGCGTTGCATCGGCCAGCGCTCCATCGCCCCTTCTATGACGCGCGACAGCTTGGGCTCGTCGCGCTCGAGGAATTGCAGCGCCCTTTCGGAGAACACCACGCCGAATCCGTAGGTCGCATCCGCGGGATTCTGCTCGATGACCTCGACGCGCCACTCGGGGCGGCGTCGTTTGGCCAGCAACGAGAACAGCAGCCCCGCCGGACCGGCGCCGAGTACCGCTACGCGCATTGCATGTCCGAAAATATTTGCATGAGCGTAGTGTAAAGGCCCGCGGGCTCGACCAGCGAACCATGGGTGCTTGCATCGGGAAGCCAATCCCCCTAGCATCTGTTCGGTCGGCTTCAAAGGGGGGTCCTATGCAACCTGTAATGCAACTGAACTACTGGGCGGTTCTCGCGGCGATGGCGGCGGCTATCGTCATCGGCTTTCTTTGGTACGGCCCCATCTTCGGCAAGGCCTGGATGAAGGAGATGGGCATGTCGCCCGATCAAAAGCCCGGTCCCGGAGTCATGCAGCGCGCGATGATCCTCATGGTGATCGGATCGCTGCTGACCGCGGCGATGCTGGCGCTCGGCGTCGAAATGTGGCGGCTCTCGGACTGGAGGCTGGGGCCCAGCGCCCCCAGCGCGACCTACGGCTTTTTTGCGGCGTTTTTCACCTGGATCGGCTTCTACGTGCCGCTGCTCTTCGGAGCGGTCGCCTGGGAAAACAGGTCCTGGAAGCTGTTCGGCATCAACGCCGGTTATCACTTCGTCAGCCTGCAGGCCATGGGGGTAATCCTGGCGCTGTGGCGCTGACCGGCCGGCCGGGCCGTTTCGGAAAGTCCCCCAAAAAACCGGCTCTATGAGCGGGTGAAATCCAGCCCCGCGTCAAGCAGCACGCCGTAAAGCTTGATCGGGTCGCGACGCGGGATCTCCAGCGGCGGCAGCTCTTCGGCGTCGATCGGAACGCCCATCTCCCGGGCGAGGTCCACCAGCGTCTCCGACATCACGAACTCGCCCGGCCGCGCGCGGTGCAGCAGGCGATTGGCGACGCTCACGCAGTCGCCAAAAACGAACAACTGCTCGGGCTGCGGACTGTTTTCGGCGAAGCCTACGACGGCGTCCCCGCAGTGCAAGCCCATAGCCACCGCTGCGCGGATGCCAAAATCGCGCTGCCAGATCTCGGCGAGCGCGGTGAATCCGCTCTGGATTTCGCGCGCCGCTCCCACCGCGTGCTGCGCATCGTCCTGTCCGGTGAAGGTCGCCATCACCGTGTCGCTGAGTACGTCCACCACGGCGCCCTCGTGTTCCTCGACGACCTGGGTGATGAGGGAAACGAACTCGCCGACGCGCGCGAGCACTGCGCCCGGATCCAGCATGTCCGACATGCCCGTGAAACCGCGCGTCTCGGCGAACAGGATCACCGTCGGAGAGCGTTCCGGCGTGTCGATTTCGGATGCTCTTGTCGCCACTTGGCAGCTCCCCTCGCCGCGCTCTGCCCCCGATCCCTGGGTCCCTAGCGCCGGGGGTTCTCCTCGAATTGAGCATAGGGTCCAACCGCGTACACGATCCTGCCGCCGACCATCGTGAGCAGGGACTCGATCCCGCCGATCTGCTCGACCGGCGCCGTCATGTAATCTTTCGACAGCACCGCAAGATCGGCGAGCTTTCCCAGCTCGAGCGAGCCGCGCCTGCCCTCGTCGTGAGCAAACCACGCGCTGCCCATCGTATACATGCGCAGCGCCTCTTCGCGCGTCGGGGTCTCCTCCGGCCCGCGCAGCGCCGCCCCCCCGACGGTCTTGCCGTCGAGCATCCAGCGCAGCGCGACGAACGGGTTGTACGAAGCGACGCGGTGGGCGTCGGTACCGGCCCCGACCTTCACGCCGATTTTGAGCGCGGTCTTCATCGGCGGGGCGCGGCGCGCGGCCTCCGCGCCCTTATCCCTCTGGAAGCGCTCGCCGTCGAAATACATCGCGTCCTGCAAGGCCCAGCCCATTCCGAGCGCCTTCATGCGCTCCAGCGTCGGCGCGGAAGCGTCGTTCAGGTGCGCGATGGCCCAGCGCAGTCCGGTGATGGGCGTCTCCTTGTTGACGCGCTCGAAGATGTCGAGCAACTGGCCGATCGAGCGGTCGTTGTGCCAGTGCATGTTGAGCGACATTCGCCGCTCGGCCGCCCATTTTGCGATCTCGTAGAGCTGCGCCTTGTCGGCCTCGGACGGATTGTCGTTGTTGTACATGCCCCAGGCAATGTTTTCCCCGATGCCGTTGAAGCGCAGCATGTCGTCGCCGAAGCCCATCGGCACGAGCTGAGTGAGATTGCGGTAGTCCTCCAGCTCCGAGCCGCGCTTCTGCGCGAACACCGTGTAGGCGACGCGCAGGCTAAGCGTCCTGTCCTGCCAGACCTTGAACAGCGCCTGATAGTCGCGCGGCGCCATGCCGAATCCGCCCGGGTCGATCACGCCGGTGAGCGCGAGGCGGTTCAGCTCGCGGAAGAATCTGCGCGTGCCCTCGACCCGCTGCTCGAAGCTCGGTGACGGAAGCCGCGCGAACAGCGCGGTAATGGTCGCGGTGTCTCCGCTGATTCCGCCGGTCGGACTACCGTTTGCGTCCTGGTCGAGCTTGCCGCGCGGAGGCACGTCGGAGTCGGCCGCGATGCCTAGCGATTTGAACGCCGCCGGCGTCATGATCGCCCAGCCGTAGAACAGCTGAACGTAGACAGGATGGTCTGGCGCAGCGGCAGCCAGCTCCGCTTGCGTGGGCCGCCGTTTTTCCTGGAACTGATCGGGGGTCCAGCCTCCCGCGACGATCACCCAGTCGCCCGGTTTCGCCGCGCGCGCAGCATCGCGGATGCGCGAGAGCGCCTCCGCGAGACTGGACGTGCCAATCCAGTTCACCTCGACGCTGTAGGACAGCGCCGCGCGGATCGCGTGAATATGTGAATCGATCAGGCCCGGGATCACAATACGGCCTCGCAGGTTGACGACCCGCGTTTTGCGGCCGGCGAGTTTCATGATGTCGGCGGAACGGCCGAGCGAGGAAATCCTTCCGTCACTCACGGCGAGCGCCTGTTGTACGGAGGAGCGCTCGTCCAAGGTCAGGATCTTGCCGTTGACCAGGATCATGTCGGCGGTCTGGGCCCGTGCCGGGCCCGTCAGGAAGGGCCCGAGCACGACGAGCGCAAATAGGCCGATGCACCTCGCGATGGATTTTCTCAACTGAGTCACCCCTCTCATGTCCAAAATGCCCTTAGTTTAAACCGTCGGCTGGGGTTATAATTTTCTCGGCTTGCAATATTCCTCATTCCCCGCTTCTGGCCCTCTCCCGAAAGGGGGAAAGCACAGATCGCACGATGTGCAGAGGGCGCGCGCTCTTCGACAACTTGTAAGAACGACGGAGGAGTCATGCAACGCGTCGCGATGATCCTGGCAGTTCTCGGCATCCTTTCGGCGTCCACCCTGACGGGCGGATGCAAGCACTCGCCGAACCAGGCGGAGATGTCGGCCCTCGATTACGGACCGCGCCCGGAAAACCACGAAAAGCTCATTCGGGATTACCTTTGGAGCAAGCTTCTCGATCCCGGCAACGCGATCGTCGAGTTCAAAGCCGGCCCCAAGCAGCTGTACCAGGGGGAAACGTCGGTCCGCCCGCTGCAGTACGGCTGGGGCGTCTGCGTGTGGATTACCGACAAGAACACGCGGGGCGCCTACGACAGCCCTTACCCGATGGCGTTCTACATCCGCGATGGAAAAATCGTCGCCGCGAACGGCGGGTCGGACGACAACATCTTCGGATGGCGCTACGCCCGCGACGGATGCAACAAGTTGGGCACGCCGTTCGTCACGCGATGATCCCGCCGGAGCTGAGCCTTCCGCGTGCCGGTGGTACAATCGCCCGCGCTCGGCGAGCAAATTCGAATAGGCCGGCCCCGGTCAAGCTAGGTATCGTTCCATGGAACTCATAAAAATGTATGTGGCTCGCGGAGGAGTGAGCGTAACTTCCCTGACTCAATGGGGAAAGGACGAATTTTCGTCTTTTACGAGCGATTGGCTTCCTCACTATCTGACCTGGAGAGGCACAGATGGGCAGAGGGAGACTTTGCTGGGATACAGCTCAGCTTTTTTTGCGAAAATATACAGCGCAAGTCCTTCCACGGCGGATTCATCCAACGTGATTGTTTTGAACAAAGGGTACAAGGAAGAGGACCTGGGGAGACTGGTGGAGACCAAGGGTGTTGAAATCAACCGATACGAACTTAGGAAATTCTGGAGCGATACCTGGAGACATGCGATCCACTGGACCTACTTCGACGCCGATAGAGGAAACTATTCCATATACAGTGTTGAGATCGATGCCAAGAAATATGGGGCCTTTCGAACCAGCTCGGTGTTCCACATGCAAGGTTCGAAAAGACCGACACGAAGTCCGGCGCCTTCGGCGAATAGCTGATCCAGGTAGCTTTAGGTTACTAGTGCGGCGTACTCGATCGCGAAGACCTCGTACTCAAGCTTTCTTTCCAAGTTCGGTCCCGGCGAGCTTCTCCCAGTAGCGCACCACCGCGGTATGGTCGGCGCCTGGGCCGAGACTGGCCTGCGCTTCGCTCCAGGCTTCGAGACAGGCTTCTGCGAATGGACTCGGCGAGCCGGTTGCGTGCGCGACTTCGAGCGCGGTCCTCAGATCCTTCACCATCAGATCGAGCGAAAATCCCGAGTTGAAGGCGCGCGACAGGATGAACTGATGGAACTTATTGAGGGTCGAGTTGTTCATTCCGGTCGAGGCGTTTAGGATATCCACCACGTTCTTCGCCTCGAGCCCGAAGCGCTGGCCCGCGAGCACGGCTTCGGCCGCCGCGGCGAGACCGGCCGCCGAGACGTAGTTATTGAGCGCCTTCATCGCGTGACCCGAGCCGAGCGGGCCGGTGAGAAAGATCTGCTTGCCCATCGCTTCGAGCAGCGGGCGGCAGCGCGCGATCAGCTCGGAATCACCGCCGACCATGATGGAGAGCGTCGCGTCCGCGGCCTTCCTCACGCCGCCCGAGACCGGCGCATCGAGCATCGCGACGCCGCGCTCTGCGAGCCGCGCGCCCAGCTCGCGCGTACCCACCGGAGACGACGAGCTCATGTCGATGAGAACGCTCTCGCGCGCAAGCCCCGCGAGCAAGCAGTCCGCTCCGTTCTTCATCCCGAGCGCCACCTCGCGCACGGCCTTGCCGTCGGGCAGCATCGTGATCACCGCTTCGCAGCGCTCGCCGATCGCCTTGAGTGAGCCCGGATCCTCCGCGCCGGTCGCCTCTCGGGCGCGCTCGAGCGCGCCGGGGTTCAGGTCATGCGCCTCGATCCGGTAGCCTGCGCGAGAGAGATTGCGCGCCATCGGCAAGCCCATCAGCCCGAGACCGATGAAGCCGATGCGGCCCGGTGGAACGATGGAAACCGGGGTGGAAACCGGGGACAGACCACGTTTTCCCGGTGGCGGCGTCACCCGATCACCGGACGAGCCAGACCAAGCGAGGCACTCCAGGAGAAAACGTGGTCTGTCCCCGGTTTACTACAAGCTCGCGACGAGCGTCGCGTGATCGGCGCTGTCCTTGGCCGCGAGTCCCCAGGACTTCATCCACTCGTACACCTGGTCGAAGCGTTTCGGCTCGTACTCCACGTAGTGCGTGTAGTGCACGTAATGGTCGCTCAGTTCCTCTGGGGCGAGCCGGCCCTGGGTCTGCTCGGTGACATAGTGCTTGTACTTGCCAAAATTCGCGCCGAGCAGATCGGCCGCCACGTTGATCGCGCCGAGATACGCTTCGCGCTGCCCGGACGAAAGTGAAGGAGCGACGACTTCGGCGCCTCGGTAAAAGGTGACGTCCACCAGATGCGCGCCTTCTTTTAAGCCTAAGCTGATAAAAGGCTCCATCACGGCAACGGCGCGGCTCGTTCCATCCTTGAGCGCCTCGTAACGCCGTTCCGGTATCCCGACGTGTTCGACAAGTATCTCGCTTCTCGGCAACACGCCTTCCAGGCTTTGCAGTGTCGTGTAGTGCGAGCCGGTGCGGTCGTTGATTCCGACCGGAACGCCCGCGAGGTCGCGCGGCTCCCAGATCGCCTCGTCGAAACTGAGGATCGCCTGCGCGGCGACCGCAGGCCGCAGCGCGAGGACCTGGGCGCCGCGGCCGCTGCGCTGGCTGCGGTCGATGCCCGCCCATTCGCACAAGTTGTAGACGTCGGCCTTCCCCTGTTCGAACAGCGACTCCTTGAGGCGCTTGAAGGCCTCCAGGTCGGAAGCGTTGCGCTCAGAGTATTTCGCCTGGAAGCGCACCTCGATCCCGGCTTTATCGAACAGGCCCTCGTCCCGCGCGACGTAGATCGGCAGGTCGAACACCGGATTGTTGGGAGAGATCGTGACTACGGGGCGGGCGGCGGCGGCCATGGTTACCCTCTCCTTCAAAATGTAATACGCTTGCGAACGCAGTCTATAAGCGCGAGCCGCCGGAAGTCAATCCGGCGTGCGCCGCGTCAAAATGGAGGATAGGAACATGAGCCGCCTCAGCTTCTCATGCGCCGTCGCGGCGCTCGCTCTTGCCGCGACGCCGCTGCATGCGCAGGACTACCCCAGAGGGTCAGTCTCCCTCGTCATTCCGCTTGCGCCCGGGGATGCGACCGACACTGCCGCGCGCGCCATTGCCGACGAGCTTTCGCGCGAGCTCAAGGTGTCGATCGTTCCGGTGAACCGGCCCGGTGCGGGCGGCGCGCTGGGCACCGAGCTGGTCGTAAAGGCGAAACCCGACGGCTACACCATCGTCCTTACGAACAACGCGGCGCTCGTGTTTCGCTCGATCCTCGACCCCAAGACCGCGAATTACAACGCGCTCACGGACCTCACGCCGCTCGCGCTTGCGATGCGCTCACCGAGCATCCTCGCGATTCGCGCGGACGCGCCCTACAAGACCTTCAAGGAAATGGTGGAGCACGCGAAAAAGAACCCGGGGAGCGTGCGCATCGCCACCGCGGGGGCAGGATCGGTGGGCGACTTTTGCCTGCGCACGATCGGCAGGCTCACGGGCGCCGAAATCACCATGGTGCCGTTCACCGGCGCCTCACCCGCGGTCACCGCCCTGCTCGGCGGGCACGTCGAAGGCATCATCCTCGCGCTCGGCACGATGACCGGCCACTTGAGAAGCGGCACGCTTCGCGGCGTCGTCATCTCGAGCAAGTATCCCGACTTTCCGGATATCCCTACGCTATCTGAACTCGGCTATTCGGAATCCCTTTTCGGGATCTGGGTCGGGTTTTTCGCGCCTGCGGGCGTGCCCGCCGAAGTCACCCGAGCGCTGGTTCCCGCGCTCGAGCGCGCCATCAAATCCCCGGCCATCGGGGCGAAGCTCAAGCCGCTCGGAATGCTGCTCGATTATTCCTCGCCGGAGGACATGCGCGCTGAAATGCGCGACGAGCACAGGCGGGTGCGGGAGATCGCCACGAAATCGGGACTCATCAAGTAGAGTGAAAGCGTGAGCGCGGACCGAGGACTTTCAAGCAGACCCATGAACTCCGGGGGCATGCGCACCTGGCGCGAGGGCGTGTTGCTGCTGGTCCTTCTCGCCGCTCTCGTGCTGATCCTCGCGGCAGGCCCCATTTCTCAGGACCTGCGCCTTCACGCCTACGCCGATGACCGCGCGGCGCTCGGCGTACCTTATTTTTTCAATGTTGCATCCAACGTAGCCTTCCTGCTGGTCGGGCTCGTCGGGCTTTTCGCCCGCCGCGGCGGGAGCATTTCCGGGGCGTCGCGTTCGTGGTTCGTGCTCTTCCTGGGCATCGCGCTCGTCTGCTTCGGGTCGGCGTACTACCACTGGGCGCCCAACAACGCAACGCTGGTCTGGGACCGGCTGCCGATGACCCTCGCTTTCATGGGTCTGTTTGTCGCGCTCGTGAGCGAACACCTTGGGGAACACCTCGAGCGGGTGCTGCTCACACCGGCCCTCATCGTCGGGATCGCGAGCGTCCTATGGTGGAATCACACGGGCGATCTGCGCTTTTACATCTGGGTGCAGTTGTCTCCGTTCCTCGCCATCGTCGTGCTGCTTCTCGCGTATCCGGGCAGATATACGCACCGCGCCTACCTGTGGTACGGGCTCGCGCTCTATGCGCTCGCGAAACTTTGTGAAGGATACGACCGCGAGATCTACTCGTTCACCGCGCAAGCGCTCAGCGGACACGTGCTGAAGCACCTGCTGGCCGCGTGCGCGGTGTTCGTCATTTATCTGATGCTATTGCGCCGCTCCGTCATTCCCGCGAAAGCGGGAATCCAGGAGGTGCAGACAGCTGCTGGATCCTCGCTCCCCGATTCGGGCACTCGGGGCCAGGTTTCGCGGGGATGACACGTTCAGACTTGCCTCCTAGGGCATCTGGATCTTGCCGGTGCCCACGGGGCCTTGCGGAATGACGATCGAAGAGGACGCCTGGCGGCGCAGTTCCTGCAGCTCGTGCACGGTGCGGTCGATCGCCTCCTTGGCGAGCGATCCGAACTTCTCCGCGGCTTCCCCGACCGACCCCGCGCCGATCTCGAACGCGATGGGGATCGACCCGGCGGGGGTCATGATCTGCGTCTCGCCGACGTAGAGGATGGCTCGCGCCGCGTCCGGCTTGCCGTCCTTCGTGACCGGCGTCAGGCGGCGGATCGTTCCGATGCGCCGATCGGTGAAAATCTCCTCCACGTAGAGCTTGTCAGGATCGAGCTTCAGCTCGGCGGACTTGAGTTCGGGTGCGGCCATGCGCGGAGTTTAACGCATTCTTTTCGTCAGCCTACCTCGGCGAACCGGTAGCAACCCTTGCCGGCGCGCTTCGCCTCGTACATGGCCCGATCCGCTTGGAGGAGCAATTCGTCCGCCATACGTTCCCGGGCCGAAATGAGGTCGCTGCAGGCGATGCCGACGCTGGCGCCGAGCCGCAGTCCGCGCTGGGTGTAGGTGTCGATTTCAGCGACGGCGCCCACGATCGCTTCGGCAACGGGGACGGCGTCGGACCTGTCGCGGGTGATTTCCATGAGGACCACAAACTCGTCGCCGCCCAGCCGCGCAAAGGTGTCCGCCTGGCGCATCCGGCGTCCCACTCGCTGGGCGATATCCTGAAGCGCGCGGTCACCGGCTTCATGGCCCAGCGTGTCGTTGACCGCCTTGAATCCGTCGATGTCGAAGAGAAGCAGCGCGACCGTTCGCCCGCTTCTTTCCGCGGCGGCAAGCACTTGGGAGAGGCGGTCATGAAAATAGAGCCGGTTGGGAAGCTTGGTGAGCGGATCCTGCCAGGCGATCTGGGCGATTTCCTCGATTTTTCCGGCGAGATCGCGGTTCCCCTGCGCGATCCTCCCCATGAGGACCGCGGCGTTGGCCGCGTTCGCGGCGAGACCGAAGATGATTGTGACACCGAACAGAATTTCACCCTGCCAGTACGGGCTGAATGCGAGATTGCCGGCCATCCCGAGAATCGCGACAGCCGTCGCGAGAAACAGATAGTGGCGCCCGAAGCGCAGACCCCATCCCACCGTCGTGAGGAAAAGGAACCCTGCGTACGCGGCGAACCCGCCCCCGAAATAGGCAATGTAGGCGACCGCAAGATTGTCCATCAGGATCGCGAGACCCCGCCCTGCATAAGTCGGCGTGGGGCGAAGGTATGCGAGCGCGGTAAACGCGGCCGCGTACAGGGGAAACACGATTGCCGTTGCGACTATGCCACCGGGGAGACCGGTGAAACTTCCCATGGCCGCGAAACCGCCGAGCCCGATGAAGGTGCATGTCAGACGCGTCTTGGCCTGCCCCCGCTCGATCCCTTGCGCGGCTTCCGTTCCCAACCAGTGCCTGAGCGGTAAGAGGCGATCGAGAAAGCTCCGAGCCGGGATTGCCGTCGAACCGGCGTCCATATTGATTCTCCTTGTCCGGTGCCTTGCGACCGGAGCCGCACGTATGATAAACGACGCGTCCGCTTCGAGGCTTACGCCGCCGCGACCACGAGGTGCGGCAGCGTCTCCCCGATCGGACTGCGAAGCACGGCGTCGGCGATGCCGTCGAATGGCGTGGGCTCCGCGTTGATAATCACCACACGCGCACCGGCTCGCTTCGAGATCTGTACCGCGCCCGCGATCGGATAGACCTGCAGGCTCGTCCCGACTGAGATGAGGAGTTCCGCCTCGGCGGCGGCCTGCATCGCGCGGTCTATCACCTCGGGCACGAGCGGCTGTCCGAAGGAGATCGTGTCGCTCTTGAGGATCCCTCCGCAATCCTTGCAGGCCGGATCGGGTTCGCCCGAGCGAACCCGGGCTAGCGTCGCCTGCATCGGGCCCTTGCCGCCGCAGGAAAGGCACACCACGTCGTGCACCGTACCGTGCACCTCGATCACGAGCCCGGGCGAATTACCCGCCCGCTGGTGCAGGCCATCGATGTTCTGCGTGATGAGCGCGTGCAGCTTCCCGCGCCGCTCGAGCGCGACGATCGCCATGTGCCCGGCGTTCGGCCGCGCGCTCCACGCCGGATGCGCAAGCCGCGCCTGCCAGGATTTTCTCCGCACCTCGGGTTCGGCGACGTAATAATGGATGTTGGAGAGCTTCTCCGCCTCCGGGTCCTTCGTCCACACTCCTTGAGGTCCGCGAAAATCGGGAATGCCTGACTCGGTGGAAATCCCGGCACCGGTGAGGACGACGATGCGCCGGGCGTCCTCGACCCACGCACGGATCGAGGCGGTTGACATGCTCGGTCTAGAGCTTCCTCAGCACGCCGATCGCCCGCGCCGCGTCCTCGGCCGAGTCGAGCGCAAGAAAGGCTGCGAACTTCCGCCCGACCGCAGTCGCCGAGAACGCCCGGAAGCTGATGCCCGCATCCGCCAGCGCCCGCGCGATCGCGGCCGTGGCGCCCGGCCGGTCAGCGCCCTCCACTCTCACCGCGTGGACGCCTTCGGTCTTGGCGAGTCCTGCGGCTTGCGCCGCCTGAAGCACCTTCGCCCCTTTGACGGGCAAGACGAACAACAGCCCCTTGCCGGGCATATCGGGCGCCCGGCGCGCGAACGCGAACTCGAAATTTGCCCCGGCCGCAGCTAAGGGGTCCAGCGCGCGGGCGGCTCCTCCCGGCTGGTCTTCGATCGTTGCCGACCACATCTCGGCGCGGGTCACCTTGAGTTTCATCTTCATGACGCACCTCCTTCAATATTCCTTCCAGTATAGGCCGGCATCTCCTCGATGGCGCCATCAGCTGGATCTAGCGCGGTTCGCCGCAGCACCGCCTAACGAGACAAAAAATCGCACCCACGCCCACAAGGCCAGAAGATCCGCGAGCACGGCTGCGATTCCGAACAGGATGCGGCTGAGCATGTGACCGGTTTGCAGGGGCCCGCGCACCGTGCTCAAGGAAAACCCGCTCGCGAGGCTGGATTCACCCGGTCCGAACGCAACCCAGTCCGCCGTCAGCGCGAGCGCGGTAATCATCAGGGCCGCGATCAGCGCCCGCGATCTCACGAAGCCTTGAGGAAGTGCGAGCAGCGCGCCGCCCAAGGCAAACGTCACCCCTACCGGCAACGCCCCGAACTCCCCGGCCGCGAGCTTGTCCACCTTGTTCGCCAGGGAATCGACGCCGAGCGCGACGACACCGATGCCCAGGGCGATCACCGCGAGGCCGATCGCGACACGCTGGCCCGGCGACAAGTCCTTTTTTTTGGCTGTGCCGCCCGCCTTCGCCTTCCGGCTGGAACCCATACGAAAATTCTCCCTCACTTGCAGTGCGCGCGTCCCGATGCAGCGGGACGCCGCTCGGTGAGCGGGCAGCATGCTGCCCGACACCCTCACCTCGCCCTCGTCCTCCCCCGTAGGGAGAGGGACTCTCTGGCGCTAGTTCGAGCGAAGTTTGAACCGCTGTATCTTCCCGGTCGCCGTCTTGGGCAGCTCATTGAGGAACTCAATCCAGCGCGGGTACTTGTAGGGCGCGAGCTTGTCCTTGACGTGCTGCTGCAGCGCCTGCTTCAACGCATCGCTCCCTGAGTTGCCCGGCTTGAGGACCACGAAGGCCTTGGGCTTGACCAGCTTGTTCTCGTCTTCGGCGCCGACCACCGCCGCTTCGAGCACCGCTTCGTGGCCGATGAGCGTGGCCTCCACTTCCGCGGGCGAGACGTAGATGCCCGAGACCTTGAGCATGTCGTCCGACCTTCCGCCATAGACGTAGTAGCCGTCCTTGTCCACGCTGTACTTGTCGCCGCTCTTGGTCCAGCCGCCCATGAAGGTGTTGCGGCTTTTTTCGCGATTGTTCCAGTAGTACGCGGCATTCGTCGGCCCGCTGATCTGCAGCTCACCCAACTCGCCCTGCTTTACCGGATTGCCCTGCTCGTCCACCACGCGCAGCTCGTAGCCGGGCACGGCCTTGCCCGTCGTTCCGTGACGCATGTCGTTCGGCCGGTTGGAGAGGAAGATGTGCAGCATTTCGGTCGAGCCGATGCCGTCGAGAATTTCGAGGCCGGTCTTCTCCTTCCAGCTCTTCGCGATCTGCGGCGGAAGCGCCTCGCCCGCCGACACGCACAGGCGCAAAGCGAGGGCCTCTCTCTTCGGAAACTCGGGACTTGCAAGCATCGCAGCGTAGAGCGTGGGAACGCCGAAGAAAATCGTCGGTTTTTTTTCCACCAGCCGCTTGAAAACCGATGCCGGCGTCGGGCGCTCGGGCATCAGCACCGTGGTGGCGCCGGCAGAAAGCGGGAACGAGAGCGAGTTGCCCAGGCCATACGCGAAGAAGAGCTTCGCCGCCGAGAACACGACGTCGCTTTCCTGGTAGCCGAGGACGCCTTTCGCGTAGAGCTCCGCTGTGAGGATCATGCTCGAGTGAACGTGCACCGTGCCTTTGGGCATGCCGGTCGAGCCGGAGGAGTAATTCCAGAAGCAGGGATCGTCCGAAGTCGTCGGCGCAGACGCGAGGTCGGGTGAGCCTTTCGCAAGCACGTCCTTGAACGCGGTGTGATTCGCGGCGCTGCCGCCCGAGACGATGACGTGTTTCAGGAACGGCAGCTTGGGCAGAAGCGGCGCGAACTGCGGCAGCAGCTGCTCCGAGACGACCAGCGCCTTGGCGCGGCTGTCGGAGAGCATGAACTCGAAGTCCTTAGGCGTGAGCAGCGTATTGACCGCAATCGGAACGATGCCCGCCCTGATGCTGCCCAGGAACGCCGCGGGGAAATCGATCGTGTCGGTGAGCGCGAGCAGCACCCGGTGCTCCATCTCCAGGCCCAACGCCCTGAGCCCCGAGCCGAAGCGATTGACGCGCTCGGCGAGCTGGCCGAACGTGTATTGCCCCGCTTCGTCGATATAGGCGATCCTCTCGGCGCGGCCCGCGGCGAGATTGCGCTCGACGAGGTCGTACGCGGCGTTGTAGTCGCGGGGAATCTTGACTGCAGGCGGGCTGACCGAATGGTCGGCGCTGCTCAGGGACGGCACGGGGACTCTCCTCCGCTCTCAGTGGTTGCACTGCATTGTTCGCTCCCGCGCGCAGAGCGTCAAGGCACCCGGAATCTGCGCGAAGCAACAATACCGCTATCTGTTCAGGTCAAGTCCGGGTCGCCACCGGCGCGTCGTCGGTGGAAGGCTCGGGCTTCGACTCGGGCCGCACCTCGTCGGCCGGCGGCGCCTCGAGCGGCTCGGTCGCCGTTTCGGTCGCAACCACGTCGGGCGCGAGAAATCCGCCCGACTGGTGCCGCCACAGCCTCTCGTAGAGGCCGCGCGAGGCGAGCAGCTCCTCGTGCCTGCCCTGCTCGACGATGCGGCCGGCTTCGAGCACGATCAGGCGGTCCATGCGCGCGATGGTGGAGAGCCGGTGCGCAATCGCGATCACGGTCTTGCCTTCCATCAGGTCGAG
>Ga0137427_10000763_pt1 | contig 15522 bp, 20 predicted proteins | sample EasRivERMZT700_2_FD_102309 | JGI IMG/M metagenome (GOLD analysis project Ga0137427, IMG submission 102309) | Soil microbial communities from meander-bound floodplain in the East River, Colorado, USA - East River MetaG ERMZT700_2 | ecosystem: Environmental > Terrestrial > Soil > Floodplain ...
GTGCGACGTTGACCGATCTCCGTGCGCCGTTGACCCCAATTTTGCTACGGCTCGCCAATAGTTGTGCATTCATTACGAAACGATGACGAACCCTATCGCTCTTCCGATCCGTAGTACCGAGCCAAACCCGAAACATTGTGATGCAGCATGCATCTCCGACCAAAGTGTGAGGCAGAAACTAAGAACTTTTGGGGGGTATTCCGTTTCTACTTATAGACCCCGCGGCGCACACGCCGTGACTTCCCACTTCTTAGGAGGGTGTTCCATGATGGTGCATTCGTCTGTTCCCGTTACGAGGCGATCGAGTCGAACCGTGATCCAACCTGTCGGTCCTCAGCCACCGCCACCCGCGGCCGAGCTTGCCGCGCGCGAGCTTTCGGCTGCCGAGTGGGACGCATTCCGTCGCGGTTACGAGTTCTCATTCGCTGCCGCCACGCGTCTTGCGCGCAGATTCGGTGCGTATGGCATGGCCGACGATCTGGTGAGCGAGGCGAAGGTGAAGATGGTGGATGCGCTCACGCGGCCGGTGCATCCGCTCCCGTTTCCGTCGTCCGATGAGCGCTTTCGGGCGAGCTTTCTCACCATTCTGTACCGGGTAGCGCTCGACGATCTCCGCCGTTGGGATCCCCTCGATCACGTCGGCATTGAAGAGGCTGACGACACGTTGGCACCGGATGAGGATCGCCAGCCGTACCACGAGGCGCTCGCAGAGCTGGTCACGGATGCGCTGCTGACCCTGACGCTGATGCAGGTGGACGCGGTGCTTTCAACGCACTGGGATGGAAAGTCTCGAGCCGAAGTGGCGATGGACCTCGAGATCGCGGTGAAGACGTACGATACGCATCTACGCCTGGCCCAAGCACAGTTGCGCCGCTTTGTCTTGGCGGCGGCAGCGGAGAACCCTGCCGTTCCCGAGGAGCTGAAGCGATACGTCGCGTGGCTGGCGCGCCGGCATGCGCGTCGTGCCGCCGTGGACGGTCGGAGGGTGCGCGCGGAGCGTGTGGCAGCGTGATTCAGGGTCTAGGGTCTAGGGTCTAGGGTCTAGACGGAACAACAACACAACAACTACTGGCCGGCATTCAGATGCGGCCCGAGGCGAAGGACGCGAGCCTCGGGCCCTTTTTTCGTCGCGTCCACAACCTTCATAGAGGAGACTCGTATCATGAAACGCAGGGAGAGTGCGGTGCAGGCGGCACTCGTTCAGGTGCAGTCGTTCCTGAACGAGCACGACGCGCTGCTCCACGACGTCAACGCGACCGGCGCCCGGTCCACGTTGGACGACGTCGTAACGAAACTCGCGGCACAGGTGGCCGATCAGGACGCCCACCGCCGCGAGAGTGAGGGGGCGCGTGCCAGACATCTCGCGTCGCGGGAGTCGTTGCTGGTGCATTACCTGCGCGCGGTGGCGAGCGCGGCGAGGCTGCTGTCGGACCGGGTGCCGGGCCTGGCCGGCATGTCGGCGCCTCCGCCCAATTGCGGTACCATGACCCTGCTGGGCCTGGCCGAGGGCATGGCGAAAGTGGCCGAGCGGCATCAACAGGCGTTGGCCGAGCTATTGGGGCCGGAGTTCCTGACCCGTCTCAAGGCCACGATCGCGGATGTGGGCACGGCGATCAGCTCGGGTCGTACCAGTCGCTCCAAGCGCTCCGCGGCGACGGCCGGCTTGGCGGCGGAATCCGCGCGCGGCCGCACGGCGGTGCGCATGCTCGACGCCTTGGTGTTGCATGCCTTGGCGGGTGACGCTCCGCTCACGCGCGAGTGGAGGTCTCGTCGGAAGATTCTCGTGTTCGGAGTTTCGAACAGCGAGGTGAAGGCGGAGGTTCCGGTGCCGGTACTGGTGACCGACGCTGGGAAGGGGGCGGCGTTGTCGTCGAAGCCGGCGGAGGAGAAGGTTGCTTCCGCACCGGTGGCGGCGGTCGTCGCGGCGTAGGGCAGTACTCGAACGGCCACGCGAAAGCGTGGCCGTTCGTTTATCCAAGCATGCCGTTTCGGACAAGTAGATTCGCCAGCCGGACCGTCTGAACACCCGAGGCACAGTCGGCGGGCGCACTCTGTGAGACGCTCGGCCGATTTTCGCCACCCTCGCATGTTATGCGACGCCGACAAGTCGCATAAACTTCCGATGGTCGCCGGCTTGGCGGATGCGAAGTCTGTGTGGCTTCTTCAGTTGTAGATTCTGACGAGCGGACGCGTTATATCTTCGGCGGCGCACGAACGCCGCTTTTCGTGCCGCTTCGCAGCAGAACGTGACAGTCTAATCAGCGTTAGCCGGACCAACAGGTATCGCGTTATGCAGCTTTTTGATCCGTACTTCTCGACGCGCCGCTGGCTCCAGGTTGGTCTAGCGCTCGGCGGCGTCCTCGCTGGCGCCGCCTTCGCCATCGTGCTGACACGCCTCGGAAAAACCATCACCGATGCACCGCCGGTCACACTCGCGAACTACGCGTGGAACGCTACCGTCTTCGGCGTGCTCGCGGGCGTCGTGAGTCCGGTTGTCTCCTGGTCCTCCCTGCGTCGCGTGCCGCTGTGGCGCACGATCGTTGAGCCCCTCGCCTACGCCGTGGCGGGTGGTAGCGCCGCGATCATCGTCGGTGCGCCGGTCCTGCTGCTTCTCCTTCCGCCGGCAGGTCTAGCTCTTGGCTTCTTTCGGCTCCATCGGCGCTATCCGGATTCGCACGCAATCCCCTCTGCGCGGCCGGCTAACGAACGCTGAAGCTGACAAGCGATCTATTGATTGCTCGCTGCGCTCGCTCTTATTTGACTCGCTTGCAGCTTAGCTAGGGCGTTAGATGGCTCCCGAGCACTCGCGTGAATCCAGTCCAATCGTCGTGACAATACCGCCGGACGTGCAGGCGCAACTCGACCAACTTGGATCCGACCCGGCGCGTCGGCCCGTCTTTGCGATTCTATACGACTTTGCCGGCTCCTACAGTTCGGGTGCGGATGCGATCCTTGCACACATGTCGTTGGAGAAGAAACAGCATCTCGCTGCGCCGGCGATCATGTGTGGCGCATTCACGATCGAGCTACTTCTGAAAGCGCTCGTCGCAGCCGCTCAGCCTCACATCACACTGTATGCGGAACTTGAGCCGCTTGGCGTCAATCTTCAGGGACATCAGTATTCAGTGCTCTACGATCGCATCAATCAGACAATCCAACAAAGCATTGCAGCCGTGTTTTCACGGCGCACCGGCCGCGCGACTTCTCCCGACGCCTTTCGGGATCGGCTGATTGAGCTTGGAGATAAGCCATTCGTGAACTGGCGCTACGTCTACGAGCGCGATGGATGGCATTACATCGACTTCAAGCTGCTCGGTTCAGTGATTGATTCACTGAGGGAAGCAGTGGAATCCGAGATATCCCTCGCCACGCAACCCCCTCAATAAGCTGATTGCATCTCGTTCAAGCCACCAGCCTGAGCCATCTAACGTGCGCTGCTGCAGACGAGCGATCTTTGGATTGCGGCGGCTCCGCCGCCGCGTTCTATTTGATTCGCTCGCAGCAGAACTTGGGCGTAATACGGCAGCCACACATCGCATTAGATTCGAGCCTATGCAACTCCAATTCACCGCCGTCTTTCAGAAGGTTCCCGAAGGCTACATCGGCTCCGTCGAGGAGCTGCCGGGCGCCAACACGCAGGGTGCGACCCTCGATGAGGCCCGCACAAATCTGGTCGAGGCCGTCCAACTGGTTCTCGAAGCCAATCGGGCGCTGTCTGAAGAGGAATTGCGAGGAACGGATGTAATTCGAGAGCCGCTCCGCCTGACTGCGTGAAGCGGATTGATCTCGTTCGGCACTTGGAGGCTCATGGCTGCGCCCTCTTACGCGAGGGAGGCAGCCATTCTGTCTACATCAATCGAGCGACCAAGAAGAGCTCGACGGTGCCGCGGCATCGGGAGATCAACGATTTCTTGGCGCGCAAGATCTGCCGCGACCTTGAGGTCCCGGTCCCATAGATCCCCGCGCCTGCCGTATAACGAACGCTGCTGCGGCGTTAGGCCGATTTTTCAGGATCGACGAAGAGCGTTGGAACAGGAGATCGCATGACTGAACCATCTTCGAGCCTTTCACGACTGGACTTCGATCGTCTCATCGCGCGCGCCAGCAGGCTAAACGATGAAGGCAACGAGCGGATCGATCTGGAGCAGGCGCGGGCGATTGCCCAGGACCTGGGGATCAGTGCGTCTGCATGGGATGCGGCGCTCCACGAGCAGGAGTCAGCAGTGCAGATCGAGCGCGCGCAGCGTAGCGCCCGACAGCTTCGCAGGCGGGTGTCGATGATTGCGCTTGCGGGACTCGCGGCGGGCGGGCTTTCGGGCGCGATGGCCAACCAGTTGTCGGACGGCGTCCTGTTTCTTGGGGGCGCCGCCGTCGCGACCGCGGTGGCCCTGCTCGTCAATGGTATGCGCCGACAGTCCATGCGCAGCACACAAGTCGACCTCGCTGCGTGGTGGCTCTCCATACCAGCGGGAATCACGCTCGGCATGAGGGACTCCAATGCAGATCATGTGGTGTTCGCCGCCGTGTCGTGGGTGGGCTGCGCGGCGCTCGGTTTCACCATTGACCGTGTGCGACGCCGGACTCCGCCGCCGCCTCCTATCCCAGATACGATCACGGCCTAACAAACGATTGCAGCAGTCAGCCGAGTTATTGATTGCGCGTTTCGCGCGCTCTATCTCATTCGGCTGCAGTTGAATCGTAGGCGTTAGATGGCAACACCCATTCTCGACATGTACCATGTGGTTTGATCAAGACGCCTACGCATTGCGTTGCGAATGGGGTCCCGCGGGCATCGCCGCGCTCGCCCCGTGCAGCGACGTGATCGTGCTGGTCGACGTGCTGTCCTTCAGCACCTGCGTTGACGTCGCCTTGAGTCGCGGCGCGCGCGTGTACCCTTATCGCTGGCGCGATACTTCCGCCCGCGATTTCGCCGTCTCGGTCGGCGCAGTTCTCGCCGGACCGCGAAGCCGCGAAGAGATCTCACTGTCGCCGGCGTCGCTGCGCCACCTTTCCGCCGGGGCGCGCGTCGTGCTGCCCTCACCGAATGGGGCGACCCTTTCACGGCTCACCGGATCGCTACCAACACTCACCGGTTGTCTACGCAATGCGGCCGCCGTCGCCCGAGCCGCGCAGGCTTATGGCATGCGCATTGGAGTCGTGCCCGCCGGCGAGCAGTGGCCCGATGGTTCCCTGCGTCCCGGTATTGAAGACTGGCTCGGAGCGGGTGCCATCCTCTCCCATCTCGCAGGCTCGACCTCCCCCGAGGCCGACCTCGCTCGCGAAGCGTTCCTCCGCCAGCGCGCCACCCTCGCGACGGTCATCGAGTCCTGCGCCTCGGGACGCGAACTGATCGAGCAAGGCTGGAGCGAGGATGTTCTGCTCGCGACCGAGCTCGAATCAAGTCTGTGCGCGCCCGTCCTGATAGAACACGCATATCAAGACACGCACGCCACCGTCGGCGCGCCTGCCATCTAACGAACGCTGAAGCTGACAAGCGAGCTATTGATTGCTCGCTACGCTCGCTTCTATTTGATTCGCTTGCAGCTTAGCTGGGGCGTTAGACCGACAGAGGAGGGTGCGGGAGTGGTCAGTCAGGGGATCTGGCGCTCATGCACGGTTAGCGCGATCGTGATGCTGAGCCCGCTCGCGCTCGCGCAAGCCCCGCGGCCCTCAATCATCGTGCAACCCGCGACTACACAACAGCGCAACATTCTGGTGCTCTACTACGACGAGGCTTTCCTGTTCGTGGGTCGCCACTACGGCGATGGCCGCGACTTTGCCGGCCCGACTGAGCCAGGCCTCTTTGTACATTCGAAGGCTCGTGACCGGTGGCTTCAGATTACGGCGATTTCCACCGAGGGCGCTCAACTCGGCAAATCGTCTGGCGACATGGTGGCGTCGGTTGGGTGGGATTTCACGCCGTTCTCCCAACGTCCGTACATCGAGCAACCCCTGAAGACCACCGGCTCGCTCATGTTTCCTGACCGAATCCAGTACGACAGCCGATCGGACCGGTACGAACTCCGGCACGCCTCGACGTGGAGGAGGCCTGGCGCTGAAACGGTCCTGTACATTCGGCGCGGGGACCTTGTCGAGGCCTTCGCACGCGCACAAGGGGTGCGACCCTAGAAGTGAGGTTGCGGTCTAACAAGCCGCTGCAGCCGACGAGCGGCGGGCAGGTCGGAGTAGAGTGAGCATCGAGTTCGCCGGTCGCGGCTGAGCGGCAAGTCGTTAGCTGGACCACCGGCCTGACCGACCGGAATGAAGGTGAGCGGTGCACCCCGAAGGCCGCAGAACGTCTCCCATGACTCCCTGCCACTCGAGTCGAGCCTTCTGATGAAACTCTTTCTCATCGTGTGTCTCGTCGTCGCGGCCGCCGCGCCGGCCCGTGCGCAACGGCGCCCCCCTGACCAGGTCATCCGGGATGACGGCTCGCTCTTGCTCACGGATGGTTCGAGCTTCTACCGATTCAACCGCGACAGCTCCTTTGACAGCGGTCCGCTCGGCCTGAGCGGTCGCACGATCACCGGACGATGGCGACTCGACGGGTCCAGCGGGTTCATCATCGAGGGAAAGTGGAGCTGGATCAACGGCCTGGCGTTGACGGACGATTTTCGGCGGATGACCCTCCGCATCGGCAACGTCGAGAGTCCGACCAACACCGACACCCTCGTCCTCTCGGGTCGGCGCGGGCCTGCGCGCGTCCATCGCGGGTATTGGTTCGTCGAGTCAATTGTGTCCCTCCCGCCGCCGGCGATTCCCGGCGGCCGCGGCGCAGCGGCCCGTAGCTCCGCCAATTTCCTGATCCGGTTCGAGCTGAACAACGCGCCCGGCGTGGAGCAGGTCGCCTGGCGCGTGGAGGACACGCGCGGCTGCTACCTCGAAATCCAGTACCGCGACACTTGGTCCCCGGCGACACTGCCACCCAGCCAGGTGTGGCTCCTCCGGAGCGACGGCACCGCCGTCCCGCGCACTCGCCCGGTCGTGATGACGGGCGGGGGCTTCGGCGGCACGGGCCCGTCATACGCATCGTACTACTACGATTGCGCTGCGCAGCCCGATGCCGCGACGGTGGTCGTGAAGCTCGGGCAGGAGTTCTTCGTCAAGCCGGTGCTGCGGTAGCCTCGATACCCGAGTGCGATCGGCGAGGTTGCGGCCGGCGAAGGAAGCACGCATCCTCGCGCGGCCAGCTAACGTTGCATGAACCTGACAGTCGAGTTTCGGTAGCGGCGGCTTCGCCGCCGCATTCTATATGTTCGCCTGCAGGTTATGCTCGGCGTTAGGCGTCTCATCCGGCCACTACAACCTTCGGCAGCCCTTGTCGACCGATAAGTTCACGATTTGGCCGCCCTATGAAGCATTCTATCTCCAGGGGATGCTCTTCAACTCGTCGTCGGCTCTCGAGTCTATCGAACGCGTAACGGATGCCATCGAGGCGATCGACGAACTCGCGGAAGATGAGATCCGATCTATCATTGACCGCGCAACGCTATTGGATGAGCTCCAGAACATCGTGCTTCAGGCCGGGGCACTTTCTCGCTATTTCTGGCCGACCCGCAAGAAGGCGCACCACATTGCGCGCGCTGAGCATCTTAGGTGGGCGTTGTCGATCAACGAGAGTAGCCCACTCTACTCAAGGGACCTTCGTAACTCGCTCGAACACTTCGACGAGCGATTGGATGACTATTTGCGGAATGATATCGTCGGCATACTTCTCCCTGAGTACGTTGGGATGCGTCCAGTCGACGAGCAGTTTCCTATCACCTTTTTCGCGCCTACTATCTAGACGACGGAACCTTCTCGCTACTTGGCGAGGAGTACGCGATTCAGCCGATCGTTAATGAAATCCTGCGGCTTCACGAACACCTTCAGTCACTTGCCGACTCTGGCGCCAGACTCCAGCCGCCAGACGCAGGTTCCGCTTCGACTAACAAGACGCCTAACGAACGCTGACGCTGACGGGCGTTAGGCCGCAGTGACAAACGCCCGCTGCAGTTGCCCCGGTTTGGAGCGGCGCCGAATTGGGGAATCAAGTGGCTGCTGGGTGGGAGTATGGTGCGTCTGCTCGAGGCGCAGTGCGAGCGTTGCCCGAGCATCGAGGTGATCGTGCAATTCGCGGGCTGTGCGGTCGTGGGTGCGCCTACATGAGCCCTAAGGAGCTGGCCGCGCGGCGTTGGATCTTGCCCACGTGGCCGTCTGCTTGTTCCGCATCCTTGCCGGACTTCCGGGTTCGAGCGACCGTTTCGCCGTTCCCGCTGCGCGCGTCGATAGCCGAGAGGGCATGATGAGGCAGAAGCACACGCTGGAGTTCGTCTTTCTGTTGATGGTCATCGCCTTGAGCCTGGTCGGGTTTTCGAGCCTCGCGCTCGGCGAAAACACCGGGCTCACTCCTTACCACTACCTGCACATCAGCACCAGCGTTGCCTGGCTGCTGCTGTTGTTGAGCCAACTCGTCTTGATCAGGCAGCACCGTTTCCAGCACCATCGCACCATCGGAAAGTTGATTTTCATCGCGGGACCGTTGCTCGTTGCCAGCCTGGCACTCCTGTCTGTGCATTCGGCGGCCAAAGAAGCCGTCGCGGGCCAGGCGGACGACCTATTGGTCCAGAACGTCATGACCACAGTGGAAATCGCCGTGCTCGTGTTTCTGGCGTTCATCCTGAGGCGGAACCGGAAGGTGCACGAGTCGTTCCTGATGAGCACGGCCCTGCTGTTCATGGGAATCGCACTGTTCTTCACCTTCATCAGCTACGTCCCAAGATTCAAGATCGAGGGGCCCGAGACGTTCTCACGGTTTGCCGATGCCGGCCAGGCGATTTCGATAATCATCTTCCTCATTGGACTGCTGTTCTTTCTCAAGGACTGGCGAACGGGGTGGCCGTGGATCATCGCCAGCTCGTTCTTCTCTCTGAACGGGTTCTTGCAGGCATACCTCGACAGCGCAGACCGCACCAAGTCCCTCACCCAACTCGTCGCGTCCATCGGTCGAGCGCCTGCATTTGGCCTGGGCTTGCTGATTTTCGGGGCCTTGCTTTGGGTGGCATGGAGAGTCGATCCAGCCAAACGGACGAGGCACCTTGTGGTCAACGAGGCAACCCCCGCCTGACCCGTTAGGGCGCCGACGCAGACTGGCGCGTGCGCGCCTAACGAACGCTGAAGCTGACAAGGGTTCTTGCTCCACTTTAGTAGACACGTCCACCTAACTCGCTTTTATTTGACTCGCTTGCAGCTTAGCTGGGGCGTTAGGTAGCCTGGAGATTCGCCGCGCTTTACGCCGGAACTGCGCGGGGTTCCTCGTATTCCTACTAGACTTCATTTTCAACGTCGTGCAAGCATTGGCTAGCGCCGACGGCGTCACGTTGAGGACATGGATGCCCACTAACCGCAGCCTGTGGCTTGTCACCACCGCGTTGGCCACCGCGATGTCCGCTGTAGCAGGTTGCCGGTCAGTGTCGGCGTCTACTAGACTGGCGCCAGATTCCCCGGCGCAAGTGGTGTCCGACCGCCTCCTCTTCGGTCGCGTTATCGCTACCGGCGGCACCGTGACGGATTCCGAATGGGCGACGTTCCTCAACGATGTGATTACGCCCCGCCTTCCGGACGGCTTCGTCGTGTGGCGCGGGAACGGGCAGTGGCGCGCTGACAATGGCGCAATTCTCCGTGATTCGGGCTTCGTTCTCGAAGTGGTTCATCCGCACGGGCTTCCGCCGGACAGCATTTTTGAGGCGATCGCCACCGAATACTGCCGTCGGTTCCACCAGGAATCCGTTTTGCGTGTCCGGTCGCCGGCGCAGCAATGGCTGTATCGAGCAAAGGCGCGCTGACGTGCGCCTGCCTGCCTGGCCTCGCGTTACCTAGCGAACGCAGGAAGACGTTGCCATGTGTTCTCAAACAATCCTCGTCGCCGTCGCGGCCATTGGCTTGCTCACGCACAGCGCACACGCGCAAACGCCGGCCGCCGCCTCGAATCCCGTCGGCGTCTACCGCATCACACGCATCAATGTGAGCGACAGCCTGTCGATCGACGCGCGCAAGATCGTGAACGGACAGGAAGACGAGATGGGCGTCCTTGCCTGCCGTCTCGCCACATCAGGCGCGCAGCTCACGTGCACGATGCCGCAAGGCGTGTGGCGCTTCACGATTCGCGGCGACAGCCTCGTCGGCGAGCTGAGGCTGCCGGACAACACGAAGTATCGCGACGTCCGCACCGCTCGCTCGCGCTAGGCGTTCTCGCAATGCGACCGTACAGCACCTCCATCGACATCCAGGCGCCCCCCGAACGCGTGTTCGACGTGATGCGCGACGTCGAGCGCTGGCACGAGTGGACGCCGTCGGTGAAGAGCATCAAACGGCTCGACAGCGGACCCTTCGTCGTCGGCAGCCGCGCGGTGATCCGGCAGCCGAAGTTTCCTCCGGCCCTGTGGATGGTCACGGCGATCGGGCCGGGACTGGACTTCACGTGGGAGAACGTCGCACCGGGCGTGCGCGTCGTCGCGCGTCACCGCGTCGATCCCATTCCGACCGGAAGCCGCGTCACGCTGTCGCTCGAGTATTTCGGGCTGCTCGGCGGCGTGCTCGCGCGGCTGACGCGCGGCATCACCGAACGCTACCTCGGGCTCGAGGCGAACGGACTCAAGGCGCGCTGCGAGCGCACTGCCGCTTGACTCGGCGCACGCGCCGAGCGTAACCTCGGCCATCGGTGCGACGCCCGCGTGAAGGCCGCGTGCGGCGTGCACGGATCTGGTGACGGTGTACGTCCCCGGCGCTCCCATCATGGGGAATGCGAACGCACTCCCCGACGCCGAGGCAATTCCGTGACGCACATGGCGCTCAGACTCAAGCGGTGGACGCTCACCGAGCTGCATCGGCTCCCCGACGACGGGAACAAGTACGAGGTGGTCGACGGTGAGCTGTTCGTGACGCCGGCGCCGTCCGAATCGCACGAGACCATCGCGTCGCTGCTCACGCGGATTCTCGACCCGTACGTCCACGAGCACGATCTCGGTCTGGTGTACCGCCCGCGCGCCGTCGTGCGCGTGAAGCGCAGCGAGGTCGAGCCGGACCTCTACGTTCGCGCGCGAACTCGGCGTCCCACGTCATGGGCCGCGGCACCGCTGCCCATTCTGGTCGTGGAGATTCTCTCGCCGACCACGCGGCGCCGCGACCACCTCGAGAAACGACGGCTATACGTCCGATCCGGAATTCCGGAGTACTGGATCGTGGATGAGGAGGACCGCATGATTCGTGTGATCCGGCCGGATCGCGCGGACGTGGTGGCGAAGGCGAAGCTCGTGTGGCGGCCCGCCGGTGTGAAGCGCGGTCTTAGCGTAGACGTACGCGGCCTCTTTCAGGAGGCGCTCGGCCCGTCGACGCGGTGACCGCTCGATCGCTCGTCAATCGCGGCCCGCGACGACCAGCACGGCGTCGATCGCCTTGCCGTCGCGCTCCACGGTGACGTGCAGCTGGTCGCGCTGCTCGAGACGCTGCAGCACCCCGTCTTCGAGAATCGACCGGCCCTCCACCTTGGTCAGCAGGTCGCCGACGCGCAGGCCGGCCTTGGCCGCCGCGCTTTGCTCGCGGACTTCGACGATGCGCGGATAGCCGTCGTACTTGTAGTAGTACTCGCCGTCCGTCCCCTGTTTCCGCGAACACGATGGCCGGCATTCAACGGCGAAACCAAACCTGCCCGTTTGCGGCGCGGAGTTCCGCGGAGGCTGCACCACTCCATCGATGACGATGAGAGGGTCCCCGCCGATCACCGGCACGCCACGTCCGAAGCCTTGTCCGCCGGCACTATTCGAACCCGCACCCCGCGATGCGCGCGTCCTCGCGGTGACCGGTCTGTTGCCGTCGATGAACAGTTGAAACACATACACTCCCGACGCGGCTTCCTTGTTGGAATTCTGATCGGTGCCATTCCAGTATGCGATGTAGCGGCCACACGGCAGCGAGATCTTGCTGATCGGAGTGCCGCGCGGGACCGACGACGCCTCCGCACCGCCTGGAGCCACACCGTCGAAGGTTGGAACAGCGACAACCTGGGCCAGAGCATTCATGATCTCCATGCTCACCACATGCTGCCGGCTGTCTCCCGCGCACGATGAGTCGTCGCCAACGGCGAAGGGGAAACGCGTCTGCGGATTGAAGGGCGTCGGATAACTGCGCGCTTTGAATCGAACCGAGCCGCTATCCGTCGAATTACTGCGCGCTTCGAATCGAATCTGGCCGTTGCCGACGATGGTCGTGGCGCCGCTCGACCCGCGCCCCTCGCCGCGTCCGGCACGAATGCCGTCGTCCCCTCGCCCTCCGGTCGGGCCGTCGACACATGGCGCGCGGAGCGTCAGCTGAAGCGTTTGCCGTTCGCGTCCCCTACGGACGCTCACCGAATGGGGTCCAGCAGTTGGATACATGAAGGCATCAGCCCCGGCCTGCGTCGTGATCGGACGGCCGTCCACCGCCTCGATCGCGTCACCAATCGCCACGAGTGTCTCCCGATCGACCTGCGTCACCACGGGCTCGGCGCGAAAGCTGTAGATCGGCCGCGGGCTGCCCGGATTCAGCATCGATATCGACGGAACGTCGAGGCCGGTGATGCCGAAGAGCTGCGGACCGCTCGCGCAACGCGCGGCGTCCTGGGCGGCGAGCGGTATGGCGATCGCCAACGCGAGCGCTGGAAGCATGTGGTTGGACATGATCAGAACCAGATGATGGGTTGCGGGGCGACCACGGGGGTGAGCGCGTTCGACAAGCGCGCCGAGAGCCCGGCGTCGAGCCGGTTGCGCGCCACGGCGTGCGCGGCGCCGAGCAGGACGCGGCTCGCCACCTCGACGGCGTTCGAATCCACCTGCGCCGTGGCGTCGGCGTACGAATGAGCGGCGCGGACATACGCGGATCCCGCTCGCTGCAGCAGCAGCACGCGCTCGGCCACGGTGAGATTGCCGCGAGTCAGCATCTGCTCGAGCGAATTCCGCTGCGCGTACCGGCTTCCGATGAGCGCGCCCAGCACGAAGATCGCGACGGCCGCCGCGGCTTGGGCCACGCGTCGAGCGATCGAGCCTCGACGCCGAAAAAAACCCTCATGGCGAAGCTGGTCGACGATGCGGTCCGCCTGCGCGGGATCGATTGGTGCGGTACGCGGCAGCAACGCCAAACGCCGGAGCGTGTCGTCGTCGTACTCGGGGAATTCCGGTTCATGATGCATGAGAGGCTCCTTCATTCAATGAGAGACGCAGGGCATGCCGCGCTCTCGACAACGTTGCCTTCGATGTGCCCGTCGCCACGCCGAGCTGCTCGCCGATCTCCTCGTGCGTGAATCCTTCGATGTCGTGGAGCACCACCACGACCCGCTGGTGGTCCGGCAGCGCCGCCAGAGCTCGTTCCAAATCGATCATGGATCCACCTTCAGGGCCGGTTGGCGCCTCATACTCCGCGAGTGGCTCCGTCGCTTGCTCGCCGCGATGCGACAAGTGGCTCAGCGCCGCCCGGACCCCGATCGAAGTGAGCCAGGTCGAGAACTTTGCCTCGCCTCGAAACCGATGCAGGGCGCGACACCCGGCCAGCCAGGTGTCCTGCAACAGGTCGTCCGCGTCCTCACGCCGCGGGCCGAGCATACGCCGCAGCGTCATCTTGAGGCGCGGCGAGTGCCGGTCGTACAAGCGTCGGAAAGCATCCTCATCGCCGGCGAGCACGCGCCGGATCAGCACGTCGTCGGATGGGTCGAGCGGCAGAATCGGCGTCACATTATCTGTGAGGGGTGCTGGTCGAAAAGGGTTGCACGGGAATTCAAACGACAAGGCCCGGCACTAGGAGTCGACGGCCAACGAACGCGGAGAACGATTCTCAGGCGCGGCCTTGGCGTGACTCGGCCTGTTCATGTACATTGTACATGTATCGCATACATGTATATGCCACGTAAACGCCCTGCCGCAGTCCGCGAACCGGTGCAGGTGTACCTCTCAGGTCCCGACCGCGACCTGCTCGAAAAGATCGCCGGCAAGACTGGCTGGTCACGCGCCGAGGTGCTGCGCCGCGGGGTTCGCCGCGTGGCCGCCGAGGTTCTCGGTGACGAATCGCCGATGCTGGCGTACCTGAAAGAGTCGGTCGCCGCGGAGTGGCCCTCGGACGTGCCCCAGGATATCGCCGAGCGGCACGACGTCTACCTGACGGACGCGAAGCAATCGAAGAAGCGCCGTAAACGGTGAGCCGGACAATCTTCCTCGATACGTCGGGCTGGTTTGCCGCTCTGGCGCCCCGCGATCGTTGGCACGCCGCGGCGCTGGCCGCCTACACGCATGCGGCGCGCACCGGCCACGTCTTTCTGACCACGACGATGGTCATCGCCGAGGTACACGCGCTCCTGCTGCGGTGGCGCGACATACCGTCGGGACGGCGCTTTCTCGATGCGGCATTCCAAACGCCGTCTCACTCCGTCGTCGCGCCTGACCTGGATCTCATCTCGGCGGCGACGAATCAGTGGATCCACAAGTTCGACGATCAGTCCTTCACGTTGTGCGACGCGGTCAGCTTCGAGGTCATGCGGCGCGATCGCGTGGGTCGAGCACTGGCATTCGATCGCCACTTCGAGGTCGCCGGGTTCGAGCTGGTCCGGTAGGGACGGCAGGCGCCACCCTCGGCTGGCCTTGTCCGTCGGGTCGATCCATACTTGTGCGTGCCACACGAACGCGGCGTGGCCTTGCCAGTCACCCTACTTCGAGTCTTGGATATGACTACGTATCTCGCCCGCGCCGCGCGCTCGGCTGCGTTGGCCCTTGTTCCCGCCGCGCTTGCCGCGCAAAACCCGCGCACACAACCCACCCCGCCACCGCGCGCCGATTCGAGCCGCGCCGCGGACACGACGCGCGCCCGGGTGACCGACGACACCGCGAGCAGCGGCCCGTCGCTCAACGGCTTCCGCCTGCGCTCGATCGGCCCCGGCATGATCTCCGGCCGCATCAGCGACCTCGCCGTTCACCCGCGCGACAAGAAAACCTGGTACATCGGCGTCGCGGCGGGCGGCGTGTGGAAGACGACAAACGCCGGCACGACGTGGACGCCCGTGTTCGACCAGCAAAGCGTCTACTCCATCGGCACGGTCGTGATCGACCCCAAGAACCCGAACGTCGTCTGGGTCGGCACGGGTGAGAACAACGCGCAGCGCGCGGTGGCGTACGGCGACGGCATCTACAAATCGGTGGACGCCGGACGCACATGGCAGAACGTGGGACTGCGCGAATCGGAGCACATCGGAAAGATCGTCATCGATCCGCGGAACTCCGACGTCGTCTACGTCGCCGCGCAAGGACCGCTCTCGGTGAAAGGCGGCGATCGCGGCCTGTTCAAGACGACCGATGGCGGCCGCACCTGGAAGAAAGTGCTCGACGGCGGAACCTGGGCCGGGGTCAGCGACGTCGTGCTCGATCCGCGGAACCCCGACGTGTTGATCGCCACCACCTGGCAGCGCGTCCGTCGCACCTATGGCTACATCGCCGGCGGTCCCGAGTCCGGCGTATGGCGCTCCACGGA
>Ga0137427_10000765_pt1 | contig 15497 bp, 11 predicted proteins | sample EasRivERMZT700_2_FD_102309 | JGI IMG/M metagenome (GOLD analysis project Ga0137427, IMG submission 102309) | Soil microbial communities from meander-bound floodplain in the East River, Colorado, USA - East River MetaG ERMZT700_2 | ecosystem: Environmental > Terrestrial > Soil > Floodplain ...
CGCGATCTCGTGAATCTGACCACCGGCCGCGTCTCGGTCGCGACCGGCGGCACGGAAGGCCTCAACGGCGACACGAACACCGACCGGCCGTCGATCTCGGATGACGGCCGCTACGTCGCCTTCGCCTCCACCATGACGAACCTGGTGGCGGGCGACACGAACAACGCGCGCGACATCTTCCGGCACGATCGACAGACCGGCACGACGATCCGTGTGTCCGTGTCCACGGCGGGCGCCGAGACGCCGAACCAGCAGGACTCGAACAGCCCGTCGATCTCCGCCGACGGGCGGTACGTCGCGTTCGATTCGTTCGCGACGAATCTCGTCACGGACGACACGGACTTCAACTACGACGTCTTCGTCCGCGACGTGAACACGAGCACGACGACGCGCGTCTCGCTCATCAACCAGGGCGGGCCGCCCGAGGCGTTCGCCTGGGCGCAATCGGTGGCGCCGTCGATCAGCGGCGATGGCCGGTACGTCGCCTTTACGAGCGGTGCCGAGGATCTGGTGGCCGGCGACGACAACGGCTGGCTCGACGTCTTTCTGCACGACCGTACGACCGGCATCACCCGCCGGGTGTCGACCTCGTTCGACGGCATCCAGGGCGACTTTGCGGCCTCAGCCGTGGACATCTCCGCCAACGGCCTCATCGTCGCGTATCAGTCGGGTGCGAGCACCGTCATCGCGGGCGACGGCAACTTTGCCGACGACGTGTTCGTGGCGGACTGGCGATTCATCTCGGCCCCGCCGAACGTCGATCTGATGCGGAACGGGGATTTCGCGAACGGCGTGACCCGCTGGGTCACGTTCGCGACGCCCGACATGAGCTACATCGTCTCGCAGGTCACCGCGGGCGTGTTCGAGTACTACCGCGTGGCGCCGCCGCCCGGCACTGCCGGTCAGGCCGTCGTTTTCCAGAATACGACCGCGCAGCTGCTGCCGGCCGCGCCGATCGTGGCCACATTCGATCTGGGTAACAGCACCGCCGTCCGCAAGCGCGTCAGCATCCTGGTCCATGACGGGGACTTCAGCGACCTGCACGTCTGCACGCTCTGGCTGCCGGCGGGGACGCCGCTGCAGACCTACACCATGCGGACGCACACGACCAAGGCGTGGTCGAATGCCACCATCTCGCTCTATGCCGCGTCGCCGAACAGCGATGGCGGATACCTGCGCATCGACAACGTGACGCTGCAGTACGCGCCGGCCGAGGCGAGCGACCGGACCGACTGCGTTGATCCCGAGGTGCCGGCTCCGCCGGGAGGCCCGGACGGGCCGAACCTGATTCTCAATGGGAACTTCGACAGCGGGATGGCGTCGTGGTCGCTGTTCGGCCAGATCACGTCGCAGATCTCCGCCGGGGTGTTCGAGTTCTACCGTCCGGCCGGAACACCCGGGGGCGTCGTGTTTCAGCAGACGGGCCAGACGATGGCGTCCGGCCAGATCCTGACGGCGACGTTCGACCTCGGCAACAGCAGCCCGGTGCGCAAGCGCGTCGCCGCCATCATTCACGACGCGGACTTCAGCGACATCGCGGCGTGCACGTTCTGGCTGCCGCCGAGCTCGCCGCTCGACACCTACTCGGTGCGCACCTACACGACCAAGGCCGGAACGAACGCCACGCTCTCGATCTATCCCGCCACGGTCGGCGTCGATCAGTGGATTCGGCTCGACAACGTGTCACTGCAGCGGACGCCGGGCGCGGCCATTCTCGGCACGGAATGTCTCGAGCCCGGCGCGGGCTCGGTCACGCCGCCGCCATTTTCGCCGTCGATGACCGGTATCGCCGGAGGCGGGTCGCGTCCTCGTGCGGCATCTGCCGCCATCGAGCGCAGCGGTGCGGGCGGGGCAGCCGCCGGTTCGACTGCGCCGCCAGCGATGGCGACCGGCCTGCGCTTTCTGGTGCCGCCGTCCGAAACGCCGGTGGAGATTCAGGTGAGCGAGGACGGCGACGTCTGGACGACGATTCAGGTGGTCGATCCGGCGGAGGAGTGGCGCCTCGTGACGCTCGACACGAGCGAGATCAACGGCCGTGTAGTGTTCCTGCGGATCGTTCGGTAGGCCAGCCTCGCCGTAGCCGCGAAGCGGCGAAGGCGGGCGACTACTTGCGGATCTTTTCCAACTTGTCCAGAACCGCCCGCGCCTTCTTGTGTTCCTCGGCGTAGAGCGCGAGGTTGCCCTGCTTCAGGGCCTCCTCCGCGCGGTCGAAGTGGGCCCGCATCTCTCTATAAAGTGACGCGATTGTGGGATCGAGCGAGCCGGGCGCCGTGCCGGCCGGCGCCGTTGGCGTGGCCGGAGCTGGTGCAGCACCGATGACTGGCACGCCGCTGCTCGCCAGCCGATCCGGCGACAGCGCGGTCGCGACCGAAGCCCCGAAAATCTCAGCCAGTCCCAGCGTCAGCGTTTCCCGCATCACAATCCTGTTCTGATACGCGACGATGACGCGCTTGAGCTCGGGGATGCGGCCTTCGGCCGCGCGCAGATACAACGGACGCACGTAGAGCAGCGACTCATTGACGGGGATGACAAGGAGCGTGCCCAACATCACCTGCGACCCTTGCTGATTCCAGAGCGTGATCTGCGGTGAGATCACCTCGTCCTGGCTGATGCGGCCGACGATCTGCTTGGGTCCGTACACGATCTTCTGCTTCGGAAACTGAAAGACCATCAGCTTGCCGTAGTTGGCGCCGTCGCTGCGCGCCACCATCCACGCCGAGAGGTTGTCCTTGAGCCGCGGGGTGAACGGCAGCATCTGGATGAACTCCGGCTGCTTCTCGCCCGGCAGCCGCATGATCGTGTAGTACGGCTGCATCGGCACCGAGGTCCGCTCGATCTCGAGCTGCGGCACCTGCCACTGATCTTCCTTCGCGTAGAAGATCTGCGGATTCGTCATGTGGTAGTTCTGAAACACCCACGTCTGGATCTGGAAGATGTCCTCCGGATAGCGCACGTGCTCCTTCAGCGAGGCCGGCATCTCCGCCATCGGCGTGAACAGCCCCGGAAACACCTTCTGGATCGTGCGCGCGAGCGGATCGGCGGGATCGGCCAGATAGAACGTCACCGACCCATGGTACGCGTCGATCACGATCTTCACCGAATTGCGGATGTAGTTGAACGACCCGCTCTGCCGCACGACGGGTGTGGAGTACGGGTAGTCGTTCGTCCGCGTGTACGCGTCCTGGATCCAGAACAGCCGGCCGTCCGCGAGCACCAGGTACGGGTCGCGATCGAACATCAGGAACGGCGCGATGAGGCGCGCGCGGTCGTTGATCCGGCGCTCGAAGAGGATCCGGCTCTCGGCGGTGAGGCGATCGGTGAACAGGATGTCCGTGCTGGCGAATCGCAGCGCGAAGAGCAGCCGCCGCCACAGGTTGCCGATCGGCACGCCGCCGCGCCCGTCGTAGGAGGTCGTCTCGTAGTCGTCGCCTTCGCGCGGGTAATGGAACTCCGGCTGCTTGGTCCGGACGATCACATAGTCGCTCGGCATCTCGCCGTAGTACAGGCTGGGTTGATCGACCTTCAGATCCACGGTCGAGACCGGCGGCAGGTCGCGGAGAAAGAGCACCGGCAGGCCTTCGGTCGTCACCTGATTCACCGGGCCGAGCGTCAGCCCGTAGCCGTGCGTATAGGTGAGCCGCTCCGTGATCCAGGTGCGCTGCTGCAGGCTGTCGGTGTTCATCTCTCGCGCCGACAGCATCACCTGCCGCAGCTTGCCGTTGATGCGGTAGCGATCGTTGTCGACCGAGTTGAAGTCGTAATACGTCCGGATCTCCTGGATCTGGGCGAAGGTCTGCAGCAGCGGCTGGTGGTCCCACAGCCGGACGTTTTCAATGGTCGCGGCGTTCGAGGCGATGTCGTGCGCCGTCAGCTCGGCGTCACCCGACACCTGGCGCTCCTCCACGTGGTCCAGGCCGTACGCCTTCCGTGTGGCGTCGATGTTGTGCAGGATGTACGGCTGTTCCCGCTCGAGCTCGTTCGGCGTGACGACGACGCGCTGGACGAAGGCGGAGTACAAGCCGCCCACGACCAGCACCACGAAGTACGATCCGACGGCCAGCGCCAGCGGCCAGCCCTTGCGGGTGAAGCCGTAGACGAGCGCGAGAACCGCACCGGTGAGCAGGACGCCACCCTGCAGCCAGAGGAAGGGAATGCGGGCGTGCGCGTCGGCGTACGACACGCCGAATCCGACCGCCTGGCTCGCGGGCGACACGAGCATCCCGTACACGTCCTGCCACGCGCCCCACGCCGCCATCAGGAACAGCAGCGCGCCGAGAATCCCCAGATGGCGCCGCGCGGATGGAATCAGGCGCACGCGTGGGACGAACGACGTCGCCGACCGCTGCTCGATGATAAAGCTGCCGGAGAGCACGTAGTACAGCCCGGCGCCGACGAGCGACAGGGCGAGCGTGACCATCGCCACCTGCCGCGCCGCGCGCAGGGCGGGCAGGATGAACACGTAGAACGAGACGTCGCGCCCGAAGAGCGCATCCGTGAGGCCGAACGGCTCCGCGTTGAAGTAGGTCAGCCACATCAGCCAGTCGCTCGCGGCTGATACCGCGATGAGCAGCGAGATGCCCATCGTCACCAGCATCCCGATGCCGGACAAGCGCCCGCTGTCGATCGCGATCGACCGGCCGTCGAGGCTGGTGCCGAGCACGATCTGCGGCCGGTTCAGCGCGCGTCGCGCGTAGCGAAGGTTGACGGAGAGGACCAGGAAGGCGCCGACAAAGGCGACGGCGAAGATCAGCGCCTGCGCGTTGATGCGCCGGAGGAAGAGGCTCTCGAAGCCGACCTCCTTGAACCAGAGCCAGTCGGTGTAGAACACCGCCACCGACGGCACGGCCAGCAGCAGCGCCGCGAGGAGGACGATGAGCCAGGTGAGCCCGCGGCTCCTCATCTACTTGATCTCTGCAGCCCGCACTCGGATGGCCGGCGGCAGTCCCTCCCGCACGTCGAGCCAGGCCACGACCAGCCGGCGGCCGACGAGCGCGAGACGGGCAAAGCCGCTCGTGCGGGCGTTCGTCATCGCGCCGACGGCGAGCGGCGTGCCGGTCCGGCCATCGCGCCGCGCTTCGCGGAGGATGAGTTGTGGGCCTTCGGCCGTGCGCTCGATGTGCGAGACGATCGCGCGATCGGGCGCGGGCATCACGAGGGCGAGCCTGCCGTACGTGGCGTCCGAGTTGAGCCGGACCGGTGTCGAGAACGGGGCGCCCGCGGCAGAAAACGCGACCTGAACCTTGGGTTCGCCGTCTTTCACCTGGTACCAGGCGACGGCGACGTCGTTGCCCAGTGCGGCGACCGCGGGTCCGTTGACGGGGCAGCCGGCAATCTTCCAGTTGTCGGCGTGGACGATGGCCGGCGCCGACCAGCGGCCCGCGCTGTACCGTGAGACCGCGATGTCTCGAATCTCGCCGTCGGATTTATCGCGGTAGGCGACGATCACGCCGTCGGATGTACGGGCGGCGGAGGTCTGGCAGCACTCGCAGACCTTCGGATCGATGACCTGTTCGGTACCGGCCTGGCCGTTGGCGATGAAGGCTGAGCGCAGCGCCATGCTGCCGTGCGCGGCCTGGTGCCCGCCGGCCATCTCGCGTCCGTCGAGCCACGCGAGGCCGAGGCCCGCGCCCGGCGCCTCGAAGAACGAGACGAACCCGTGCTCGACCGGCGCCGGCGGATCGCCGTGCGGCGCGATCGGCGCGGTCCAGGTCTTGCCGCCGTCCTTCGACGTTCGCAGGCGGATGCCGTACTCGCCGCGGTTTGCGCCGCGCTCGAGCCAGTGCGCGGCCAGCGTGCCGTCGCTCGTGACGAACACCGACGGGAAATCCGCCCAGTTGGCGAGGAACGTGGCGCCTTCCGCGACGGTGATGGGCTCCGACCACGCGGGCGAGCCCGTCGTGGCGCGCCCGAGGTCAACCGACGACAGGCGGAAGCGGTGGCCGCCGCCGTCGCGCGGCTCGAGCCAGCTGAGCCACAGGCGGCCCTTGCCGTCGGTGGCCAGGTTCGGCAGCGTGGCGCCCGGCGGCGGTGGCGGCGCCAAATCGGCGAGCGACGTCGCGAGCAGCGGTCCCAGATTCGCCGGCGCCTGCGCGCCGGAAGCCAGAGCCGTACCCGAGACCAGTAGGACTGTCAGGAATCGCTTGGACATGTGCGGGGACCCGTACGCGACAACCTTATCACCTTGGAGGGCAGGGAGCCCCCCGTGGAAGACATGGAGTAGCATGTCCGCGCCCTGAATCTGAACGGAGGCCTGTGATGAAACCTGGCGTGCTTCTCGCGGAATTCCTCGGGACCTTCTTCCTGTGCTTTGCGGGTATCGGCGCGATTCTGAGCGCGACCAGCGCGGTGGGCGGGGGCGGCGGGCTAGTCGCCATCGCGCTCGCGCACGGGTTGGCGCTGTCGGTAGCCGTGAACGCGTTCGGCGGTGTGTCGGGCGCGCACTTCAATCCGGCTGTCACGACCGGCATGCTGGCCACCGGCCGGATCTCCGCGTCGAATGCCGTCGCGTACATCGTGAGCCAGCTCCTGGGCGCGACGGCCGCCGCGCAGGCATGCGCGATGATCTTCCCGGCCACGGCTGTCGCGGAAGCGAACCTGGGCATTCCGCTCCCGGCGGGCTGGGCGTCTGCCGGCACCGTGATCGGTGTCGAGATCATCCTCACGTTCCTCCTGATGATCGCCATCTTCGGCACGGCGGTCGATCCACGCGGGCAGGCGGTCAAGATCGGCGGATTCGGCATCGGGCTCACGGTGGCGTTCGACATCCTCGCGGGCGGGCCGGTGACCGGCGCGTCCATGAACCCCGCGCGCTCGTTCGGGCCCGCGCTGATTCAGGGCCACTGGGACTGGCACGGCTTCTACTGGGTCGGGCCGATCATCGGGGCCGTGCTCGCCGCGCTCGTGTACCACCACGTGATCCTGGAGAAGAAGCCGGCATGATCGCGGTCGGGTCCGACGCGCCCGATTTCGAGCTGGGGACGCACACCCGCGCCAAGGTCCGCCTCTCGGACTACCGCGGCAAGAAGAACGTCGTGCTCGCGTTCCATCCGCTCGCGTTCACGCCGGTGTGTTCAGCGGAGATGCAGGCCTTCGATCGGTCGCGGGATCGCTTTGCCGCGCTCGACACCATCGTGTTCGGTATCAGTCTGGACGCCGACCCATCGAAGCGTGCGTGGGCCGAGTCGCTGGGCGGAATCCACTTCGACCTGCTGTCGGACTTCCTGCCGCAGGGCGCGGTCGCGAAAGCCTACGGTGCGCTCGCGTCGTTCGGCCTGCCCGAGCGCGCGATCTTCGTCGTCGACAAGAAAGGCAAGATCGCCTGGGCGAAGAAGTACGGCATGGACGATCAGCCGAACCTCGACGAACTGCTTCGCGCTCTTACAAAAATCTAACCACGAAGATCACGAAGGACTCGAAGGTCACGAGTTCGAGAATGCCCAACAACTATGTTGGGGCGGCGTTACGTGATCGATGGGAGCACCCGGCGAGTAAACGCCGAATCCCTTCTGCCGAGCCGGCGTTCACTCGCCGGGTGCTCCCATCGATCGAGGCGGCCTCTGGCCGCCGGCGGGCTTCGCCCGCCGTAACGCCGCCCTCTCTTGTCCCCTTCGAGATCTTCGTGAGCTTCGTGGTGAGATCTTATTTGCCGATCGCGATCAGTTCCTTATCCGTTCGCCAGTACCAGATCCCATCGACGAGCGCCGGCGACGCGAGGACGCGCGCCTTCAGCTCGTTCGTGCGCAGCAATTTGAACGATGACCCGGCCTGAACGACGAACGTCTGGCCCTCGTCGTTGGTGAAGAACAGCTTGTCGCCGACGGCGACGGGGGACACCGAGAAGCCTTCCTTCACGGGCGGTCCGAGCCGATCCTGGTAGATGGTCGTGCCGGTCTTCGCATCCAGCACCGTCAGGATGCTCTGGATGTCGTTCACCAGATACAGGTAGTCGCCGTGGACGAGCCCCGAGGGCACGAACGGCGATCCGCGGCGGACCGACCACGTGAGGTGAGTGGCGGTGACGTCGCCCTTGCCGCCGGGGACGATGGCGAGCGTCGGGCCCTCGCGTCCGCTCGAGCAGAAGACCATGCCGTGACCGACGACCGGCGTCGGGATCACCTCGCGGCTGGTGCCGTTCACCGACCAGAGCTCAGCGCCCGTGTTGGGGTCGTACGCCTGCACCCGCCCCTGGCTGTTGATGACCAGCTCGTCGTGGTCGCCGGCACGAATGACGACTGGAGTGCCCCACCCGACGCGGGCCGTGCGGTCCGTCTTCCACACGACCTTGCCCGTGCGCCCGTCGAACGCCGCGACGAACGATCCGAGATTCGCGGTGCCGTCGTGGTCCTGATAGATGATGACCTTGTCTTTGTAGAGCACCGGCGAGCCCGCGCTGCCGTGGTAGTTGCTGAGATCGCCGAGCTTGGTGTGCCAGACGATCTTGCCGTTGAAGTCGAACGCGGCCAGCCCGTGCGTGCCGAACGACGCGTACACGCGCTCGCCGTCGGTGATCGCGGTCGCCGACGCGTGGCTGTTCTTCCAATAGATGTGCTCGCGGCCCGATGAGGGCACCGGCGTCTCCCAGCGCACCGCGCCAGTTGTCCGGTTGTACGCAAGCAGCGACATCTGCGCGCCGTCGTTCTTCGACGTCGTCAGAAAGATGTAATCGCGCCAGACGATGGGCGAGGAGTGGCCGATACCGGGCACGGCGACCTTCCACTTCACATTGGTCGTGTCCGACCAGGTATCGACGTAGTTCGTGCCGGCGACGTGTCCTTGTCCGGACGGCCCGCGCCAACGGGTCCAGTACTTCGCGGCCTCACCTTCGACCGGGAGTATCTCGACGGGCTCAATCGGCGGCGGCAGGTGCAGCGCGGCTAGTGCGACAGCCACCGGAATCAGACGTGCGGTCATACAAGAGCTTTTACCATGAACCGAGTGAGGCTGGCGCGCGTCTGATGCATGCGAGGGTTCCCTGATGCCGGCTGGATTTCGATTTGGACTCGGCGCCGTCGCTCTGTCCGTTGCCATCTCATCGTCCACCATCGCCCAACAGGCCGCGCAGACGCCGGCGCGGTACTACAATCCGCGCTTTTCGTCCGATGGGACGCGCGTGATCTTCGAGTCCACGCGCGACGGCCGGTCCACGATCTATTCGATCAACGTCGACGGCACCGACCTCCGCAAACTGACAGACAGCATGCAGGACGACGCCCAACCTCAGTGGTCGGCCGACGGAACCCTGATTACGTTCACTCGCCAGGTGGCTCGCGTGAACAAGGTGTTCGTGATGCAGGCTGACGGCCGGAGCGCGCGCCAGATCAGCACGGGTCCACGAAACGACGCCGCGCCTGCGTTGTCGCCGGATGGCAGGCACGTCGCCTGGGCGGCGACGAGTGAGAAGCCCGAGGACTGGCGGGAAATCGGCGTGGCCGCCACCGACGGCAGCGGTGTGCGGCTGATCACGAGCGGCCCCGGCAACGATCAGGCGCCCGTCTGGGTGTCGAACACGCGCATCGTCTTCGTCACGGAGTTTCCGCCCAAGCCGGACTGGCGTTCGATGACGCCGGAGGACCATGCAAAACGCCGGGCGTCGTCGGAGATCATGGCCATCGACCTGACGGGCTCGAATCTCGTGGCGATCACCAAGAACACGTTCTCGGACCACAGCCCGAGTTTCGCCGCTGCGGCGGGGCGTGTGTTCTTCCAGTCCGATCGGGGTGGGCTCGATGAGCTCTGGTCCATCAACGCTGATGGCAGCGATCCGCGCCGCGTCGACGCCGCGCCCTCTGGTGGCAGTGTGTCGGCCGACGGCCGGATGCTGACCTATTCGAAGGTCGTGGGCGGTCGGAGCGGGATCTACGTTCGCACCCTCGGCAGTGCGGCCGAGCGCGAACTTGTCGGTGGCGAGAAGCCGCCGGTCGGGACCTATCGCGTGCCCGGTTCCTAGCCGAGAACCAAAGACACAGGACATGAGACAGATCAGGAGCGCGCGTGCGCTCGTTGCCTTGACGTGTCTGCTCGCAGGCTGCGCGGGCGGCAGCGGAGTCGACGACGGAGTCAGAGTCATCGAGGCCGCTGAGGTGGGCGGGCTCTTTTTTCTCGACTCGAGCCGCGGCTGGGTCGTGGGCAGCGAGCGCAAGACGCGCAACCTGTTCATCGCCGCCACGGAAAACGGCGGAGGAAGTTGGGCGAGGACCAGGATCGAGAACAAGTCGAGGGGCTTCCCGGCACTGACCGGAATCGCCTTTCGTGACCCGAGCCACGGCTGGGCCTTTGGCAGTCATGCATTGGCCATCTCCACCAGGGACGGGGGAAAAACCTGGGACAAGGAAAAGGCGCCTGGGGATGTCCGCACCTTCCGGTACCGGGAGGGGACGGGGTCTCTCGTTCTTGGCCCGCCCGGATACTCGGGTCGGGACGGCTTCTTCACCTTTCAAAACGACGACGTCGATGGCGGGCGGCTCCGTGAAAAAGCCGTCCCGAACGACATCAACATGTTTCCTCACGACGTCCAGATCGTGGACCCGCAGACACTCTGGGGATTCGGCGACGGCGCGCTCTACCGGTCCACCGATGGCGGTGACAGCTGGGGCACGATCAGGATCGACGAGGCCTACAGCGGTCCGAGCACCATTGGCGACGGCGTTCGGGCCGCCTTCTTCCTGTCGGTGACGACGGGCTTCATTGTCGTGGGCGACCGGCTCCTGGCGACGACGGACGCCGCCGGTACGCGCAAGGCGCTGGGCCGGTTGGGCGCCGGGGGCTTTGTGCACTCCCGGATTTTCTTCTTCGACGAGACCCGCGGAGTTGCGCTCGGCTCTACCCGAGCTGCTGGAACGATTCTGACCACGGCTGACGGTGGCAGGACCTGGTCGAAGGCCGTCGATCTGGGTTCCGGAGAATGGAGCAATCTCTTCGTCCTCGACAACACGCACGCGTGGGTCGCGGGTGTCGTGAATGGGAACGTCGTCGTCCGGCCATTTGCGCCCCAGTAAGGCGGGTTCCCCCGGCTCACGCTTATACTCACCGCATGACGAAGCCATCCTTGCTCGGCCGCGTGGCGCTCATCGTCGTTCTGGCGTGTGGACCCGTCTTGCTCTTGGGGCAGGGGCGAGGCGGTCAGGGCGGCACTTCGTTTCCGGGCGGCAGCATGAACGAGGATGGGTCGCTGAGGCCCGCGGGCCCGTCCACGGGCCTGTTCTCGCAGGAGGCGTACACGCAGTACGAAATCCTCGAGCCCGGCTCGGAAGCCTTCGCCATCACCTATCTGCTCGAGAGCGGCCGGGCCGGCGCGACGGAGATCACCAACGCCACGCGCGCGGGCAGCAAGGGCACCAACATCTCCGTGTTCGATCCGCGCACGGGCCAGCCCGTCAAGTTCACGTACGACCTCAACGAGAGCAACAACCAGTACTCGATTCGCGCCACGCTTCCGTTCGCCGTGCCCGAGGGCGGCATCGGCCGCGTCCTCATCTATAAGACCTACACGGACGCCCGTACCTATCAGGTCAACGGCGACAACATCGTCTGGGTGCGCAGCCTGAGCGGGTACCGGCTGGGCGTGGTGCTGCCGAAGGGCTACGCGTTCGTGTCGGCCAACGTCGCGGCGCAGATGTCCACGCTGCCAGACGGCCGGTTGAAGCTCGCGTTTGCCAATCCCAGCGGACAGGCCAACAACCTCACGATCCACGCGAAGAAGACGACGGCCGCGTTCACGCCGAGTCCCTACAAGGACGTCTTCTTCGACGACATCAAGACGCTCTACGACCTGGGCGCGCCGGAAACCGGCAAGTTCAACGTCGAGCAGATCTACAGCGACCCGCGCAAAGGCGCGACCGCGACGCTTGACGTGCTCAACTACCTCGCGTTGTCGGATCTCAAGGTGACCGACCTCGACACGGCCAAGCCGCTGACACCCGTCAAGAGCGGCAAGGGGATGGCGGTCACGCTCGGCGTGCCGATCACGAACGACAAGCAGAGCGCGCACTTGAAGGTGAACGGCGTGGGCAGCGACGGCTACAAGCTCGTGAACGGCGAGCTCGTCTTCGATCGGGAGCTGCACGGACTCCGCAACACGGTGATCCTGCCGGCAGGGTACGAGGTCTCCGCGGTGTCCCAGTCGGCGACGGTCGGCCGGACACGCGAGGGTCGCGCGTTCGTCGCGCTCATCAATCTCAACGGCGAGAACCACTACAAGGTCACGATTCGGGCGCGGAAGTAGCCCGGCGCTGCGCATGTTCGATCAGGCTCAGAAGGCACTCGCGTTGGTCTTTGCTCGCGCGCTGGCGGCGAAGGACCACGCGCGCGCGCACGGTCTGCTCAGCGCGGCGGCGCAGTCGCGGACGACCGTCGACGCGCTGCAGGCGGACTTCGAGGCCATGATTCCGTCGGACTTCGGCGAAATCAGTTCGATCGAGCTGCTCGAGAATCCGGCCTGGGACGGGACGTTCGTCTACGTCGTCATCGGTGGCGCGGCGTACTCGGAAGCCGTGATGGTCGAGGCGTTCACGTCGGAGGACGGCGCGCCGAAGATTGAACGCTTCCAGTTCGGGCGGCCGTAGCGTGTCGACCGCGACCGCGCCTGTCGCGCGCGTGAAGGAGAAGACCGGTGCCTGAACCGATCACAAGGAAGACGAAGGAGAGTGTCGCCGCCTTCTTGAAGAGGGCGGTGCCCAGCGAGCGTCATGACGACTGCAAGACTCTCGTGAAGATCATGGAGAAGGCCACCGGCGACAAGGCGGCGATGTGGGGAACCGCGATCATCGGCTGCGGCAGCCACCCCATTGTCTATGCCAATGGCGACGTGCTCGACTGGCCCGCCGCGGCGTTCTCCCCTCGAAAGAGCGCGCTGACGATCTACGGCACCAGGGCGGCGCCGAAGTTCGCGACACTCATCAAGAAGCTCGGCACACACAAAATGGGTGGCGGCTGCCTCTACATCAAGAAGCTCGCAGACGTGGACGAAATGGTCCTCACTGAGCTGATCGAGACGTCCGTCGCCGGCGGGAAGGCGAAAAGAGCGAAACGTCCATGAGACTCGTCACGACCATCGTCGCCGCCGCACTGCTCTCCGCCAGCGCCACGAACCAGCAGGCGACTCCGATTACGACCGCCGGTCAGCCGGCGCAGCTCGACGTCCGGGTGGCCGGCGCGCACAGCCTGCGCGTCACGCTCAAGCCGGCGTCGTTCACCGGCGATTTCCCGGCCACGCCGGCGGTGGCCGACAGGTCCTGGCCCGCGCCCGCGATGAGCGTCCGGTCGCTCGCCGCGCGAATCGAGCGTGCCGTCGGCACCTTCCGCGTCGCCGTCGAGCCGTCGCCGCTGCGCGTGACCGTGCGCAATGCCGGCGGCCGCGTGGTCCAGACGCTGCGCTTCGAACCCGATGGTCCCTTGACGTTCGACGTCGGTGACGGCCCGGTCCTCGGGATGGGTGAGGGCGGACCGCGACCGGCCCGCGGGACACCCTGGCGCGAGCAGCCGGTGCAGTTCGATCGGCGCGGGGCGCTCGACACGATGGAACCGCGGTGGCAAGCCGACATGTACGGATCGCGCAACCCGGCGGCGGTGCTGTTCGGGACGGCCGGGTGGGGCTTGTTTGTGGCGACACCGTGGGTGCAGGTCGATCTCAGTGACGCGGCGCGCGGAAAGTTTCTGCCGGTCCAGCCGCCCACGAGCGGTCCGCAGACCGAGCGGAACCAGCAGCAGAACGCCGGCAAGGGACTGCCTCCGGCTGACAAGTACGTCGCGGGCCTCTTCGACGTGTTCGTCTTCGACGCGACCGCGCCCACGGACGCACTGGCAGACTTCGCCGCGATTACGGGCAAGGCCGCGATGCCGCCGCGCTGGGCGCTCGGCTACATGCAGTCGCATCGCACGCTCGAAGATGAAACACAGCTGCTGCGCATCATCGATACCTTCCGCGAGAAGCGCATTCCGCTCGACGCGGTGATCTATCTCGGCACCGGATTCGCGCCCGTCGGATGGAACACGCGTCAGCCATCGTTCGACTTCAATCCCAACGTCTTCAAGCGCGATCCGAAGACCGTCCTCGCCGACATGGAGGCTCGTCACGTCAAGACGATCGTCCATATGGTCCCGTGGGATCGCGATCGCCTGCCGACGCTGCACGGCACGATTCCAGCAGCTGGCGGAGAGACCGTGGACGCGTCCCACATCGAGTCCTACTGGAAGCAGCATGTCGGACTCGTGCAGGCCGGCGTCGATGCGTTCTGGCCCGACGAGGGGGACTGGTTCAATCTGTTCGAGCGCATCAAGCGGTTCCAGCTCTATTACCAGGGCTCGCTCAGCACGACGCCGGACGTCAGGCCCTGGAGCCTGCAGCGCAACGGGTTTCCCGGCATCGCGCAATGGGGCGGGTGGGTCTGGTCGGGCGACACCGACACGTCGTGGAAGACGCTCGAGGCGCAGATCGCCGTCGGCCTCAACTACTCGCTGAGCATCGGCCCGTACTGGGGATCGGATATCGGTGGCTTCTATCCGAACCGCGAGTACACCGGCGAGCTCTACGCGCGCTGGTTCCAGTTCGCGGCGTTCTGCGGATCGTTCCGCGCCCACGGACGCGTGTGGTGGCTGCGCCTGCCGTGGAGCTGGGGCGGCAAGGAGATCGGGCCGCTCGAGTACGGCAACAACAACCAGGCGCCGCCGCCAGGCGACGCGCGCAACATCGATCCGGCGGAGCTCGGCAACCCGGCCATCGAGCCTGTCGCCAAGCGCTACGCCGAGCTTCGCTATCAGCTGTTGCCGTACACCTACACGCTCGCACGCGAAGCCCGCGATCGCGGCCTTCCACTCATGCGCGCGATGTGGCTGCACTATCCGACCGACGCGACCGCCCGCGCGAAGGGCGATCAATTCCTCTGGGGCCGCGATCTGCTCATCGCCCCGGTCTACACCAAAGGCGCCACCACCCGCTCCGTCTACTTGCCGGCCGGGGACTGGTACGACTGGTGGACCAGGGCGCGCGTGGCCGGCGGCCGCACCGTCGAGCGCCCCGTCGATCTCGCGACGATGCCGATCTACGCGCGCGCGGGCGCCATCGTGCCGGTCGATCCGATCCGGCAGTACGCGGAGGAACCTGTCTCAGGGCCGACGTCGCTCCACGTCTTCCCGGGCGCCAACGGCACGTTCACGCTGTATGACGACGACGGGATCAGTCAGGCGTATCTGGCCGGGCGCGGCAACTGGATCCGGATGACGTGGAACGACGCGACGCGGACGCTGACGCTCGATCCCGGCGCGCCGGCGGGCGCGACCGACGTCGTCCGTCCGCGCGCGTTCCGCGTGGTACTGCCCGACGGGCGGACCAGCGATGTGTCGTACACCGGCCGCCGCGTGACCGTGGTGTTCTAGGCCTTCAAGCGGGCTAGTCCCCCGCGCGATAGACGTCGTTGATATCCCAATGACCGGGCGTCGGTGTCGGCGCGTTTTCCATGGGCGCCTGGATGACGGTCGGCACGTTCGATTGCAGCGCGTCCACG
>Ga0137427_10000767_pt1 | contig 15484 bp, 14 predicted proteins | sample EasRivERMZT700_2_FD_102309 | JGI IMG/M metagenome (GOLD analysis project Ga0137427, IMG submission 102309) | Soil microbial communities from meander-bound floodplain in the East River, Colorado, USA - East River MetaG ERMZT700_2 | ecosystem: Environmental > Terrestrial > Soil > Floodplain ...
CCGCCGGCCCACCTTAGCGATCATGGTCTTCGACAATCTTGATCAGCTACCGGACATGGATTTCCTGAGTACCGCCTTGACTCGGGAGACGACGGACAAAATTGGACAACTTTACTCCGGCCGGCTCGATGTGATTGCCCACGGTTCGGTTGTTGGTTACCGCGGGTCCCGGAAGAGCCTGCATCAGGTAGGAAGGGAACTCGAAGTCGACTACGTTGTCGAAGGTGGAGTGAGGAAGGAACGTGAAAACGTCCAACTCACGATTCGTCTAACACGCATTAGCGATGAAGCGCGTCTGTGGGTGGAGGAATTCAATCGATCTTTGCCGGAGGTTTACCAGGTCCAAAATCAGATCATCGAAAAGATCGGCTCTTCTCTTGGTCTTAAGCCGAATCCGGCTGACATGGATGCGCTCAATCGGATTGCGACCTTCAGCGAACCCGCGCGTGAAGCATATTTGCGCGGTGTCGACGAACGAGAAAGGGCATCCCGAAATGATTACCGGGCATGCATCGCTTCTTTTGAGCAGGCGATCAAAGCCGATTCGAAATACGCGAGGGCATATGCGGCGCTCGCGGACGCAGAACTCCATGGCAGAGCCGAAGCCGTGGAGAAGGCAGAAAAACACGCACGTCAAGCTATCGAATTGACAAGCGTGATTCCACAGAGCCACGTTGTTCTGGCGGAAATTCTCTATAAATATCGTAGTGACGACAAACGAGCGCAGGAAGCATTCGATAGGGCGATCGCGCTCAATCAAAGTGACGCCAACGCGCACCTTCGCTACGCCGAGTTTCTTCTGGCAAAGGATCGAATAGACGAAGCGTTGCTCGAAGTGGAGCGGATGCTTGATCTCGATCCTTTCTCCCTCGACCCCAATTTGCTGGCCGGCCGCATTTTCACGGCAGCCAAGATGTATGACCGTGCGATCCAGCAGCTCGAAAAAACGATAACGTTCGATCGCAATTCACCGGTTATTCGTTACTACGTCGGGCAAGCATACCTGGCGAGGTCGATGAACGATGACGCCATCCGTGAGTTTCAAAGAGCCGTGGATTTTGGACCGGGTGTTCCCGAATACATCTCGGCTCTCGGTGAAGCCTATGCGGCCGCACACAAATACGACGAAGCACGAGCCCAGTTAGCGGCACTGAAGGAATTGGCAAAAACGAAGCGGGTTGCTCCTCAGTTGATCGAAAGTCTCAGCCAACGCATTAAGTCTTCGTAAGGGAACTGTCATTCGTCCGGTGAGCCGGACATGTTTGCAAGGTCCTGCGGCCTGATTTTGTCCACGTTGAACTTGCTCGCGCGGTCTCGCATGGTCTTCAGTACTTCCTCGGCGGGTGGCGCTTCTCCCTTGATCCATCGCAGCGGGTTGATTCGTGCCACCACAAAAGTTCGCAGGTACGGACTCATGAGCCCGCGTTCCTTTAACCGTGAGACAACTTCTGAAACGCGTTCCTCGAGGTCGAGCACCATATCCGCGAGCTTTTCATGCGCGCGAAAAGCCTTCTTCAGCGGTTCATCAGTGAAGTGTTCGCAGCGGCGGAGCACAGGGTGGTAGGCGCCGCCGGCGAACACCGCCTTCTTCTCGTAGCAGAGACCAAGCGTTACCAGAGATGACTCCTCCAGATAGAATTCGAATGACGATTCCACTCTGGTGTCGTCTTCTTCGATTAGCCCGCGATATATGCGGATGACTTCGAGTGAGCGCTCTTTAAGGTTGTGAGCTTTTTCGGTATTCAGGGCCAGAATTTGCCATGCGATTTGTCGATCCGGTGTAATCAATGCGGTAATCGACTTTGCACCAAGCCGGCGCATTGCCTCTAGTCGATGTCGTCCGTTCGGCGTCCAGAACCCGCCATTTGGCGCGGGCACTACGATGATCGGGTCGAGGAAGACGGCAGTCTTCTGGATGACTCCGGCGAGCTTTTTGTGATGGGTTTCCGAGAGATCGCGCTGGAAAGGCGTCGGATCGATCCGATCAATCGGAAGGATCGCAATCGCGAGGACGGATCCGCCTAAAGGATCGCGGAATCCACCGATGATTTCGCCGCCTTCTCGCGACACAAGCTGCGCTATAGGGATCAAATTGGAAGACGACGATTCCAGTACGCAGTCGGATGGATCGAGACCCTGCGATTTCGGGCTCGCCTTTTTGGGTACTCGCCTCTTTCTAGCTGGCTTTTTGCTCATGTTGAGTTATGCGCGTCGGGTTAGTTGTCCCTATCATACGCGCACTAACTCATGATTGGCGCTCGCAGATACCACCCAAGGTGTGAATGGCCCGTTCCACATCCGGCGTCAGAGGGTAGCCGCAGCTCAGTCGTATGAAGTTCGTGAAGCCTTTGCTTGCGGAGAATATCGGACCTGGGAGCACTCCAATTTTGTGTTCCAGTGCTGCGCGATAGAACTGCATCGCATCGACGTTTTTCGGAAGCTCGATCCATAGTGAATAGCCGCCACTCGGGTTCGACACACGCGTCTCATCCGGAAAGAACCGAGCCACGGCTTGCCGGATGCTGTGGACCTGATCTGAAAGGGTTGCTCGAAGCTTGCGTAAGCTGCGGTCGTAGCCACCGGTTTCAATGAACTCGGCCACGATCATTTGGGACAGCGTGGGCGACGCCAACGTATTGATGAATTTCAATTCTGCGACCTGTTGTCGATATCGCCCGGCATCGATCCATCCCAGTCTCAATCCGCCGCCGAGGATTTTGGAGAACGACGAAACAGTCAGGACCAGTTCTTTCTTGTCGAACGCCTTGAGGCACTTTGGCCGCACGTCGGTGAACGTGATGTCGCCATATGCATCGTCTTCGATCAACGGAATTTCGTGACGCGTCGTCAACTCGACAAGTTCACGCTTGCGAGCATCAGGCAGGACCAATCCAAGCGGATTATGACCGTTGGCCATCACAAGACAAGCTTTTACGTCGTGGCGCTTAATCGCACTATCGAGCGCTTCGAGGTCCATGCCCTCTCTAGGATGGGTCGGGATCTCGATCGCCTTCATTCCCAGCCATTCAATAACCTGAAGAACTCCGAAGTACGTTGGGCCTTCGATGGCGATGACGTCGCCGCTGCGCGCAACTGCTCGAAGAGCAAGATTCAAACCTTCCATGGCACCGCAGGTAATCAGAATGTCGTCCGGCGAAAGAGAGCACCCCAGCGCGAGCGATCGTCGAGCGATCTGTCTTCGGAGGCCAATGTAGCCGGGAGGCAACATGTAGTTGCCGCTGTGATCAGGGTTCCGCTGAATGGTTTTGCGGATGATCTGATTTAGCTTCGCATTCGGAAACATGTCGGGTCTTAAGGTCGAGACAGCGAAAGGAACATTAGCCGGATCATTGGCAGCGTTGACAACCTCAACCAGAAATTTCGACATTCCCAGTTCGGTTGGTCTTGAAGATGTTCTGCGGAATTCCGGCTCTCGTGGAGTTCGGGGATGAGGTAGGCGAACGTAAAAGCCGGACTGTGGCTTGGCTTCAATGCATCCCCGGTTCTCCAACCAGAAATAAGCCTGCAGGATTGTCGACACGCTGACACCCTGTTCCCGTTGCAGTTTGCGGATCGAAGGAAGCCGGTCTCCTACCCTGAGAGCTCCCGTTGATATTTGTCGTTCGATAGCGTATGCCAGCCGCATATAAAGCGGAGGCGTGTCGTGAGTTTGCGTGCTCATGGTCATGGGAACCTGTTGTGCGACTGCAATCGTACGATGGTAGTGGCTAATACAACAGACACAAACGCTCTCAAACTTGACCGGCACAGTTGCAGAATTCTCATCGAGTTGATGAGCAATACTTCGGCGAAGCGAGTAGTTCAGGCGTGTTTAAGAGACGGTTCGACGGCGACGCCTTCCAGGTCCAGTACGGATAGTATATCCAGCGTCACTTCCTCGGCTGGGCGCATGCCGTAAACATTGCGATACAGGCCAAGGCGCAAGAAGTACGAACGCAACGGCAGCGTTTGATCACGATACGCGCGGAATCGTTCTCGAATGACCTCTTCCCGATCGTCAGCCCGGCGACTTAGTGCCGAACCACAGTTGTCGCAGATCCCATCCCGGCTCGGCCGGATACTCGAAGTGTTGTAGACGGCGCCGCACGAGGGGCAGGTCAACCGGGACGTCATTCGCTCAACTACGAGATCCGGCTCGACATCCAGTTCAATCACGACGAATCTGTCCCGCGGCCGTAACAGACTCTGTAAAGCGACGGCCTGGGACAGCGTTCGCGGGTATCCGTCCAGGATCCAGCCATACTCGCAGTCCGCATTTTTGACACGACTGCCCAGGACCCTGTTCACCACTTCGTCGCTAACTAGTTTTCCTGCGGAGATTTGTTTCTCGGCTTCCCGTCCAACGTCCGTCTTTTGTTTGATTTCGGCTCGAAGCAGGTCACCCGTCGAGATTTGGGGTATCTCGAGATAACGCATCAGTGCCTGAGACTGTGTACCTTTGCCGGCGCCAGGCCCGCCCAGTAGAACCAGAACTATGCGTGATTTCTTCATACAAATCGACGTATAGCACGGCGATGTACAGGGTTCATTAACAAATTTGTCAGGCGAATGCCGCGGTCGCCGCGAACAACAGCAGCAAGGCCAAAATCAGGATAGCGGTCTTTACTGACATAGACATACAACTCCTTGACAGCTTATGGGTCTACACATGTCAGCTTTTTGTCAGTATGACTCTCTTCGGACCGTTCGGGGTGCGAATTTTCAATAATTTCCGACTTGGCAAATACCGTGCTTAAGGAACGCCCCCGATGACAGGAGGTCCAGTGCAAGATCAGACCATCACATTAGTGCTCGCAGGCGGCGATGGTGAAAAGCTTCAACCATTAACCTATGACCGCCCGAAGGCCCTGGTTCCGTTTGGCGGACTGTTTCGCATACTGGACTTCGCCGTTTCCAGCGTCCTGAATTCCCAGCTTAGACACATCCATGTGCTTCCGTTAAGCATGGGTGCGCTGGTTCAAGAATATATTCGCGAAGGATGGCCGATTCTATCCGCAGATTTTCGGTGGGATCAGGGGGAAGACTTGACCTGTCACTCACCCGCCACAGGAAGCCATTATCAGGGAACCGCCGATGCCGTGTTCCGGAACCTGTCGCTTGTCGAAAAGAGTCGGGCAAAGCATATTCTGATCGTACCCGGCGATCAGATACACCTAATGGACTATGCCAGACTTCTTCGACATCACGTTGAGAGTCAGACCGATCTGACTACGGCTGTTCAAAACGTTTACGTCTTCAACCGAGAGACGCTCATTTCAGCACTAAAGAAACACGTCGCTGCTGGAGACCACAGCTGTTTCGAGGATCACATCGTTCCAATGATCGCCAGTACAGGGCGAGCCACCTTTTATAACTGCAACGAATACGTGCGAACCATTTCGACGTTGGACGATTACCACGCGGCCAGCATGGATTTTGCGAATGATCGCACTGGTTTCGACGCCTATTCCGGTCCAGCATCGGTGCGGACGCTGTCCGGTCCCAGGCAACTTCAACAGTCACGTTATTCGGTTAACTCCAAAGTCGCGTTAGGTGCGCGCCTGATCTCATGCAAGGTCTGGAGCAGCGTGATTTCGGCCGGTGTCCGCGTGGCTGGCGGAACGGAAATTGAGAACTCCGTAATACTGAACGGCTCCACGATAGGCTCGGGTTCACGATTGCGCAACGTCATCGTTCCGGAAAAGGTGACCATTCCGCCAGGCACCCAGATTGGTTTTGACGTCGAGGCTGATCGCGCTCGCTACCTCGTTACCGCGGAAGGAATCGTCGTGGTGAGTTCGTCCGGTCGCAGCAAACATCAGTACATCCAACGACGTTGTGCTCGTGTTGCAACGAAGGCCCACATCCTCGCATCACGATAGACTTGAGCTTTTTCGCGATTATTGCTCCAAGGGCCGGTGCAGAGACGAAATGATTTGCGTGTGAAGCCTGCGGTTGGCGGACGAAAGCAGGCTCGGCCGCCAGACAATTCCTTCCCGATGGCCGTCCAGATCGGTCACAACTCCTCCCGCTTCTTCGACGCACGGAACCAGTGCCGCGATGTCCCACGGATGCATAACAGTATCGATGGCGGCGTCGATCCGCCCCTGGGCAACTAAAGCATGTTGCAGGCAATCGCTTATGAAACGAAATTTTCGGGCCTTTGGAATCAGCGCACTTAGTCGATAGCAGGGACCGGTCAATGGTGGTGAGATGTCGGACGGGCTGACGCTACAGGCTGAAACGAAAGCCTCTTTGATCTCCGAGGTGTTTGAAACGGTGACTCGTTGTGGCGCTGCGGAGCGGACTTTGAACCAGGTCCCAAGCCCTTTCGCAGCAAAGATCGTCTCACCGATGGCTGGAAGATGGACGACGCCGACTTGTGGTTCACCCTCTTCAACGTATCCTATCAATGTTCCAAAAAGGGGAACTCCTATCGTGAACGATGTGGTTCCGTCCACCGGATCCAATACCCAGGTCGGTTCCTTCGTTGGACCGGTGGGACCTCCAAACTCTTCCCCTAGAATCGCATGGGAAGGAAATTGTTTGCCAATAGCTTCTCGCATGGTTTGCTCGGCAAGTCGGTCCGCTTCAGTGACTTCTGAACCGTCCGACTTAAGGGTTACGGTGCAATTCCTATAAACCGGGAGGATCTTTGCTTCAGCGAGTTCCGCCAGCGAGAGCGCAAATTCAAGAAGGTCCGAGGGAGTTGGCATTGTCCGACAATTGTACCCGATGCTCTTCGGCGTCCGTGTTGTGGTTCCGTGTTCGGCACAGTATGATCAATGAACAGTGACAGCACGAAAACGAAAAATATTAGTAGTTGACGACGACGCCGGCATACGCGAGTCGTTGGAAGTTCTTTTGGGTAGCTGGGGGTTTGAAGTTCTTCAAGCGTCTGATGCGATGAAGGCGACGGACCTTGTCGAACGGCACGACCCAGACATCGTCATCACCGACGTTGTAATGCCGGAAATCTCCGGACTTGAGTTGCTGCGCAAGCTCAAAGCCGGTAACCCACATCGCCCGGTACTCCTTTTTACGGCTCAGGGCAGCATCGACATGGCGGTTGAAGCGATGAAGCAGGGTGCTCGTGACTTTCTGACCAAGCCGATCACCGATTTGCCGAAATTGAAGGCATTGCTCGACGATGCCGAGCAGGAAATCGAATTGCGTCGCAAAGCCAAGCGATTGTCGTCAAAGACGCAAGGTGATTCGGGTCTGACGGACTTCATTGGAGTCAGCAAGTCGATGAGGGAAGTCTTTGACCTCATCAATAATGTTGCGGGTCGTGATGTTTGCGTCATGATCACCGGGGAGAGCGGTACCGGCAAAGAAGTAGTGGCGCGCAGCATTCACCGATTAAGCAGGCGCGATACCAAGCCGTTCATCCCTCTTAATTTGGCCGCCATTCCGGAAACTTTGATGGAAAGCGAACTGTTTGGTCACGAGCGCGGTGCGTTTACTGGTGCCGTCGTTATGAGACAGGGTTGCTTTGAGCAGGCCAACGCCGGAACGCTGTTTCTGGATGAGATCGCGGAAATGCCACTCTCGCTTCAACCAAAACTGCTGCGCGTCTTATCTGATGGGCGTGTCCGGCGGCTTGGAGGTTCGCATGAATTCGAGTTCGATGTACGCGTTATTGCGGCGACGAATCGGGATCCCATGAGGGCGATCGAAGAAGGTCGGCTGCGCGACGACCTCTACTACCGCCTGAACGTCGTTCCTATTGCACTTCCTCCGCTACGTGAGCGTCAGGAAGACATTCCGCTATTGGTTCAATTTTTCATCAGTGAGTTCAACCGCAAACACCAAATCGGCATTGAGGGGATCACCGACGACGGTTCTGAACTACTGCGGAATTATCCATGGCCGGGCAACGTTCGCGAGCTCCGAAACGTCATTGAACGCGCCGTCGTCTTAACCAAGGGCGAGTGGATCGAAGAAGGGAATCTGCCTCCCTACATCCGCAACTCCACGCTGACGCCCGACAAGCTGACCTTCTCCATCGGCGCCACGACCGTTGCAGAAGCGGAGCGGGAGTTGATCGTCAAGACATTGGAACGCGCGGGAAACAACAAGGCTGAAGCCGCCCGTCAACTCGGTGTCGATGTTAAGACGATTTACAACAAGCTTCGCTCATACAACATCGAGCCATGAGAGTCTCGACGCGAATCATTTACGGCTTCGGGATGCTGATGATCGTTGTCATCGCAGCTCTCGCGTATCAAGTGCACATCATCTACAAAATGCAGTCCATCAACAATGAACTGTCGAGCGTGAATTTCAGCGCCACTCGAGTCATTCAGAAGATGGAGCACGAAACCGATTACGTCGAGGATTTCGTAAAGAAGTACTTCGCTGTCAATGGCGATCCTCTTTATGAACGCGAACTCGACAGTTTGAAGAAGGACTTGGAAGTTGATCTCGCGCAGCTTCAGTCGAAGGCGAAGCTTGCCCGGGAGCGCGATTCCATCGATTTGCTTGGTCGGATTTGGAACGAGTTCTGGATTCTGTGGCACGACGAAAAGGTCAACGTCCACCCCGACGCCGAAGATACGGACTTGCCTATTTCCCTGCAAAATGCCCTGAACAATATCCGAGCGCAGAGCGACTCGGTTTCACTGGCATTCCAGTCGTCGCGCGATGAGCAGGTCAATCAGGCGGCGGCTGCCGGACACCGCGCCAAAACGGTTTCTATGGTTGCCGGCGCTGCTTCTCTGCTGATTGCTGTCGCTGTGGCCGTAATCCTGGTTCGCGCGATCGCCGACCCTCTTCGACAACTGACCCATGGAACACGTCGAATTTCCAAAGGACAATTCTGGCATCGGCTGCCAGTAGATGGTGGAGACGAGTTCGCGGATCTGGCGCGCGATTTTAATGCCATGGCGCAGCGACTCAGCGAGCTGGATCAAATGAAGAAGGACTTCGTGTCGCATGTTTCGCATGAGTTGAAGGCCCCTCTCGCATCGATGAGACAGGTCTTTCTATTGTTGCTCCAGGAGATAGCCGGCACTTTGAACGATCAGCAAAGACGGCTGCTTCGCTTGAGCAACAACAGCGCGGAGCGATTGGCGGCTATGGTTGGCAACCTTCTGGATGTTTCCCGGATGGAAGCCGGAAGCATGGAATATGAGATTCATCCTATCGATCTCGCCGCGCTGGCGCAAACTGTCGCCGAGGAATTCGAAGTACAGGCTCGGGAGAAAAACATTCAGTTGGCAGTGGATTCGACTTCGGATGCCTCAGCGGACTGTGACCGCGATAGGATCGTTCAAGTCCTCGGGAATCTTTTTGAAAACGCTCTAAAATTCGCTCCTGAAGGAAGTGCAATTGCTGCACGAATTCAGCACAACGAAGATGGCAAGCTGTTAGTATCGGTTACGGACTCCGGTCCCGGTGTTCCGGATGAACACAAAACCAGGATTTTCGAGAAATTTCATCAAGTTAAGAAGGGTAAGAAGATCGCCGGACAGGGTGTGGGTTTGGGTTTGGCAATCTGCAAGACTATTATTGAGGCTCACCAGGGTTCGATCTGGGTGGAAGACAACCCGACGGGTGGCAGTGTATTCTCCTTCACCTTGAGTGCCCACGATTCGAGCCGTGCCGAGTCCAACGATTCGATTTCCGTTGCAGGTCAATCGAGATGAAACATCTAATCATTTCTCTGGCGATGTTTGTTTTGATTGTTGTTTCGGGTTGCAATAAGCGAACACCGGTGACGGCTCTTCCCCCACCGCAACCCCCTCCCGCCGTTGATCCATCACCCACGCCACTCCCCACCATTCCGCCGCCACCACCTCTGCCTGTACCCGCAACAGAATCGCCTGCATATAGTCTGTTGGATGATGCGGACTTTGCTTTTTATGCAGGAAACTACAGTCAGGCAATGCGAGGCTACGAAAGCTATCTTCGAAAACAACCTTCCGGCGAGAAGCGGGACCAGGCTCTTTTCCGGCTTGCCATGACCTATGCACTTTCGGCAAACGGCACTCCCGAATGGCCCAAGATCACTTCTCTTTTGAAGGACTTGGTTGACCACCACCCCAATAGCCCTCTAAGGGCGCCTGCTAGTGTGATCCTTTCGTTACAGTCGGAGTCCTCCCAGTTGACTGCCGACGCTCAGAAGAAAGACGTTAGAATCAAGCAGTTGACCAACGAACTCGATAAGCTCAAACAAATAGACGCAGCCCGCCGTAAACGCCCCTGAGTTTTGGCAGCCTGCTTTTGCCTGTCGGGCTGGCTTCTACTCCCGGGAGGTTTGGCTTGCACCGGTAACGTCTGACTTTGGACCGCTCATGGAAGTATTCCATGGTTGATGCATATCTACTTTCTTGACACTCGAACCCTTCCTCGTATCTCCATAACTTTGAAACCACTTCCCGATTGCCTCCGAATGGTCGCGCGGTTGCGTTTAGAAGGGCGCGCCGGTTGAGGCGTAAACAATGTGTGATTTGTGAGAACGTCCGCTGCGGCGGTCAAGATAGACCGCCGCAGTTGATGATCGGCGAAGTCTGGAGGAAACTATGCGAAGATCTTTGTTGGTTCTGCTGATAACGGTGATGGCTACTTTCTCGAGCGCATGCGTGGCATCAAGGAAGTTCGTCCGTAATGAGGTCAAAACCTCATCCGATCAACTCTCCGCGACGCTAAATGGACGAATTGACCAAAATGAGAGCCAAATCGGTGAATTGCGTGACGGAGTTTCGAGAGTTGACGCAAAGGTCACCGGCGTCGATGGTCGCGTTTCGCAGCTCGACTCCAGAACGAGTGAACGTTTTGAAGGCGTGAAAGGCGAAATAGGCGTAGTCGATAAAAAAGCCGCTGTGGCACAAACATCCGCCGAACGTGCCGCGAACGATGTAGTGGTACTTGATGAAAAGTTCCAGAATCGGAATCAGTTTACGATTGCTGGGGAGAAGGCGATCCTGTTCCGGTTCGATAGCGCAAAGCTGGATTCCAAGTATCAATCGGAACTCGAAGGCGTGACCGCGATGCTTCAACAGAACCCCAATTCCGTAATCGTTCTGGAAGGCCGCACCGATTCCTCGGGAAACCTGGATTACAACGTGAAACTCGGCGAACGCCGCGTTGAAGCCGTAAAGCGCTTCCTTGCCGTTGATTTGGGCGTACCGGTTTACCGCATACATCAGATTAGCTTTGGTGCTGCCAAGCCGATAGCGGCCAACGATTCCCGCGAAGGTCGAGAAAAGAATCGCGCTGTTATCGTTACGATCTTAACGCCGAAGGCATCAGCCGCTACCACGGCGAAGAGTAATCAGAATCAGTAACTCTTGATCCCTCGTCCCTAGCCCAACTGGGGGCAGCTTATACCCCGCAGAAAACCTGCAAGCTGCCCCCGCCTTTTTTCCCAGCCAGTCCTTTCTCCGTTAGGCATACCTGTTTAGAATCCATCACGATGAGGTGGGATAAGTTTGCTTCTCAGACCTGAAACGGAGGCTGCGATTCGGGCGGCCTGCATCGCTCAACGAATAGCCGACTCGCGTGAAGGTGCCGACGATATCGACTCGAAAGGCGGCATTGATCTCGTCACTCGAACCGATTTGAATTGCGAAGATGCGATTCGTACGGAGCTCAGACGTTCATTCCCTGACCAGGAAGTCATTGGCGAGGAACGCGGCGGACTTTGCCGGCCAGGAAAGGCTTATTGGCTTGTGGATCCCATTTGCGGAACGCGACCTTTCGCGTCCAACATTCCGCTTTACTGCACAAACATAGCGCTGGTCGAGGACGGAGTGGTGACCGTTGCTGCGATTGGCATTGGCAAAACCGGCGAGATCGTCTACGCAGAGCGAGGCCAAGGAGCACACCTTCGAACGTCGTCGGGTGACGAACGAATCACCGCTAAAACCGACAGCAATACGTTGTGGATCGATGGCAACACCAAACAGGAGGTCTGCTGAACTATTTCCGATTCTGCCGTCCGGGCAAGTTACTCAGAGCATGCAAGAGTGTGCCGACGGCAAGCAGAATCACGCCGATTTGTGTCCGAGGACGTTCCAGGCTCCCAAGCATGGGTTCGAGCATAAACGCGTAAGCGAGGAGCAGGGAAGAAGCTGTCATCGCTGCCAGGGCGACGCTTTGCATCAACTTTCCACGTTTGTCTATGACCGGCACCACGTAACGGCCAATGGCAACGTTGGCGATTCCGGCCATCAGTAAGTAGATATGATTCGCTATGAACATCATATGGCTCACTTCGTCGCCGAGATAGACCGCCGGAGCCCTTACGCGCAAATACACGCCCGAAGCGGCAAATAATGCCAACACCGTCCAGCCGATTGTCAGATGGCCCACTTTCAGGACACTCATAGCGACTGTTTCAATTCCAGGCGGTTGCCGAATGGGTCGTTTACGTAGGACTCAACCATTGGGTAGCCTGCGGACTGCAGAGTTTGTACGAACCCGGCCAAATCGTCCACGATCAAACACGGGTGCGCCTTACGGGCGGGTCGAAACTCTGGGTCGACGCCGAGATGGATCTTCACGCTGTCATTTTCAAACCACACACCACCTCGATCGGTTAAACCGGACGGCTTTGGAACCTCTGGAATGCCGAGGAGCCCGCTATAAAAAGCCCGGGCATCGGTTTCCCGCTCGGCGGGCATGGCCAGTTGAAGGTGATCGATTCCAATAACGGTCACCCTCGTCTACCGAAGGCGTTACCAGCAAGCAATCGATCGTGAACAGACGAGATAACCTGCGGAATAGCGCCATCATCCGTTGTTGCCGGAACGATCGACGGGTCTGGTGGGATGACCGGTCGAATAATCGGTTGCTGCAATTGCTCACGGACGTCCATCATCCAGCCGAAGCCACGATACGCATATGACAAAAGCGTCCGATCCGGCTCCTCGATTCCAAGAACCTCCTGGACAAGCCACGCACCGAAATCCGTATTTGGCGTCAAGCGCAGGCGTCCACTGCCGGCGGACTTTTCCACGCCCTCTCCAAGCGCGATTTGGTAGATCCGCTCGACCATCGCGACGCGCTTGGCCACGCGCGGCGACACTGTCACTGTGCCGGAATCGATTGCTTCGAAAAGAGGTGCCAGGTAGAGAGCAGGCCTGGGGTCCATTTCCAGACGATTTTGCCGGCCGGCGGCCGCGATCTCCGGATGACCAAATGTCGGGAGACTTCCTGACAGAATCCGGGCGCGGATAGCATCGTCACGCTGTGCATTGGGAGTTTTTTCAAGTTGACGGATGAGGTCCGTCATATCACTTATCGCTCCGAAATGACGTCCACAATCGAGAGCCATTTGCGCTGCTGTGAACAAATCGGATACTGCGCGAGTGTGTAGAGTGGCGAAGTACCGTGCGACCATGTTCGATCCGGCCGAGCCATGATGTACCTGGATTGCACCAAGCTGACTGAGGATTCGGCCTTCGTCGGCATTGACCTTCCGTCGCAAGAGCAGACTGAAGACTGTTCGAAATGGATCACCGCCGACCGCTTCCTTCAGAAACTTCGATGTTCGTTTTACAAGGTCCGCAGCCGAGGCTTTGGGCGACTGATTTAAGAGTTCGCGCATGTATGAAGCAGATGCGGCTACCGCGACATTTTCCATGTGCGTCGCAACCATTTCGGCCAATAGAGAATCTGGTGTGCGTCTCATGTTGACCGGGCCAACTCCACCGGCCGCCTTTCGAAGACTTGCGCGATGTTGCATTGCGATGTCCGGTGAAGCATCGGGAAACGCTTTCATGAACTCCGCGGTTTCTCGCGCCGGCTTGACCAGACCGGCTTCAAAGGATCCGGCGATCAACTTCTCAAGCAGGCGGGCTTCGTTATCGACTGGCGCTCGTCCGAACAGGCCGACAAAGATCACGTGGGTTGCATCGGTTCTGCCCGTGATGATGTCCTCTTCGTGAAGCCTGCCCCTCACGGTAAATGATCGGATTTCCAATTCAAGTGTCGTGTCGCCACACGTCACCGGGTGATGGTGCCGAACGGGATTTGCGAGAACGGAGGTCGAAGGCGGCATGCTGCTGAACAAGCGCAGGGCAGCGGCAACCTCCGGGTTGTCTTTGGACAGTTCAATGGCTTTCCGCACCGGGTTATGGTCGGGCTTAGGCGGCACTTCCGACAGGAGGTTGGCAAGTTTCTTGTTCATAGCTTCTTATAGGTGACATCGCAAGATAGACAAACTTAATTATGGCAATTCTCATTATTGACGAAGACAATGCTCTAATTATCAAGGAAGACCATCATGGACGTTTTTCGATACAAACAAAACCGGTTGCAACAACTTCGAGGCTTTTGTGCGGTTGTTGAGATGCGGAGTGTCTCCAGAGCCGCTGTTCGTCTTCGACTAACTCAGCCGACGGTGTCGCTGCAAGTGCAGGCCCTCGAACGCGAGCTCCGCGCAAATCTCTTCGAGCGTCGCGGACCGAAGATCGAGCTCACTTCCGAAGGGCAGCTTCTCTACGATTTGGCGAGACCGTTGGTGGAAGGTTTGGTGGAACTGGACCGTGACTTCGAGGCGAGGCGCAATAACGTCGAACAGGGCCGCCTTGCGATCGCCGCCGGCGAATCCACGATTCAGTATGTTCTCCCAGGCACGGTTCAGAAGTTCGCCGCTGCACATCCAGGTATTTCGCTGGCATTGAATAACGTCACGGGAATGGATGGACTGCAGCAGTTGCGTGACCGTCGAGTCGATTTTTGTGTGGGGCCGCTACTGGATACTCCGCCGGATATTGAATTCGAGCCTGTGGTTGCATTCGATCCCGTTCTGATCGCGTCGGCAGGACATCCTCTATCTAAGTTGAGGAGCGTCAGTCTTCGTCAAATCAGCAAGTATCCGCTCATTCTCCCACCCCGGCATCTAAGCACGTGGCGACAAGTGGAACTGGTGTTTCTACAGCGTGGGCTGACCTATGAAGTCCGCCTGGAGATGGGTGGATGGGAAGTGATCAAGCGATACGTCGAACTGGGATTAGGGACTTCAATCGTGATGAACGTTTGCTTGACGGGTCGCGAACGATTAGAAGTGATTCCGGTGAAGAAGTATTTTCCGCAGCGCGTTTATGGAATCGTGAAGCTGAAAGGGCGCCTGCTTTCGCCGCAGGCGCGCCATTTCATCGAGACTTTTCGAAACCTGGCTCAGTAACGACCGCCACCGCGATCTCCGCGGTCACGGCCTCGACCGCCGCCGCCACCACCGCCACCGAATCCTCGACCGCCACCACCGCCACCACCGAAATCGCGCTTCACTGGCGGCCTGGCTTCGTTGACTGTAAGGTTTCGTCCGCCGAACTCACTACCGTTCAGTTTTTGGATTGCCGCGTCCGCATCTTCTGCGCTCATTTCCACAAAGCCGAATCCCTTCGACCGGCCGGTCATGCGATCGGTGATGATACTCACCGACTCTACTTTGCCGACTTGGCCAAACAAATTATTAAGGTCCGCATCCGTCGTCTGGAACGACAGGTTTCCTACGAAGAGTTTCTTTGTCATA
>Ga0137427_10000768_pt1 | contig 15482 bp, 10 predicted proteins | sample EasRivERMZT700_2_FD_102309 | JGI IMG/M metagenome (GOLD analysis project Ga0137427, IMG submission 102309) | Soil microbial communities from meander-bound floodplain in the East River, Colorado, USA - East River MetaG ERMZT700_2 | ecosystem: Environmental > Terrestrial > Soil > Floodplain ...
GTCCTGCACCTCAAGTTCTCGCGCATCCAGTTCACGTCCGACCTGATGCCGGCGGACATCGTCGGCACGAACGTCGTGCAGGAGCACGCGCACGGCGGGATGTTCTTCGAGTTCCAGCAGGGACCGATCTTCGCAAACGTCGTCCTCGCCGACGAAATCAACCGCGCGACGCCGAAGACGCAGTCGGCGCTGCTCGAGGCCATGCAGGACGTGAGCGTGTCGGTCGGCAAGACCACGTACAAGCTCGAGCAGCCGTTCCTGGTGCTGGCCACGCAGAACCCCATCGAGATGGAGGGCACGTATCCGCTGCCCGAAGCGCAGCTCGATCGGTTCTTCTTCAAGCTGAAGGTGATGTATCCCTCCGAAGCGGCGATGCACGACATCATCGAGCGCACGACGACGCCCTCGAACTCGACCGTGACGCGTGTGGTGGACGGGCCTGAGATTCTCGAGATGCGTCAGGTCTCGCGCGCGGTGCCCATCGCCAAGCCGATTCAGTCGTACGCGATTCGACTGACGCTCGCGAGCCACCCGGATTCGCCCTACGCGCCGCCGCTCGTCAAGCGCTACGTGCGCTACGGCGCCAGCCCGCGCGCCGCGCAGGCCTTAGTGCTGGCCGGCAAGATTCACGCGCTCCGGCGCGGCAACGCGTTCGTGGCGGTCGAGGACATCCGTGCCGTCGCCCTCCCGGCGCTGCGCCACCGCGTCCTGCTCAACTTCGAGGGCGAAGCGGAGCAGGTGAACCCGGACAACATCGTTAATGAGTTGTTGACGACGGTGGGCACGGAAGGCGCGTGAGGAATTGGGGGATTGGGGGATTGGGAGATTAAGGGTCTCCGGCTCCCGTAATCTCCCAGTCTCCCAATCTCCCAATCTCCAATTTCAAGGTTCTCCATTGGCCCTTCGCTTCGAAGACGACTTCCTGAAAAAGCTGGAGTACCTCCACGTCGTCTCGAAGCGCGCCTTCGCGGGGCAGAACCGCGCGGATCGGCTGGCGCGCAAGCGCGGCCGCGGGCTCGAGTTCGCCGATCATCGCGGCTACACGCCCGGGGATGACTTCCGGCAAATCGACTGGAAGGCGTACCAGCGACTGAATAAACTGCTGCTCCGTCTTTTCGATGAAGAGCAGGATTTGCCCATCTACCTCTTCATCGACTCGAGCCGATCGATGGCCGAGGCGGCGAAGTTCGACCAGGCGCGACGGATTGCGGCGGCGCTGTGCTACGTCGGCCTCGCGCATCTCGATCGCGTGTTGATCTTGCCGTTCGCGAACGGCGTCGAGGACGAGACGTCGCCCGGCCGCGGCAAGGGACGCATCTTCCGGGTGTTCGAACAGCTCGAGCGGATGACCGCGGACGGCCCGACCGATCTCAAGGAGTCGTTCACGGACTTTGCGTCGCGGGATCGCCAGCAGGGGCTGGCCGTCGTGATTTCGGATTTTCTCGACCCGCATGGGTTCGAGCCCGGTCTCAAGATCCTCGGCGCGCTCGGCCACGACGTGTTCGTCGTGCACGTGGCGTCGACGCGCGACCGCGATCCGGGCGCGTACGGCGAAGCGCGATTCGTCGATGCGGAGACCGGCGACATTCGCGACGTGGATGTCACGCCGGCGCTCGTCCAGGCCTACCGCCAGGAATGGGAGGCGCATGCGCTCGAGCTGGAGCGGTTCTGCGGCCGCTACAGCTTCGGCTACGTGCGCGCGGACGCGGAAACGCCGTTCGAAGACGTGATTCTCTCGACGTTCCGGAAGGGGCGGTTCCTCGCGTGAGCTTTGGCGCGATGGCGGCGTGGCAGGCGTGGCTGCTCATCGGCGGCGCCGCGGCGGCCGCGGCCTACTTGTTTTTCGTCAAGGTGCGCCCGCCACGGATCGACGTCCCGTCGCTGCTGCTCTGGCGGCGCGTGCTCGATCACACGCGCGAGCTGACGTGGTGGGAGCGTGTGCGCAAGGCCGTGTCCCTGGTGGCGACGGTGTTTGTCGCGCTGGCCCTCGCGACCGCGCTCACGAGACCCGCGCGGTCGGCGGCGCAGGCGCCGGGCACGTCGAGCGCGGCCGGCCGCGTCTTGATCGTGATCGACTCGTCGTGGTCGATGGCCGCGCGCACGTCCAAAGGCGGCACCCGATGGGCGCGCGCCCGCGCGGACGCGCATGCCATTGCCGCGGCGGCGTCGGGTGGTGAGGTGGCCCTCGCGACCACGGCGGACGGCCTCGTCGAAGCACCGACGACCGACCTGGCACTCATCGACACGGCGATCGACGCTTTGGATCCTGCCGGCGGAGATACCGGCGCGTTTCCACGTGTGGCCGGCGCCTCGGCCGTGCACTTCATCACCGACGGCGCGGTGGCGCGGCAGCTCGACCCATCCGTCATCGTGCACTCGGTGTTCGATGCCGCTCCCAACGTCGGGGTGACGGCGCTCGAGCTGCGGGCGCCGATGGTAGCCGGATCCGCGGGTGAGGCCTACGTGGAGGTCGCCAACTACGCCGCCTCGGCCCAGAGCGTTCGCCTGCTGCTGACGCGTGGCACCGCGACGATTCTCGACTCGTCCGCCGACATGGCCGCCGGCGAGGTTGCGCGACGGTCGCTGCCGCTCGACATCGAGGGCGACCCGCAACTGCGCGCGCGCGTTTCGGCGAAAGACAATCTCATGGCCGAGGATGACGAGGCGGATGCGTGGATTGGCGGCGCCGCGCCGATCCTGGTCGCGATCGTCAGCGATCAGCCGGGCGCCCTGCGCGCGCTGCTCCAGCAGTCGCCAAATCTCCGAACAGCCGTGGTGAGCCCGGCGCAGTACCAGCCCGGACGTGAAGATGTCGCCGTGTTCGATCGATGGCTGCCGGCCTCGGCACCGTCGCGGCCGGCCTTGTGCGTTGCGCCACCTGCAGCCGCATGGCTCGGCCAGCCCGGCACAGAAGAGCGCCAGCCGCGCTGGTCTGGCGCGAGCGATCATCCCGTGCTCGCCGGCGTCGATCCGATGACGATCGACATCCGCCGCGCGCGGGCCTACGACGGCGACGGGCTCGTCGTCATCGCGCGGTCCGAGAAGGGCACGCCGCTCGTCGAAGTGGGCGATCGCCAGGACCGCCGTGTGGCGGTGCTGAACTTCGGCGCGGCCGACTCCAACCTTGCCTTCGCGCCGGCGTTTCCAGTGTTGATGTCGAACGCGATCGAGTGGCTGGCGCGTCCGATTTCGGAGGCGACGCGTCGCCCCGGTCCAATCGTACTGTCGGCCGGCACCACGCGCGTGACGTCGCCCGCGAACAAGAACGTGCCGCTCGTCCGGCTCGGGTCCACCGTGGTGGCCAAGCTGACGCAGCCGGGCTTCTACACCGTCGAGGCCGGCGGCGCGCGGTCGACGGTGGGCGTCAACATCGGCAGCCCCGAGGTTTCCAACCTCCAGCGGACGAGCCTGACCGGTCTCGACGCCGGTACGCTCGCCGCGGGTGCGGGCGGCTCCGCGTGGTGGCTCTTCGCGGTCGTGGCGGCGTTCGTGCTGGTCTCGGTCGAGTGGTGGACGTGGCAGAGGCGGATCACGGTATGAAAGCCAAAAGCCAAAAGCCAAAATGACTGTGACCTGGACCTCACCCGGCGCGTTGTGGCTGCTCGCGGTCGTGCCCACGATCTGGCTGGGCCGCTGGGTCACGCGCACGAACTTCAACTCGCGGCAGCAGCTCATGCAGGCGGCCGTCCGTTCGCTCGTCCTCACGGCGCTCGCGCTGGCGGCCGCGCGGCCAATCCTTTCGATGGGCTCTTCCGCGCTCTCGGTCGTGTACATCGTCGACGTCTCGCACAGCATCTCGAGCAAGGCGATCGAGACCGCCGCGGCCGACATCGACCGCTTCCAAGACGAGATTCGGCCGGCGCATTCGCGGGTCGTCGCGTTCGGCGGTGAGGCTGTCCGGCTGGACGGCACGCCGGCGCTGCGCGCGCTCGCGGCCGTGGATGTGAAGTCCGAGACCGCGACCGCGGTACACCGCGAGGCCAGCGATCTCGAGCGCGCGCTCAGCGAGGCCCGCGCCGAGCTGGCGCCGGGGCACGTTCCGCGAATCATCCTGTTTTCCGACGGACGTGAGACGGCCGGCGATGTGCGCATGGCGGCCGCGCGACTCTCGGCGGACGGCATTCCCGTGTTCGTGAACCCGCTCGCGACGCGCGACTTGGGAGACAGCGGGATCGATCGCGTAGGCGTGGACGTCGGCCGGACGCTGCCGCCGGGCGCGCTCGTGACCGTCACGGTATCGGTCGGCAGCCAGCGCGCGACTCCGGGTGTCGTCGAGCTCCGCGAGGGCACGCGCGTCCTCGGGACGAAAACCGTCGCGCTCGCTCAAGGGACCACGCTCGTCCCGATCGATGTCACCTTCGAGCAGCCGGGCGCGAGAGTGGTGGAAGCCGTACTCGCGGCCCCGGGCGATCCACTCGCCGTCAACAACCGGCTCCGCGCCGAAGTGCGCGTCGGCTCGCGCGCCCGCGTGCTCTACGTCGAGGGCGCGCCGGCGAGCGCGCGGTACCTCGAGAACGCGTTGACGCAGTCTGGCTTCGACGTCACCACCGGCGGGCCGGCGCTGCTGCCGCAGCGCCAGGACGCGCTTGCCCCCTTCGATGTCGTGATCCTCAGCGACCTGCCCCGCCAAGCCATTCCGGACGCAGCGATGACAGCGCTTGCCGGTTGGGTTGAACGCGACGGCGGCGGCCTGCTGGTCGCGGGCGGTGAATCGGTCTTCGGCGAGGGCTCGCCGACGGGACCGCCCGGATATCGCAAGACCGAGCTCGAGCGACTGACGCCGGTGACGTTCGAGCGCAAAGATGAACCGGAAGTCGCGCTCATCATCGTGCTCGACAAGTCCTGGAGCATGGCCGGCCAGCAGATGGAGCTGTGCAAGGCCGCCGCGCAAGCGGCGATCGATGTGATGGCCGACGAGCAGCAGGTGGGCGTCGTGACGTTCAACGACGAGTTCCGCTGGGACGTCACGCTGCGCAACGTCGGCAAGAACCGCGACATGATCCGCAAAGCCGTGGCCGCGATCGAGCCGAGCGGCCACACGCTGATCTATCCCGCCATCGAGCAGGCGTTCAAGGCCTTGCAGGACGCGCGCGCGCGCGCTAAGCATGTGGTGCTGCTTTCCGACGGCCGGTCCTACCCGGATGACTACGAGGGCCTCGTGAAGAAGATGGTCGCGGCCAAGATGACCGTGTCCTCGATCGCCGTTGGTGCGGCCGCCGACGTCGAGCTGCTCACGAACATCGCCAAATGGGGCAAGGGCCGCAGCTACATCGTGGACGACGCCAAGGAAGTGCCGCAGATTTTCGTGAAGGAAGCCAAGGACGCGACCACGCCGGCCTTCGATGAGAAAACGCTGGCACCGGTGCTGAAGGCGCGCGGATTTCTCGAAGGCGTCGATCTCACCAAAGCCCCGAGCCTGCGCGGCCGCACGGCGACGGTGCTCAAGGACGGCGCCCTCCAGTTGTTGGCGACGGTCGACGGCGATCCGCTGCTCGCGTTCTGGCCCGTCGGTCTGGGTCGCACGGCGGTGTTTGCCTCCGACGTGAAGGATCGCTGGGCGAGCGAGTGGCTGAAGTGGAAGGGCTACGGACCGTTCTTCGCGGCCACGGTGCATGCGCTCGAACGCCGGCGCGTTCCGGCGGCCGCCATCGAAGTAACGCCTGGACCCGTGCGCGGCACGACTCGGACCGTGACGCTCACGGTCGACGCGCGCGATCCGTCCGGAAGCTACGGCCTGCTGCCGAAGCTGCCGGTGCTGCGCGTCCGATCGTCGGGCGGGTCTTCGAGAGATCTCGTGACGCACCAGGTTGCGCCCGGCACCTACCAGGCGTCCATCGTCACCAACGCGTCGGAGACGCTGACGGTGGATCTCGTTGGTGACACCACGGCCGCCACGCGCTACGTCGTGTCCGACGAGGCCGCCGAGTATCGTCTGCGGCCGCCGGATGAAGCGCAATTGCGTGCGATTGCCGAAGCGACCGGTGGCGCCTGGCAGCCGGCGGCAGACGTGGTGCGGCGGATCGCCGACACGCGTCAAGTCTCGCGCCACGCGCTGTGGCCGTGGCTCGTCCTCGTGGGGCTCTTGTCGTGGCTCCTCGACGTGCTGCTGAGGCGGGTCCGGTTGTTCGAAGGCGGCGTCACCGCGCGAGTTTCAGGTCCTGTACCTTCTTCTCGCCCTCAACGAGCGTGACGCGTAGCGCCACCGCCGCGATCTGCTCCAACCCGGTTTGGTCCGACAGATCGATCTGATCGCCATCGGTCACGGCCACCAGGAAGTACTCGCCCGGCACCCACTGGCTGAATCGAAACTTGCCTTCGAGCGACGGCCGAAGGACCCTCACGCGGCGGGATTGCGTGGTCCAGAACGTCCGGTCGGTGGAGAAGCACAGCACCCATACGTCACGCGTCGGGGCGCCGGCAGCGTCGAACAGCGTGCCGCTGAGCTCGGTGACCCGATCGGTGAACGTGACGACAACGCCGGTGACGTCCGATGCGGGCACCTCGAAGCCCGTGTCCATCGTGTCGCGTCCGTTGGCCACCACGGATTTCAGAATCCACGGGCCGCTTGTGGGACCGGGTGCCGGCGGTGCGCTGCCGTTCAGCCGATAGTGACCGGGCATGACGCCGGTGAGCGTGAACGTCCCGTTGGCGCTCGCGCTTCCGCTCGCCAAACCGATTTCAAACGGCATCGGCCCCATCTGGTTCAGCGACAAGCGCGTACGTGATGCATCGGTGGGTGGCGCGAGCGTGGACGCCTCGAACACGACGCGTCCCGAGATCGAAAGGCCGGGCTGCAGCGTGAGCCCGAGGTTCGTGATGTTCCTGCCTTCGACGTCGACCGGTGCCATCGCCCAGAGCCTCGTGGGCAGTGGCATCGGTTGCGGGGCTGGAATGGGGACACCCCGGCCGGCGCCAACTGGTGTCGGCGGCGTCGGGGGTGCTGGCGGCGCGCCACCGCCTTCGCTCGTGACCCTCGCTTGCGCGATCACCGTGTAGCGGCCGGGCGTGACGCCGCTGAACGTGAATTTTCCAGTGGCCGATTCGACGCGCGCCTCGCCCTGGAAGCCGATCGGCGACGAGACCGTCCCCGGCCGCAGCCGTTCGTCCGGCACCAGCGTGATCTGCGGTTGGCGCGCCGGACCCCCGTCTGCGGTGAGCAGCACGCCCTCGATGCGCGCCGTGGGAACGTGCTGGAGCTGAAAGTCCAGTCCACCGCGCTCTTCTCCCACACTGAGCGTGATCGTCGTCGCGCCGGTGAGATCCGAGGCGCCGGGGAAGTAGATCGGTGACAAGCCAACGGTCGGACCTCCGCCGGGTGGAGGCGGGGCCGAGGCTGTGCCTGGCTGGCTCAGGCGCGCGTCGGCGGCCCACCGCAGTTCGTCGGCGGTGAGCAGCCGAATCTCGGGGTACTCCTGCGGTGACGCGACGAGGACGAATTCGCCGGCGGGCAGTCCGTAGATCCGGAACATGCCGCGGTCATCGGTCACGAACAACCCGCTGCCAGCCTGTTGGAGCCGTCGCTGTCCGCCTTGCGTCCGGTACTGCATCGCCTGCACGCGAGTCTGTGGCTTCGGGCGTCCGAATGGATCGAAGACCGTTCCGGAGACCACCGCGCCGCGGGGAATTCGAACGTCCGCGAGGAACGTCTGGCCGGCGCCCAGCGCGATCGGCGTGCCGGCTTGCCCGGGCGCCTTGGAGCCATAAACCGCCGAGACATACGACGCTTTCGAGGCGGTGAGCGTGAACGTGCCCGCAGGCAGATTGGGGATCGCGAATCGACCCGCGGCGTCGGTCACGCCTTGGCGAGGTTGACGGAGGCCGCCACCGCTCACGCTGACGTTGGCGCGCCGGACCGGTTGCGGCGTCACCTCCGTCGTCATCACAGTCCCAGCGATGGTGCCTGTGCCGGTCTGCGGCGCCGAGCCGGGATCGCGAACCGGCGCGGCCGGCGGCACGGGCGGCACGGGAGTTTGCACCGGAGTCTGAAGCACGCCGGAGCCGAGCGCGGCCACCAACGTCAACGCAGCGAGCCGGGTCATCGGATCGGACTCACAGTGAGATCGAGCGTCTTCTTCTCGCCATCGGAGAGTGTGAAACGCGTCGCGATCCGCGCAAGGGCGTCGTACGTGGCGCGGTCACGAGCGTCTGGGAACGCATCTGCACTGACGGCCGCGACCAGATAGTCACCGGGTTGAAGGCCCGAGGCGAAGAAGGCGCCGGATCCACCAACCGTCATGTTGCGCACGCGCCTCCCGATCGTGCCTCGCTCGAGCCACTGCGGATAGTTGGCGGGAAAGAAGACGACCATGGCGGCGAGGTCGCGTTGGATGGATGGATCGCGCACGGTGCCTGACACCAGCGTCGTGCGGTCGGTAAACGTTAGCGTGACCCCGACGACGTCCGATCCTTGAATCTCCAGTGGTTCTTCGTCGAGATTGCGGCCGCCGATCGTAGCGCCCTTGAAGTACCAACCGGGCAGCGACCCTCCGGCGGACAACGTGTATCTCCCTGGCGGATAACCCAGCGTGGTGAAGGCACCACTCGCGTCCGCGCGGACGGGGCCGCCGCTGACCAGGTTCGCGCGGCCATCCGCGGTTGACACGGTCGCCTCGATGCGCTGCATCTGTTCCGCCGTTGGGCGTTGCGCCGCGCCGTCGAGCGCGATGCGGCCCATGATGCGCGCGCCCGGCCGCAGCATCAGGTTCACGTCGGTCATGTCGGTGTCGCCGATGCTGACGGGCATCTCTGCCCACAGGACCGGCTCGACCGGAGCCACAGGGCGCGGAATGGGCGGTGGTGCCGGAGCGCCTCGGCCGCCGGGCGGTGGCGGTGGTGGAGGAGGAGGTGGAGGCGCCGTGCGCGGCACCTTGAGCACGCGCACGGTGTACGAGCCGGGCGGCACGGCGGGGAAGGTGTACGCGCCAAACGCATCCGTCGCCGTCGTCGCCGTCTCGAACCCGTTGTCGGACGCGAAGCCGTCGGTCGCCGGCAGCAGCTTCACGCCCAGATTTGGCGCAGGGCCATCCAGGCCCGTCAGCAATCCCGAGACTCGAACGGTCGGTACCGGCCGCAGTTGCAGGTCGATGCCGGTTCGATCCTGACCGCTCACGAGCGCGATCACCGACGCCTCGGCCGCGGTCGGCGCCGATGGAAAGAACATCGTGTGATACGCGAACGTCTTGCCGCTCTCCGTCGGCGTTGGTGGTCCCAACGGCCGGTTGCCGGCGTTCGTGATGAACTGGTGGCCGGCGATCCGGAGACCGGACGCGCTCGCCGACGGACCGCCGGACGCTTGCAGATCGCGCGTCAGATTCGCGACGGACGCTTCGCCGTTCCGCTGTGACATCGCATTCAAGTACGTGTCCACGGTCGAAACCGGCATCGATGTCGCCGTCTGCTGGACGACCACGAGGTAGTCACCCGGCGATAGCTGGCCGAAGCGATACGCACCGCGATCGTCGGTTTGGGTGGTTTGTCCCGAAGCAAATCGCTTCTGGCCGTTGACGCTCGTGACCCGACCGAGCCTGGCCGACACGCCCACCGCGGGATCGGCGGATTCATCCGTGATGGTGCCGCTGATGCTCGCGTACGGCCAGAGCTTGATCGTGATGCCGGCGCGGCGCTCGCCCGCGTCCACTTCGAACTGCTTCGTGGGTCCACCAGGGCGCAGCTGCCCGAACCCGCCGTTGAGATATCCGTTCGCTGCGACGGCGAGTGCAAACGATCCTGCCGGCAAACTGTGAAACACGAACGCGCCCGATCCGTCGGTCATGATCCGGCGTGGGGCAACTGCGGCCTGGCGTGCCGCCAGCTCGGCGGGTGAAAGGGTCGTGCCGAGTGGCAATGGCGGACGCGGCGGCGGCGACATGATCAGCGTCACGATCGCGCCGCCGACGGGTCTGCCGGCCGCGGCATCCATGACTTGTCCGACGATGACACCCGTCGATGGTGGTGCCGGCTGGCCGGTTGCGGCGGACTGCGCGTCCAACGGATTTGGCCCGACGCCGGCGATCAGCGCGATGGCGAGCAGGACTCTCAGGAAGCGCTTCATCATCAGTATCAGTGTCAGTTCTTAGGTATCAACACCGCGGCTGCCCGAGAGTTTACCGGGACCGGCGCCCATTTGACGGCCACCCCCGGCACCCGGTTGGCGGCGCTCGTGGCTCGGATGCTTCGTTTTGACGAAGTGTCACCCGCGCCGGTAGATTGCCCGCGTGACGATTGCCGAAGCCGTCGAGCGCATCCAGTTCGCGTACCCACAGGTCTACTACGCCTGCCACACGCGGCATGCGCGGAAGAAGTCGAACCCATTCCATCTGTCGGCGCGCGACAGCGAAATCCTCGTGCATCTCGATCGCGCGCGGCCGACGTCACTGTCGTCCTTAGCGCGGCACATGGACCTCGCGGCGTCGACCCTGTCCGAAGCCGTGTCGAAGCTCGTCCTGCACGGCTACCTCCTCAAGGCGTCCCGCTCCGGACGCGATCGCCGGGAGGTCGGCATTGTGCTCACGCCCAAAGGCATCAGCGCCGTTCGTGCGTCGTCCGTGTTGGAAGCCGGACGGCTGAAGGCGGTCTTGCGGCGGCTCCCCGCGAAGGACGTCGCGTCCGTCGTCCGCGGCCTGACGCGCCTCGCCGGCGCGTGTCGTCCGTAAGGCGGACCGCAGTTCGGTCCGCCCTACGAAGAGTCAGCAGCCGTACGTAGGGCGGACCGCAGTACGTAGGGCGGACCGAATTTCGGTCCGCCAAAGAAGGAGTTCATCGTGTTGAAGTGGGCGCTCTACATCGTCGTCGGCCTTGGCGGCCTCGTCGGCCTCGTCGCCGTCATCGGTCTGACGCTGCCGAAAGGACATCGCGCGTCGAAGGTCGCGACCTACGCCGCGCCGCCCGACGTCGTCTTCGCAGCGATCTCCGACGTGGCGCGCTACGCGGAATGGCGGCCGGACGTGAAGCGCGTGGAGCTGCTTCCCGACGACGAGGGCCGGCGGATGTTTCGCGAGCACGGCAAGGACGGCCCCATCACGTTCCGCATCGAGGCGTCGGCGCCGCCTTCGCGGATGCTCGTTCGCATCGCCGACACGTCGTTGGCATTCGGCGGCACGTGGACGCACGAGCTGAAGCCGACGGCGTCAGGCGGCACGGAGCTCACCACCACCGAGGACGGTGAGGTGTACAACCCGATCTTCAGAGTCATAGGGAAGTTGTTCTTTTCACCGACGGAGACGATTGAGACATTTCAGGGAAACCTGGACAAGATACTGACAAGACGCGAAGAGCGCGAAGGCGCGAAGCGAGAGAAGGTGCGAAGTTGACAAGACGCGAAGGGCGCGAAGGCGCGAAGCGCGAAGACGCGAAATAGGGAAGGTGCTTACGCGTACCTCCTTGCGCGCTTGGCTTCGCGCCGTGGCCTTAGCGCTTCGCGCCTTCGCGATCTTCGCGTCTTGTCACGATCTCCTTCACCGCCGTCGCAAGCGCACTTCTGAGCATCCCCGCTGTAAGCCGTCCCGTGTTGGTGTTCTGCCGGCTCGGATGGTACGCGGCAACAATCGTGGGCGCGCCCGGCGTGCGGTACACGCCGCCGTGTTCGAAAGGTGGCCTCTTCTTCGGCTTCACGCCGCGATCCGCCATCAGCCGCCAGCACGCGTCGTACGCGATGCGGCCGAGCGCGACGTAGACGCGCACGTTCGGCAGCGCGTCGATTTCAGCGCGCAGGTGCGGGTGACAATTCGCGATTTCGCGTGGCGTCGGTTTGTTCGCCGGCGGCGCGCAACGCACGGCGGCACAAATCCACGCATCCGTCAGCATCAGGCCATCGTCGATCCCGCGCGAGAACGGCTGGTTCGCGAGGCGGTTAGCGTGGAGTGCCTTCATCAGGAAGTCGCCCGAGCCACCCGCGCCGTCGCCGGTGAAGTTGCGGCCCGTGCGGTTCGCGCCGTGGGCCGCCGGTGCGAGACCGACGAGGACGATGCGCGCTTGGGGATCGCCGAAGCCGGGGACCGGCTTCGTCCAGTACGTCTCGTTGCGGTACGCCTTGCGCTTCTCACGGCCGACGCGCTCGCAGTAGGTGCGGAGGCGCGGGCATCGGGTGCAGGACACGATGTCCTGCCGAACGGTCGCGAGCGTGATCATCAGTCGAGGTTCAGGACTTGAACGGGCGCCGGCTCATCGAGGGCGTCCTCGGGCATGATACGACGGCGCCGGTGCGCGACGCGCAGCGTCAGCGCGAGGCCGCCAATCAAAGCCGCCAGTGCCGTAAAACCGGTACGTTCTTCGAAGCATATCGACTCGACCGCGGGCAGAGCGGCCGTCACCAGGAAGAAGCCGGCGAGGTACGCCGGCCACCACGTGCGAAGGTTCGCACGCTCCGGCCGCCACGGGCGCGCGCAGGGCATCCCATCGAATCCCCACAGCAGTCCTTCCGTGAGCGCCGCGCCAACGGCGAGACACACGACGGTGTGAGGCAGGGCGACGCTGGCGCCCCAGATGATCCAGTAGACCGGCATGGCGAGCAGCACCACGGGCAGGACGCCGACGAGGAACATCACGCGCCACACGCCGGCGCGCAGCGCACGGGGCGGTGCGTCGATGCACGACAGCATCCAACCGGCGTTGAGGTCGGCCGGCAGGGCCGCCACCATTCTGAGGCCGACCAGCAGGACCACCATCGTGTGCAACGGGAGCGCGAGAAGATTGCGTGGCGGGTACGCGGGCGGAGTGGCCAGCGTCGGGAACATGCCGAACAGCGTCGGGATGGCCAGCGCGATCGCAATGCCGAGCGCCGCGGCGAGCACGAATCGATGCTGGCCGACGCGTGCCGCTGACGCGATCAGAAACTGCACCGACGCCCGCGTCGCCGGACGAAGGCTCGCGACGGTCGTCAGCACTCGTGCCATCAGGCCGACGAGGCCGGCGCGAGCGCCGGGCTCCCGCAGTTCGACGACCGTCGACCCGAGGCGCCGGTAGGCCAGTGGGTACGTCACGACGGTGACGATCGTGGCGGCGATGAGACTGCCGACGGCCAGCGACGCGAGCCGAAGCAGGACCGGATCGTCCGTGCCGAGGACGGCTTCGTAGAGCCCGAGGAACCAGAGCGGCGGCGTGACGAGAATCCACGGATGCACGCGCCGCCCCGTGCCGGCGAGCGTATCGACGACCGACAGGTCGAGCGCCGGCAGAAAGACGAGACCGAGGAGCAGCGTGGTGACGATCGCCACTTGTATCGGCGCCGACACGACGCGGAACCATCGTGCGCCGAGGGCGGCAAACAGCACACCTTGCATCGCGGCAATCGCCAGGAAGACGAATGCACTGCCGCCCGCAGATGCCACGAGGTGCGCGATGATGCCGGCCAGCGCCATCGACGTCGTGTTGTGGGTCGCGAGGCTGGCCCCGAACATGACCGATGCCAGCAGGTGCATCGCGACCGCGACAATGAGGATGTACACAGCCAGGGCCGTGAGCTTCGCGCGCACGATGGTCGCCGCGCGGACTGGCAGCGGTCCCAGCACCAGGCTGTCACGGCGGTCGAGCAGCAGGCTGTTCCAGACGACGACGCTCAGTGCGCCGCTCGCGATCATGGCGAAGCCGAGATAGAAGGCCTTGTCGCCTCGCGTGGCGACGCGCAGCGCCTCGGGCCCGTAGCGAAGCACGTAGAACTCCCAGTCGAACCACCTGAGAACGGGCATGAAGAGCCCGGGCGCCGCGAGAAACGCGATCAGCCAGAAGAACGACGCCTTCAGATCGTTCGACCCGCCGGTGATCTCGTTGTCGAAGAAGCGATCGAGAAAGGTGCGCGAGAGCAGATCGAACGCGCTCGAGCCGCCAGCCCGGCGACGGACGGCCGCCCACGTCGCGGCGAGTCGCGCGGGGACGGCGCGGTTCATCCCCGGACGGCCTCCAGCAGCCGGCCGGCCATCTGATCCAGGTCTTCGTTGACGGCCAGCTGGGCGAACACGTCTTCGAGCGAGGGCGCGTGCATCAGCTCGCGCAGCTTGGAGGCCGAGTCGTCGGCCACGACGTGGCCGGCGCGCAGAATGATCACGCGCGTGCTGATCTTCTCGATCGTCTCGAGCTCATGCGAGCTGTAGAAAATAATGCGGCCGTCGGCCGCGAGCGACCGCACGACGGTCCGCAGCACCAGCGCCGTCGAGACGTCGAGACCCGACACAGGCTCGTCGAGCACGATCACGCGCGGATTGTGGAGGAGCGCGGCGGAGAGCAGGATCTTCTGCCGCATGCCCTTCGAGTACGACGCAAGTTGCGCGTGGTAGTCGCTGTCGAGGCCGAAGATGCGGAGGAACCGATCGATCTTCTGCTCGAGCGCCACGGCAGGAATGCCGCGCAGCCGGCCCACGAGACGAAGGTACTCGGGGCCCGTGAGATACGTGTAGACGTGCGCTTCTTCGGGCACGTACCCGACCTTGGCTTTGTACTCGAGCAGACCGTCCTGGATGTCGGCGCCGTCGAACAGGATTTGCCCGTGGGTCGGCGGCATCAACCCGACGAGCATCTTCACCGTCGTCGACTTCCCCGAGCCGTTCGGTCCGAGGTAACCGAGGACCTCGCCCGGTTTCACCGTGAAGCTGACGTGGTTGACGGCAGCCAATGCGCCATAACGCTTCGTGACGTCGCGGACTTCAAGCATGGGGCGGCCTCTCTTCGGGAGGAGCGACACGAGCATAGTCTGGCTGCGGCCCGCGCGCAGCTTTCCGCGGTGGCGCCGAGAGATCGAGCATCAGCAATCCTCGTGGGTCCCCGGTGACGGCGGCCACCCACGCCGCCTGTTCGCCCGCTCGTCGGACGAGCACGAGCGCGACCACGAGTACTGTGAGCATTGAAATGAACAGGCTCGGCGACGAGACCGCTGCGGCCTCGGTGTAGGGGAGCTGCACACAGAAGAGGATCAGGCCGAGGAAGTACAGGGGCCAGCGCGCCTGCAAGTTGCCCGCGCCCGGCGCGATTGGTTGCACGCACGGTGGCCCGACGAATCCCCACAGATGGATCTCCGCGAGCAGCCATCCGGCCAGACTCGTCGTGATGACATGTGGCAATGCACCGAGCGGATTCCACGCGGCGGACCACATGATGGCGCCCGCGATCACCGCGGGCGCGACGCCCAGACCGATCAGCAGGCCGCGCGCGGCCTCGCGGCCGAAGAGCATCGGCGTCGGCGCGGCGGCGAAGACCCAGCACGCGGGCAACGCCGACGGCAGCGCTATCGCGATGCGAATCCCCGCAAGCGCGAAGTAGATGAGCACGAGCGGCGCGGCCAGGAGCGCAGCGGACGGCCGATTCGTGGGACTGGCGAATTCCCGTGGCATCCAGACGAGTGCCACCGGCACGACCACCACTAGCGCCAGGCCAACCGCCATCGTCATCACGAGCCGGTGGCCGTTCACGCGGCCGAACGTCGCGAGCGCGAATTGAACGGCGGCGCGAGCGGCCAGCGTCCGGCCAAGGGTGACGGCCAGCCAGCGCGACAGGAA
>Ga0137427_10000770_pt1 | contig 15470 bp, 16 predicted proteins | sample EasRivERMZT700_2_FD_102309 | JGI IMG/M metagenome (GOLD analysis project Ga0137427, IMG submission 102309) | Soil microbial communities from meander-bound floodplain in the East River, Colorado, USA - East River MetaG ERMZT700_2 | ecosystem: Environmental > Terrestrial > Soil > Floodplain ...
ATCTGCACGGACCATCCCAAAACGGTGCTCGCGCTGCCCGAGGTGCAGCTCGGCATCATACCGGCGATGGGGGGCACGCAGCGGTTGCGGCGCCGCGTGGGGCTGCAGGCGGCGCTCGAGATGATCGCCTCGGGGCGGAACGTTCGCGCCAAGCGCGCGCTCCAGATGGGCCTCGTCGAGGAAATGGTGCACCCGGCGATTCTCCGCGAAACGGCGACGGCACGCGCGCTGGCCATTGCGGACGGTACGATGCGCCCTCCCGCACCGCGCGGACGCGGCGCGACCAGCCTCCTCCTCGAGCACAATCCGCTTGGCCGATCGGTGGTGTTCAAGAAGGCGCGCGCCAGCGTCACGGCCAAAACGCACGGTCACTACCCGGCGCCGCTCGCCGCGCTCGACGCCGTGCGCGCCGGCTACGACCAGGGTTTCGAAGGCGGATTGCGCGAAGAGGCGCGTCTGTTCGGCGAGCTGGCGATGACGAGTGTGTCGCGGCAGCTCGTGTTTCTCTTCTTCGCCAGCACCGCGCTGAAGAAAGATCCCGGCGTCGCGGAACCGGCGCCGGAGCCGAATCCGGTGAATCGGATCGGTGTGCTCGGCGCGGGGTTCATGGGCGCGGGCATCGCGTCGATCGCGGCCCAGCAGAATACGCTGGTGCGGCTCAAGGACACCGACACGGCCCGCATCGGCAAGGGACTCGCGGCGGTTCGCGGTGTATTGCAGGAGCGTTTGGTCAAGAAGCAGATCACCCGTCCCCAGCTCGACGACCAGTTCGCGATGGTCAGCGGCACGACCGACTACTCGGGGTTCGGGGCTGTGGACCTGGTGATCGAAGCGGTGTTCGAAGATCTGTCGCTCAAGCACCGGGTGCTGCAAGAGGTGGAGCCAGTCATTCGCGACGATGCCGTCTACGCGTCGAACACCAGCACGATTCCGATCGCCAATATCGCGGCCGTGGCCGCGAGGCCGGAGCGCGTGCTCGGCATGCACTTCTTTTCGCCCGTGCACAAGATGCCGTTGCTCGAGGTGATCGTGACGCCGGAAACGGCGCCCGAAGCCACCGTCACGGCGGTGGCCTATGGCAAAACGCTCGGCAAGACGGTGATCGTGGTGAACGACGGCCCCGGCTTCTATACGACGCGCACGCTGTCGGCGTACATGAACGAAGCCGGATACGTGCTCGAAGAGGGCGCCACGGTGGAAGCGATCGACAAGGCGCTGGTCGATTTCGGCTTCCCGGTGGGACCGATCACGCTGCTGGACGAGGTCGGCATCGACGTCGGCGGTAAAGTCGGTCTGGTGCTGGCTGAAGCGTTTGGCGCGCGCATGTCGCCGTCGGACGCGATGCGACGCGTCGTCGTCGAGGGGCGTACCGGGCGCAAAGGAGGGCGAGGATTCTATCATTACGATGCCGAGGGCACGAAGGGCGATGTCGACGAATCGGTGTACCGGCTCTTCGCGCGTCCCGAGCGTGCGCCCGTGGCGCCGGACGAGATCATCGAACGCTGTGTGCTGGCGATGGTCAACGAGGCGGCCCGCTGTCTCGAGGACGGCATTCTTCGTTCGCCTCGCGACGGCGACATCGGCGCGGTGTTCGGGATCGGCTTTCCCCCATTTCGTGGCGGGCCCTTCAGATATGCGGACAGCCGCCGCGCAGATGCCATTGTGGATCGCCTCGAAGAGCTCGATGGCAGGTTCCCGGGCCGATTCGCGCCCGCCGCGCTACTGGTCGAGATGGCCCGCGGCCGCAAGACTTTCTACTGATTGCCTCATCGCCCCATCGCCCCATTGTGACCACCCCCTTCCTGCCTAGGTCTGTCTCTCGTGGAGAGTAGCTCGGACGCACCGATCGTTACCCGGGTGTTGCGGGGCGACGTCGAGGCATATGCCGATCTGGTTGGACGGTATCGCGACCGGTACGCGCGGTATGCGTTTCACATGCTCGGGAACCGCGAGGACGCGGAGGAGGCGTTGCAGGACGCCTTCACACGGGCCTACCGGTCACTGGCACGGTGCGAGGACCCGGACCGGTTCGGTGCCTGGCTGTTTCGTATCCTGGTCAATCGCTGCCGGACGGTTGGCGCGCGCCGGGCCCGGCGGTCGCGGACGTTCGTGGCTGACGAGGCGGCATTGCTCGACGCGTCCGAGGAGCATCCTGCGGAGCGAAGCGCGTGGAGTGAGGAGATCGAGCGCGCCCTCGCGAGGCTGCGGCCGGAGCAGCGCGAGGCGTTTTTGTTGAAGTACCTCGAAGAGCTGGGATACGACGAGATGTCGCGGCTCACCGGGGCCGGCGTGTCGGCGCTCAAGATGCGCGTCATGCGCGCCTGCGAGCGGCTGCGCGAGTTGCTGAGTGAGGTGTACAGTGCCTGAGAACGACGAACTGAATCTCGAACAAATTTCGCGCGAGTTGCGCGAGCCGGTCGCACTCGACGCGTCATTCGATGCGCGCGTCATGGCCGGCGTCCGCGGATTGCCGCGGCATGTCCGTCGCGGCGTCTGGTCCCGTCTCACGACGCCTCGCACGGTGAAGGTGCGCCCGTTGTCGTGGGCCGCGCTTGCCGCCGCGCTCGTGTTTGTTGCGGGCGTCGCCGCGCTCGCGGCCTATCCCTCGGCGGGGGAGGTGTCGAGGCGCCCCGTCGTCGCCCTGTTTCAGCCGACGCCGCGGGCGCCGCAACGCGTGCAGTTCGTCATCGTGGCGCCATCAGCCAGAAAAGTCGCGGTCGTCGGCGACTTCAACGGCTGGGATCCGGAGCACGCGGCGTATCAGGCGTTGCACCGTGGTGGCGGCGTGTGGTCGGTCACCGCACAGCTGCCCGCCGGCCACCATAGGTATTCGTTCGTCGTCGACGACAGCGTCTGGATGGCGGACCCCACCGCGCCGCGCGCGATCGACAAGGACTACGGACTTCCGAACTCGGCCATCGTAGTCGGAGGCTCGACCCAGTGAGAGGCGCGACGAGCGGCGCGCTTGTGCTGCTCGCCGCGTTCGCGACGCGGCTGGCAGGGCAGGACCCGCGACTTGCCGCCCGTCTCGATCCGCAGACGAACGTCGTCGTCGGCGCGATCATCGATTCGGCGCGCACCGCCAAGCTGCCGACGGCGCCGCTCACCGACAAGGCACTGGAAGGCTGGGCCAAAGGGGGCGACGGCACGAAGATCATCCTCGCCGTGCGGCAGCTCTCGGTCCGGCTCGCGCACGCCCGGACCATGCTCGGCACCACGTCGTCCGCCGATGAGATCAAGGCGGGCGCTGGCGCACTCGATGCCGGTGTTTCCGCGCGCGACCTCGCGCGCCTGCGCACCGCCGCCGGGAAACGTTCCGTGACGCTACCGCTCGCCGTCCTCACCGATCTCGTGGGACGCGACGTGCCGGTCGCCACGGCCACCAACCTGGTGGTGTCGCTTGCCCGTTCACACGTCGTCGACTCCGACTTGACGCTGTTTCAGCGCAACGTGCGGCTGGACATCGAACGCGGCGCCGATCCGAGCACCGCCGCGTCGACGCGCGCCCGCGGGCTCATCCTGCGCACCAACACGAGCGGGAATCCCATCCGCTAGCGCGGCGTACGGCACGCCCTCGTCCCACCCAACGCGGTCCGCGCGCACTACACCGCGAGCAGCCGTCAGGATACAATTCCCAGTCTATGGCGTTCCGGCCGCGCGCGCTCCGCGCTTCGATTCCGCTCGTCGTGGCTGTGGGAGCGGCCGCGTGCGCGACCGCCGCCCAGCGCGCGGCGGTTCGCCAGGCTCCCGACCGGAGCTCCTACAGCGCCTTCAATGGCGACCGCCGGCCGCTGACTCGTGCCGAGCGTACGAACTTTCAGGAGACGTCGCGTTATGCCGACGTCATGCAGTTTCTCGATTCGCTCAAGCTGCTCGGCGCCCAGATGACGGTGGGTTCCGTCGCGACCACGACCCAGGGGCGGACGGTGCCGTACGTCATCGCGTCGCGGCCCCTCGTCGCCACCCCGGTCGAAGCACAGCGACTGCACCGTCCCGTCGTGTACGTGCAGGCGAACATTCACGCCGGAGAGGTGGAGGGAAAGGAAGCACTACTGTCGCTCCTCCGCGACCTGCTCCTGCGCACCGGTCCCAACGCGCTCGATTCGATGGTCCTCATCGCCGTGCCCATCTACAATGCGGACGGCAACGAGGCGGTCGGGCCTCAGGCGCAGAACCGATCCGCGCAGAATGGCCCCGAGCTCGTGGGCACGCGCGCGAACGCGCAGCGCCTCAACCTCAATCGCGACTACATCAAGGCCGAAGCGCCCGAAACGCGGGGCTCTCTCGCCATGTTCAACGCCTGGGACCCCGACGTCTTCGTGGACCTGCATACCACCGACGGGAGCTACCACGGCTACGCGCTGACGTACGCACCCCCGCTCAACCCGGCGGCGTTCTTCACTGAGGGGTACACGCGCGATACGCTCCTCGTCGAGGTGCGGCGGAACATGCGCATGCGCCAGGGCTTCGAGGTCTACGACTACGGCAACCTCGCGACGAACGACCCGTCGGTGCCCGACAATTCGTGGCGCACATACGAGCACACGCCCCGCTACGGCACGAACTACTACGGACTCCGCGGACGCATCGCCGTGCTGAGCGAGGCATTCTCGCACGATCCGTTCGCGCGCCGCGTCGCGTCGACGTACGACTTCGTGGAGGAGGTGCTCGGCTTCGTCTCCGACAACGCGCTGGACATCGTCGAGCTGTCGCGAGAAGCCGATCGGCGCACGACGGGGTGGGGCAACAGTCCCACGACGAGTCCGAGGATTGCCATTCGCTCACGCATGACGACGCGCCCGATCGTCGATGCCGTGCTCGTGGAGCGCCTCGTTCCGGACTCGACGCGCACCGAGCCCGGCATGGCGCGCGGGCTCCGGCGCACCGGGGAATTCGTGCCCGTGCGAATGAACGTATACACTCGCTTCGAGCCAACCATTCGCGAACCCCTTCCGTTCGCGTACGCGTTCGCTCCTGACAGGTTCGACGCGCTCGTTTCTCTCCTCCGGCTCCACGGTGTTGCCATGGACCGGCTGGCCGCGCCGGCGGCGGTACAGGTCGCCGGCTTCATGGTGGACAGCATCGTCCGGTCCGGCCGTCCGTTCGAGGGGCATGACGAGACGACGATAAAGGGCCGTTGGGAAGCGTCGGCGTCGCGCACCCTTCCAGCCGGCACGATCCTCGTGCGCGGAGGACAACCGCTCGGCATTCTCGCCGCCTACCTCCTCGAGCCGGCGAGCGACGACGGCGCGGTGACCTGGAATCTGCTCGACAATTTCATCGCCCGCGGCGCCGAGTTCCCCGTGGTGCGCGTCACCCATCCGTTCACGGGGACGTTACAGCCGATGAATCCCTGAACGATGTTTCGGTCCGCGCTCCTCTATCTCTCCAACCAGCCGCGCGTTTTCCGGTTCGTCAGAGGCAACCGCCTCGCCAAACACTTCGCCCGTCGCTTCGTGGCCGGCGAAACGCTGCCCGAGGCGCTCGACGCCGTGGCCCTCCTCAACGCCAAGGGCATTTCCGTGTCGCTCGATCTGCTCGGCGAAAGCGTGACGAACGAACGCGAGGCGCGAGCGGCAGGCGCCGATTATCTCGACATCCTCGACCGCATCGCCGAGCGGCGGCTCAGCGCCAACGTGTCGGTCAAGCTCACGGCGATGGGTCTCGACATCTCGGAGGAGCTCTGCGTCGACGTGATGCACGACGTCCTCACCCGCGCGCAGACATACGGCACATTCGTGCGCCTCGACATGGAGTCGAGCGCGTACACTGAACGCACGCTGCGGCTGTTTGAGGAGCGGCTGTATCCGGCGTATCGCGAACACGTCGGTATCGTGCTGCAGAGCTATCTGTATCGGACGTTCTCCGATGTGGAACGGGCCAACCAGCTCAAATGCCGCGTGCGGATCTGCAAGGGCGCCTACAAGGAGCCGGCGTCGGTCGCGTTTCCCGACAAAACAGACGTCGATCGCACCTACGTGAAGTGCATGCACGCGCTCATGGAGTTGGGGAACTACCCCGGCATCGCCACGCACGATCCGGCGATCATCGACGAAGCAAAGCGTTTTGCCGCGGCTCGATCGATCGACGCGTCGCGCTTCGAATTCCAGATGTTGTATGGCGTACGCCGCGACCTCCAGGAGCAGTTGGTCCGCGACGGATACCGCGTGCGCGTATACGTTCCGTTCGGCACACAATGGTACCCGTATCTCATGCGCCGTCTCGCCGAGCGCCCGGCCAACGTGGCGTTCATCGCGGGCAATGTCGCGCGAGAGATGGTTCGCCGGCGAAAGCGCTGACGATGGCCCAATTTCGGCCGGCGGACCACTCCAAGGGCGACGCCAACACCATCGGCGGGTACGCCGCCGTGCACGACCGGCCCGCCGCGTTCGAGGGAAGCGATGGGTTCTCCTACAGCGTGGAAATCATGACGCAGGAGACTGGCGATGCGAAGGCACCGTGGGGAGCATTCCTGCTATTTATACAGTGGGCGCGCCTGGGAGCGCAGTCACCGGAGGGGCACGTCGAGACCGATTTTCTGGCCACCGCGGGAACGGAGGACGAAGCGCGCCGTCGGATCGGCGAAACACCGCTCTCCAGCGTGAAGCAACTCCTCGATCAGGCGATCGCCGCCCGACAGGGCGGTGCCCCCAAGCGCCGTTGGTGGGATGCGATGCGCGAGGAGAACGGAGAGTCGTGACCACCGTCCAGGCGGCTCGTGGCGTCGTCCTCAGCGGCTCGGGCGGCGTGTGGCGCGTTCGCCTGGAGAACGGCGAAACGATCGACGCATCCCTCCGCGGCCGGCTCAAGAAGTCCGACAGCGGCAAACGCGCCGACGGCTCCCTGCGCCGTGACACGGTGTCCTCGGCTGCTTCGAAGCTGAAGCTCGCCGTCGGCGACGATGTTCGCGTCGAGCCGGGCGAGCGCGGCTCGGCGTGGGCCATCGCCGAAATCCTCCCGCGGCGCTCCAAACTGGCGCGCCGCGCTCCGGGCGGGGGCCGCGGCGAGCGGCTCATCGCGGCCAACGTCGATCAGGTCGTGATCGTGTTCGCCGCGGCGAACCCGGAACCGCACTGCCGCATGCTCGACCGGTTCCTCGTCATCGCCGAAGCGAACGATCTCACGGCACGCATCATCATCAACAAGGTGGAGTTGGTAGGCGAGGGCAAAGTGCGGGAGCGCTTCGCGGACTACGAGCGTGCAGGTTATCCCGTCCACCTGACCGCGGTGAAAACCGGACTCGGTCTGGCCGCGCTCCGCGAAGTGCTCGCGGGCCGCCGATCCGTTCTCACCGGGCCGTCCGGCGTCGGGAAGTCGTCACTCATCAACACCGTATTTCCCGGCGCGAATCTGCGCGTGGGAGAGATCAGCGAATCGGTCAACAAGGGGCGCCATACGACGGTGGGCGCGGTGATGCTCCCTCTCCCCGACGCCGAGGGGGGTTACGTGATCGATACCCCGGGGCTGCGCGAAGTCGGTTTGTGGGAGCTTCCCGTTGAGAGCCTCGACCGCTGTTTCCCCGAGATCGCTTCACGGCGCGACGAATGCCGGTTCGCCGACTGCCGGCACGTATCCGAGCCGGCGTGCGCCGTGCGCGAGGCCGTCCGCACGAAGGAAATCAGCGCCGAGCGGTATGACAGCTATTTGCATTTGCGCGACGAGCTGGAAAGCGCACGTACGGAGTAGTTCGTCGCCAATCGACACCGCAGTTGTTCAGGTCGTGGGACGTCGGGTCCAACCCCACGAGCCGTCGGCGGTGTCTAACGCCCTGATGTCGCGCACCTTGCCTGGACGCGCCGGCAGGGCAAGGAACTTTCACTCGCGCTCGACACTAGCACTCGCCACGCGGTCCGCACCCCGCACCCCTTCTCCCGCCTTCACCATGCGCCTCGCTCTCGTCGTCACCCTGATCTGCGCCCCGGCCATTGGTCACGGCGCGCTGGCGCAGTGCGCACCCGCCACCCAGCGACTCATCGGCGACGGCAAATTCGACGAAGCGCGCGCCGAAACCGAGCCGCTCGTCAAGAAGAACGGTTCCGACGAAGCCGCGCTGCATTGCATGGGCCGCATCGCCGAAGCGCGTGGCAAATCGGGGGAGGCGGTCGATTGGTTCGAAAAGGCCGCGAAGGCCAACGACAAGAATGCGCAGCATCATCTGTGGCTCGGGAACAGCCTCGGAACCGAGGCGCAAAAGGCGAACAAGCTGCGCCAACCTTTCCTCGCGAGACGCGTGAAGGCGGAATTCGAACGGGCGGTGGCGCTCGATCCCACGCTCGTCGAGGCGCGCGAGGGGCTCGTTCAATTCTACGCCATCGCGCCCGGTGTCATGGGCGGCGACGTGAACAAGGCGAAGGAGCAGATCGCCGAGATCACCAAGCTCAACCCCATGCGTGGTCATTTCCGGGCCGCCTGGCTCGCCCAGCGCGAAAAGGATGTTGCGGCCGAGGAGCGCGCGTACGTCGCGGCAACGACCGCGGCGCCGGACAGCGTGGTCGCGTTCAGCTCTTTAGGAAACTTCTACAAGCGCCAGAAGAAATGGGCGGCCTCGATGACCGCCTTCGAGCAGATTCTCAAGATCAAACCGGACGCGATCGGTGCGCACCTCAACATCGGCGGCGTGTCGGCGGCGTCGGGCGACAACCTCGACCGGGGCGAACGCGAGATCAAGCAGTGGATGTCGCTCGCGCCCAAGGACGCCCCGAGCGGAAACTATTTCGCCGCGCACTACTGGCTCGGGTTGATCTACGTGGCCCAGGGAAAGAAGGACGTGGCGCGGACGGAATACGAGGCGGCGCTCGCGATCAACCCGAAGAACGAGGACGTCAAGAAGGCCCTCGCCGCCCTGAAATGACGGGCGTTGAGCGGCATCCCGAGCGTGCTCGGGATGCCGTCGCTACCAGGCGCCGCGCTCTCCCGCCATCGCGATGACCTTGCTCAAACGATCGGCGGCGTGGCGCCAGTTGACCTGCACCGCGAGTTCGGCGTCGTCGGCACGGCCTTCGTCGATCGCGGCCGTGATGATGTCGTGCTCGTACGCCGAAGTGCGGATGTCGCCCGTGAGCATGCTGATGTACATCCGGATGTAGCGTTCGGCCTGCGGCTTCACCGCGTCGTGCAGTGCGAGCAGACGCGGGCCGGCGCTGGCTTCCACGATGCGCCGGTGAAAGCGCTCGTCGGCGTCGTACAGGCTGCCGTGGTCGATCGGCACCGCCTTGCCCGCGCGATGAAACTCGGCGTTCAACGCTTTCAGGTCGCGGACGAGTGTCTTGCGGTCGTTCACCTGGCCCAGCGACGCGTTGCGGGCACCCAGTCCCTCCAGTGCTCCAACGATGTTGAGCAGCTCATACACGTCGTCCCGCGTGAGCGGCGCCACCGTGAGCCTCGACTGCTGAGCCCCCGGCGATCCCATCACGTAGCCTTCCTGCTGCAGACGCTGGAGCGCCTCCCGCACCGGCGTGCGGCTCACGCCCAGTCGCGTCGCGATCTCCGTTTCGACGATCCGGCTCCCCGGCGCCAGAAGGCCTTGCACGATGAGGTCGCGCAGCCGCGTATACACCTGTTCAGGACGCGAGCCGTGCGGCGCGTCGGCGGCGGTGCCCATCTGGACGGCCGGACGAGACGCTGCAGGCGACAGGCGCGTGGCGGGTTTGCGTGGCGAAGTCATGGCGCCAAATAGTGGTCGTCGGCCAACCGGGGTGCAATAGCCGCCGCGACCCGGTTGCTCCCGGGTTCGCGCCAGACGACATTGGGACCGACACCAACAGAGACCGGACGCACGCGCGCGATGACCTGGGCACTCGAGGAGTTTTTCGCCGCTGTCGGCGAGGAGTTCGGTCTGCAGACAGGCGACGATGCGCTCGCGTATCTGGACACGCCGGGCGCCGTCATCGACTTCATCGTCGATCAAACGAGCGCATCGGATGGGATGACGGAGGAAGAACACCGCGACCACGTCGCGTCCGTGGTCGGCGAGATCATGGCGCGGACACTCGGCATCACACGGTATCGCGAAGACTCGCGCTTCGTGGAAGACCTGCACGCGCGATGAGCGCCCGGCGGATCCTGCTCGTCGACGCCGACGCGTTCTTCGTCGCCGTCGCGCGCCTGGTCGACCCCGACGGCGCCGGCCGAGCCCCGCTGCTCATCGTCGGCGGCACGCGCGAGAGCCGCGGCGTCGTGTGCTCCGCCTCGTACGAAGCCCGCCGGTTCGGCGTCCGATCCGCCATGCCGATCGCGCGTGCTCTTCGGCTGTGTCCCGACGCCTTGTGCGTACCCGTTCCGCGGCGCGCCTGCGGCGTGAAAAACCGCGAGATCAGCGCTGTGCTCGACCGGTACGCTCCCGTCATCGAAGGCGCCAGCATCGACGAATGGTACCTCGACCTCGCCGGCACGGAGCGATTGTACGGGGACGAGCCGCTCGCCGCGACCGCGTCGCGCATCCGCGACGCCGTCGTGACGGCGACCGGCCTGTCGGTCTCGATCGGCGGCGGCACCTCCAAGCTCGTCGCCAAGCTGGCGGTCGAACGCGCGAAGCCCAAACCGGGAACCGCCGCGACCGGCGTACACGTCGTTGCGCCGGGGGACGAGGCCAACTTCCTCACGACCTTTGCGCTCGCCGACATCCCGTTCATCGGTCCCCGCTTCCAAGAGCGGCTCGCCGTCCTCGGCATGCGCGCCGTTCCCGACGTCCTCCAGTACGATCTCGGCACGTTGACGCGGTGGCTCGGCGCGCGCGAAGCGTCCTGGCTCTACGACCGCGTACGCGGCGTCGACGACGCCGAGCTTGAACCCGGGGGCGACGCGCGCAGCATCAGCCGGGACGAAACCTTTCCCGCGGACCTCGCCACGGACGCGGAGCTGGAGCGAGAGCTCCTCGCCCTGGTCACGCGTGCCGCGTCCGATCTGCGTGGCGATGGCCTCACGGCGCGGACCATCACGGTTCGCATTCGCGACCACGATTTCAAGACACGTCAGGCCAGCCGCACCCTCGGTGCGCCGGTGATCTCCGATCGTGTCATTCTGGAAGTGAGTCGCCGGCTCCTCGCCAAACTGCGCCAAGCGCGCCGCGTGCCGGCGCGTTTGCTCGGCGTCGCGCTGTCGTCGCTCGCGGCCGACGCGCAGGCGGACCAGCTCACACTGTTCGAGCGTCGCGACGCCGATCTCGCGGACACCGACCGCGATCGAGTGCTCGCGCGCACCGTCGACAAGGTGCGCGCACGCTTCGGCGACCGCGGAATCTTTCCCGCCGGCCTCGCCGACTAGCTGTCGTTCCCGGGATCGCGGTCGATCCTAGTGCTTGTCCGTCGCCGCGGCTCGAACTGCCGCCGTGCCCGTGGTGTCGCGCGTCGACGCGAGGAACTTGACGGGATCGACGGACTTGCCTCGCACGAGCACCTCGAAGTGCAGGTGCGGACCTGTCGTCAACCCACTCGAGCCAACCAGTCCGATCGTCTGACCCACGACCACGGAGTCGCCGACGCGAACGAGCGAGCTCTTACAGTGTGCATATCGCGTCACCACGCCGCCGGTGTGTTCGACGTCGATGGTCAGACCGTAGCCCAGGTGTCGGCCGACCGACCGCACCGTGCCGCCGGCGGGTGCGACGATGCGCGTGCCGGACGGCGCGCCGACGTCGATCCCGCGATGTGCGCGGAAGAGTTGCAACAGCGGATGGAGCCGCGACCGCGCGTACTGGCTCGTGATCGGTCCATTCACCGGCATGATCATGTCAACCGGTGGCAGACTCTTCACCAGCGCGGCCATCGCGTTCGTCCGCAGCGAGTGCACGGTGTCATTCAGCGCCAGGATGGACCGCTGCGCTTCGGCCAGGCGGTCGGCGGCCAGCGACACGCTGTTGGACGTAGCCGCGGCAACGACCCCGGACGCGGTGACGGCGCAGAACGCCAGTACGCCAATGAAGGCGAGCGCGGGGGTCCCAAGGGACATCTGCCGCGGGGGCGAGCTCGGCCCGGGCGGCACCATGATCAGCGTCCAGCTTTTACGACGAGGCATCGGTAACCCTTATCCGCGGCCTACCGCGCGCATCGAATGCGATGGCGTGAGTTCCAGTCGACGGGGCTCGGGAATCGCCGGTACTTCGGCGCCCGCGGGGGCGATCGTGAGGTGGCCCTTCACCACGCCCCCCTCTTCGAGCACCATGGCGGCCGCGCGGATGTTGCCCGTCACCGACGCATTGGCCTGAATCTCGATCCGGCCCGTTGCGATCACATTTCCGCGAATCTCTCCGCCAACGACGACATCACGCGCCTCGACGTCCCCCACGACCACCGCTTCCCCCCCTACAACGAGGGTATCGGCGCGGTGCCGGGTGCCGTCGACCCGCCCATCCACGCGGACGGTGCCGGCCGTGTTGAGCTCGCCAGATATCGCAAGTTGTTTATCGATAATGGAATAGCCTGCTGCAACAGGTGCGGCTTGAGGACGTCGAAAGAGCTTCATCAATGCCTCGGCGGAGCGGTGTGATTCGCGGTTTTCGTGCGCCATCAAGCTGATGACGGAGTGTCGGGCTCGCCTGTAACGACGATCACCCGTTTGGTCAGAACTATCCACATTTTCGGCCCCTTCAAGGGACGAAATGATCACTAACGGACACTTTTGCCATTGCGGAGTCCGGTACGTCGGGGCACTCTAGGGGTCAGAATCCCCCCCCACGGAGCCTGTCATTGTCATACGACGCGCTTCGACGCGACGACCTCACGGACGAACCGCTGAGGCGGTCGCCGTCGTCGTCCCGGTTGCGAAACCTCAGCGATCCCGACAGCCTGCGGGAGTTTGCTCGCAACCTGCGTGAAGGCATCTACATCACGACGGGGGACGGGCGCATCCTGGATGCCAATCCGGCGTTTCTCGAGATGTTTGGCGTACGGTCTGTGGGCGACTTGCGCGCGCACAGCGTCGGCGACCTGCTCGTCGACTCCCATCGCCGCGCGGAAAAAATGGAGCTCGTGGACCGGAACGGCTCCGTCCGGGAATTCGAGATCACCATCCGCCGCGCCAACGGCGAACTGCGGACCGCGCTGAACACTTGTTACCTGACGCGCGACGCGATGACGGGAGAGGAGTTTCTCCACGGCATCCTCATCGACATCACGGCGCGCAAAGCGCTCGAGGCGCGGCTCATAGAAATGAGCACGCACGACGCGCTCACCGGCGTGCTCAACCGCCGGCACCTCGTGAAGATCGAGGAGTCGTTCACGGCCGACCCCGATGCGCCGTGGGGCTGCATCTTCGTGGACATCGACCATTTCAAGGTCTACAACGACCGCTACGGTCACCAACGCGGGGACGAAGTGCTAATCCGCATGGCTCGCTTCCTCATGCGCCACGTTCGCGTGGAGGAAGCGCTGCTGCGCGTGGGCGGCGACGAGTTCGTCGTGCTGCTCCAGGGCGCGGACTCGCCGGCCACTGAGCTCGTCGCTGACCGGCTTCGCACCGAAGCCCTCCAGACGGCACCCGTGCCTTTCTCGCTCGGCTGGGCCGCGCGGGAACCCGGAGAATCGCTCACGAAGTTGCTCGACCGCGCCGACCAAGGCCTCATCGCCGTGCGCGTCGAGAAGCGCCATTCGGATCCGCGAGACCACCCGTCGGTTCTCGCCGACTGACGCTCGGTTGAGCTGACGCGGCTACGCGCGAGCTCGTGTTCGTCGCGCGCGAGTCTTTCGTACCGTCTTCTTGGCCGACTTTCGCGCCGGCTTCCTGGCCGATTCGCTTCGGCTGCTCCGCCACACGCGACTCCTGCCGGTGGCGATCTGCTCGAGCGTGCGGCCCGTCGCGACCGACGTGACGACCTCGTCGACGACGTCGTGCTTCTTGGTCGCGAACTCGTCACGATGTTTTATGAGCAGCCACTGTGGACGCGTCGTCGCGCGGCGCATGCGGACGAGCACCCATCCGCCCTGGAGCCGCTTGCCGTTGAGAACGACCTTGAGATCCCCGCGCTCATACCCCGCGCGCAGTTCCGCCGGACCTCCGCCCCCTTCGGCCTCGTACGTGCCGCGGTCCCACAACATCACGGTGCCTCCGCCGTACTCGTCCTCCGGAATCGTCCCCTCGAACCGGTTGTACTCGATCGGGTGATCCTCCACCTCCATCGCCAGCCGGCGCACCGCCGGATCGTAGCTCGGGCCTTTCGGAACGGCCCAGCTCTTCATGACGCCGTCGAGCTCGAGCCGAAAGTCGAAATGGAGATTTCGGGCGGCGTGTTTTTGCACCACGAAACGCAGCGCGCGTCGCCGGCCCCGTGACGCTGGGGGCGCCCCCGCGGGCTCGGCGGTCTTCGTGAAGTCCCGCTTGCGTCGGTATTCGGTGAGCGACGCGGGTCGTTTTTTTCGTGTCGGCATGTCGCGGTCGCGTCGCGCAATCGGCATGCCCCCGGGCCGTCAGTGCTCGTCGGTCCGTGTGAGCGTGATGATCGCGACCCCGGACAGGATCACTCCGGCCGCGACAACCGTTCGCGTCGTGATCGATTCGCCCGCGACTGCCCACCCGAGGAACACGGCAACGAGCGGATTGACGTATGCATACGTGGCCGCTTTCGCCGGCGTCGTCGCACGCAGCAGGTAGATGTACGCGGTGAATCCGACGAGTGAGCCGAACGTCACCAGGTACAGCCACCCCAGCGCCGACGCCAGAGAAATCCCGCGAATGTCGAATCGCGGCAATTCTCCCGCGGCCAGCGACATCAACACGAGCACTGCACCGCCGACGAGCATTTGCATGCCGGTGGTGAGCGCCGCGGAGCGCGGATGCGCTCCGTATCGACTGTAAATCGAGCCGGCGGCCCAGGAGAGCGACCCCAGCATGAGCACGGTCGCGCCGGCGACGTCGACCGCTAACCCACGCGCATGCGCATCCGGCCGGACAAGGAGGTACAGCCCTCCCATGCCGAGCGCGACGCCGAGAAACATGCTCAGGCGCGGACGAGTGCCACCCGGTCGAAGCCAATCGATGAGCACCATCCACAGGGTGACCACCGCGACGAGGAGGGCCGTTATCCCCGACGGAACGCGTTGCTCGGCCCACGCCACGGAGCCGTTGCCCCCGCACAGGAGGAGTACGCCTGTGATCGCGGCCGCACGCCAATGGCTTCGGTCGGGCTTTTCGGCGCCGGTGACTCTGGACCACCAGACCAGCAGCGCTCCGGAGATGAGAAAGCGCGAGCCCACCATCAGGAATGGCGGAATGGTCTCGACACCGTAGCGGATCGCCAGGTAAGTCGAGCCCCACACGACATAGACGGCAGCGAACGCGGCGACCAATCGCGCACGCGACGCCGGTGAGCCGCCGGCCGTCAAACCGCGTCTCTTGTCGCGAAGTCGATTCGGTCGGTCATGGGTAGAAACAACTTAAGCGGCCCGGAAGCCTTTAAGCGCACGACCCTATGGCGGCATCATATTGATCGGATGCGCTCACACGCCCTCAGGCCTCTGACCCACTCACCGAACTCGCGC
>Ga0137427_10000771_pt1 | contig 15461 bp, 13 predicted proteins | sample EasRivERMZT700_2_FD_102309 | JGI IMG/M metagenome (GOLD analysis project Ga0137427, IMG submission 102309) | Soil microbial communities from meander-bound floodplain in the East River, Colorado, USA - East River MetaG ERMZT700_2 | ecosystem: Environmental > Terrestrial > Soil > Floodplain ...
GCCGGAGAGCAGGAACGCGGCAATGCGCGTGAAGAGCCCGACCGCCACGAGCGCGCCGCCGATGGTCTCCAGCAGCCCGACAAAGAGCAGCATGCCGGGGCCCAGCCCGCCCACCGGCTCCACGGGAAACGAGAACAGCTTCTGCGTGCCGTGCTCGACAAAGGTCACGCCGAAGGCAATGCGCGTGAGACTCAAGAGTTGCGGCGACCAGCGTTCAAGCACTTTGAACATATCTTTTTCCCCCGCATGCTGTTGCAATCATACCGGAGGGACAAAGAGCCCGGCCAGTCGCCGAGCCTTCATACGCGACGGCCGACCGAGGATGTGAAGGTTTTCGGATGCCCTTCGCGGGCGGGCGGAGGTACGCGTTTGCGTGGGCGGCGTCCGTAAACCTTCACAAAACCCGGCCTTCCGCTCGCCACAGCCAGTTAGTCTGCTTTGCGGCATTGCAGACACCATCGCGAAGGCACTTCGGTAGAGAATACCAATCCCGGTGATGCCGAGATCGGCAACCTCGCAATGTCAGCATAAGGTTGCCCGCAGCGCTCCGGTCAGCCCGCTAGGGGCAGCCGAAGGGTGGCCTTCAGGCCGCCCTCGGCGGATTTTTCCAGTTGGATTTCGCCACCATAAAGCCGCGCCAGATCGCGAACGATCGGCAATCCCAAGCCTGATCCGGGGACCTGTTCATCCAGGCGCTCGCCGACTTGAAATACCACGTCCATCGATTCCGCCGGAAGGCCTGGGCCGTCGTCTTCCACCACAATCACAATCTGCTTCGCGTCCTCGTCCAAGTGTCCATGAACGCAGACCGTCTCCGATCCCCATTTGCAGGCGTTGTCCACAAGATTGGCGAGCATCTCGTTGAGGTCCATCGGATCGCAGAGGGCCACGCAACGGTCATCAATGCCCTCGCTGACTCGCAGATTCTTCGCGGCGTACAAACGCTTCATCGCGCCGACGATGCTGCTCACCGTGGGCGCGACGGGCGCGAACACACCGGGCACGGAACGCGAAGCCGCAGCGCGCGCACGTGCAATCTGATAGTCGATTTCTCGTTGCATGCGCTGGGATTGTTGCAGGATGACCGCTGCCGTCTCGCTTTCGCCCCGGCCTTCGAGACGATAGGCTTCATCCGTCAACACAGCGAGTGGCGTCTTCAGCGCATGAGCGAGATTGCCCGCTTGAGCCCTGGCGCGCAGGATCATCTTGGCGTTGATCTCGATCAGATTGTTCAGGTCGTCGACAAGCGGCTGCACTTCCGTAGGGAAATCTTGCGGCAGTTTTCCCACCTTGCCCGATCCGATAGCGGCAAGTGCGCGCCTCAGGCGGGACATCGGCTGCAGCCCAAACGCGACCTGCAGGGCGGCGGCGCCGATCAGTGCGGTGGCCAGCAGCACGAGAGATACGACAAGCGAAATGTTGAACGTGCGCAGCACCGCGTCGACAACGCTGGAATCGACATTCACCTGAAGACGCAGCGGCTCGCCCGCCCCCTCCAGCAATAGCAGGCTCTCGTGGACGATCATGGTTTGCGAGCCATTCTGCATGACGAGCCTTAGTGTCTCGTACAACGCGAGCGGATCGTCAGGAATGGGCACATCTGTGGTGCTCACGGAGGTGGACTTGATCAGCTCCATTCCATTCCGGCTCACCTGCCAGGAATAGCCGGAACCCACTAGGCTGAACCTGGGATCGCTGAGCGGGCGATAGAGCTGGGGTGTTCCTTCGGGACGGACATCGATCAGGGACGCCAGCTCTTCGAGGTGTCCAATCATTTCCGAATCGATAAGGGCCGTCGCGTGTTGAGCGAAAAGGGCGGAAATGAAAACCCCAGCCGCCGACACGCCGACGGTTATCCAGACAAGCGCGCCTATCACGAGGCGCGCGCGCAGGCTCTTGGGCAGAAGAGTGCTCATCCCAGTCGATAACCGAGGCCGCGCTGGGTCTTTATGACATCGTGCCCCAACTTCTTCCTCAGCCGCGCGATGTAGACTTCGATCGTATTGGGATCGCGTTCCTTTTCGTGGGGATAGAGATGTTCGATCAGGTCGGATTGTGAAATCACCCGGCCCTGACGGTGCATGAAATAGTTCAAGATACGGAATTCCTGGGCGGTCAGATCGACCGGCTTGCCCGAGACGGTGACGGTGCCCGAGACGGGCGACAACTCGATATCGCCGTGGAGGAGTGTCGGAGACGCAATCCCGGCCGCGCGCCGGATCAGCGCGCGCAACCGCGCGGCAATTTCCTGGACATGGGATGGTTTTGCAATGTAGTCGTCGGCGCCGGCGTTGAGACCCTCGACTTTCTCGGTCCAGCTCCCGCGCGCGGTCAAGATCAGCACAGGCATTTGGCGCCCGCCTTTCCGCCAGCGCTTTAGGACCTCTACGCCCTGCATGTCGGGCAATCCGAGGTCCAGAATGACAGCGTCAAAATCCTCGCTGCGCCCGAGCTCGTAGCCGGTCGCACCCTCCACGGTGTGCTCCACGACGAAACCTGCCTTTCGCAGCCCTTCTGTCATGCGCCGCGAAAGTTCGGGATTGTCCTCGATCAGCAGGATTCGAACGGTGGCCTCCCATCTGCATGCGATCAGTGCATCGGTTAGCTTACTGCAGGCTGAATGTGGAAGACGCCAACGATACAGCCCCTCTGCAGTCTCGTGTCAGCTTCCTTTCAGTTTGGCGCGATATGCCTTTCCTGGCCCACGAGCGGGCAGAGCAGAGCAATCGGGAGATCGCCATGAAAATCAAGACACTGGCAACAGCGGGCACAGTCTTCGCCATGTTCACGATTCCGGCGTTTGCGCACCATTCCTTCGCCATGTTCGACGCCGAAAAGAACATCAAGCTGGACGGCACCGTGAAGGAATTCCAGTGGACGAACCCGCACAGCTGGATCCTGATGATGGTCAAGAACAAGGCCGGGACGGACGAGCAGTGGGCCATCGAAATGGGCGGACCGGCTGGTTTGGCGCGTCAGGGCTGGGTTCCGAAGACCCTTACCCCCGGCATGAAAGTCAGCGCGATCATCCATCCGCTCAAGGACGGCACGCGCGGCGGTCAGTTCATGGCCGTCACGCTTCCTGACGGCACGCTGAAGGGCAACCCGAACGCTCGTCCGAGCGCAGACGCTGGCGCCAATTAGACTAGCTGAACCGGCGGACCGATCTCTCTGCGGGAAATTCCGGCCGACGTGGTGAGCATGAAACGCCTGCGTCGGCCGTACGTTAGCCGAGCGACGTTGCTCAGACTGGCCGACGAGTACGATGCGATGGCCCGAACGATGGAGGCTGTCAAAAGAACCAGCGAAGCAATGCGAGAGATCAATGCGTCGTACTTGGGGTGAGTGGCGCAAGTCGTCGTCCTGTTTTTGACTTGGGGGCAATCGTGCGGGTGGAGAGTTTCGTGCGTGGCGCTGCGGCGTCCTCGTGGGCATTCCTGTGTGCCTGCTTGGGCGTGGTCGCCTGGGCAAGCGCGGCCGCAGCGGCGCAAGCGCCCGCACCCGTTAGAGCGCCGGCACAGCTCATTCTCACAGGCGCACCCGTGCGCGCGGGTGCAAATATAGGTGCGCTCCCGCCGTTCGTCCGGCCGAGCGCCATGGCTGCCCGGATCGACACCGCCGAAGCGCCGGTCATCGACGCGGACTTGTCGGATACGGCTTGGTCGAAGGCCACCGTCTTGACCGACTTTCTCCAACAGCTGCCGGTCCCGGGCGCTCCGGCCATGGAGCCCACGGTCCTCAGGGTCATGTACGACGAGAACAATCTCTATTTCGGCGTCTACGCCTACGACAGCAGGCCGGAGGAGATCATCCTGCGCCCGATGGAGCACGATCCCGGGCGCTTCGCCGGCGATAACGTCACCATCGTTCTCGACCCCGGCACCACGCGGCGCAACGCGTACCGGTTCCGAATCATGACGTCGGGCGGATTCCAGGACCAGCTCATCCTGAACAATGCGCAAAATCTCAACGAGTGGGACCCGATATGGACGGTGCGGACACGCCTGGTCGCCGATGGCTGGATTGCCGAATTCGCAATCCCGTTCCGCAGCCTGTCCTACGATCCGTCGCAGACCGATTGGGGATTTGAATTCATCCGCTTTGTCCAACGCACCAACGAAGACACGCGTTGGTCGTCGCACAATCCCGCCATCGATTTCAGGGACATCAGTCAGGCCGGCACGCTCACGGGAATCACGAACATCAATCCCGGCGTCGGTTTGGACGTACAGGTCTATGGCGCCACGCAAGTCAAGCGCGATTGGCATATCCCTGGGGAAGACACCGGAATAAGTTTCACCGCAGGCGGCAACGCGTTCTACAAGATTACGCCGGCGCTGACCGGCACGCTTACCGTCAACCCGGACTTCTCCGACCGGCCCCTCGATGCCCGTCAGATCAATACGACGCGGTTTTCGTTGTTCTTTCCCGAGACCCGCGACTTTTTTCTGCAGGATGCCGCGGCGTTCGAGTTCGGAGGACGCGGCTTTGTGCGCGGCTTCGACACCGCCGCGATCAACGGCAGAACGTTTTTCTCGCGCAACATCGGCCTCGCGAGGCGTGAGCCCGTCGGCGTTGTCGGCGGCGTCAAGCTGTCGGGCCAATACGGCGGATTTGACATCGGTGCGCTCAGCGTTCTCACCGCCGACACGCCGACCGAACGGGGTCAAGTCCTCTCGGTGGCGAGAGTTACCCGGCCGGTGCTGTCGGAATCGAAATTTGGCTTCATCGTCACCAATGGCGATCCGACCGGCGCGACCGACAATACAGTCGTCGGTGCAGACTTCCAGTATCGCGATTCGAATTTTCTTCCCGGCCAGATCTTCCAGTCCGACTTCTATTACGAGCGCAGCGTCTCCAGCACTCTCGGTGAAGACGATGCGTTCGGTGTTGCGCTCAATTTTCCCAACGAGCCTTGGGGAGGGTTACTGGATTTCAAGGAGGTCGGCGCCAATTTCATGCCCGCGCTGGGTTTCGTGAACCGGCCCGGCATCCGCTTCTACGATTCGAACCTCGTCCACACGACCCGCTACCGCAACTCTTTTCTGCGCGCGCTCGGCGTCGGGACAAATCACAGATTCATCACAACGCTGAACGACGTTCTCGAGTCGAGGGAAAGCACGCTCTTCGTACAGGCGGAAACTTCCGGAACGGACATACTCACCGTACGACTTCTAAACATATATGAAGCTGTGCCGAGGGTCTTCCTTCTGCCCGACAACATCCCCGTGCCCGTCGGCAAATATGAATGGACCAATTTCAACCTCTCGCTCGAAACCTCAGGGGGACGGCGCGTCTCCGCCATCGTCGGGATCACATGCTGCAGCTTCTACGACGGCTCTACGCTGCAAACGAATCTCCAGCTCAGCTATCGCCCTAGCATCTACCTGCAGCTCGAAGCAGGTTGGGCGTTGACTCGACTCGATCTGCCCCGCGGCGATACCGACGTGCATGTCCTCACCGCCGGGTCGCTGATTACCTTCACACCTTACATGTCTCTGGTGATCGAGGCGCAATACGACAACATCAGCCAGGACTTTGGCTTGCTGGCCCGTTACCGCTGGGAATTCGTCCCCGGCGACGAACTCTTCGTCTCCTTGGGCCAGGGTGCGACCATCGGCGATTCCCGCTTCACGGCCGAGAGATCGTTGTTCTCGGTCCGCCTCAGCCACACGTTCCGATTTTGACTCCCCTTTGCCAGTCGCCGGACCTGAAATGGTTCTTGACGTAGGTGGCGCCGACAACACCTAACTGGTGGCGTTCAGGCGGCCACAGGGGAGCTAAGCTTACTTTCGCCCGCGGCGTGATGCGCAAGGTGGTTTTCCAGCCAGGTATTCGAGCACGTCCAATGCCTCAGCATTCAGTGAATCGGCGTGCCGATTGATACGAGCCAACTCCTCGGCATCGGTAGTCCGCCGGTCACGCGATGCGAGCATTTCTTGACCCGATTTGTTGGCCATCCCTATCACTTTCGCCCGGCCGCGCGGTGCGCCAGATGATTCTCCAGCCAGTGAATGTTGTAGGCGCCGTCCAGGATGTCGGGCTGTTTGATCAGCTCCTGGAACAGCGGGATCGTCGTTTCGATGCCGCCGATCACCAGCTCGTCCAGCGCGCGCCTCAACCGCATCAGGCATTCGTTGCGGCTCTTGCCATGAACGATGAGCTTGCCCACGAGGCTGTCGTAATAGGGCGGGATGGTGTAGCCGGCGTAGGCCGCAGAATCCATCCGCACGCCCAATCCGCCCGGCGCATGGAAATCGGTGATGCGCCCGGGCGAGGGCACGAAGGTGAACGGGTTCTCGGCGTTGATGCGGCACTCGATGGCATGGCCGGCGATCGCGATGTCGCTCTGCTCGAACTCGAGATGGCTGCCGTCGGCGATGCGGATCTGCTCGCGCACGAGGTCGAGGCCGGTGATCAATTCGGTGACCGGATGCTCGACCTGGAGCCGCGTGGTCATCTCGATGAAATAGACGGCGCCGTTCTCATAGAGGTACCCGACGGTGCCTACGCCGAGATAGCCGAGCTTCGTCAGCGCCCCCGTAACGACCGCGCCGATCTCGGCCCGGGCATCGACGTTGAGGGCAGGCGAGGGCGCTTCCTCCCACACTTTCTGGTGCCGGCGCTGGAGCGAACAGTCGCGCTCGCCCAGATGCAGAACCTTGCCGTAAGAATCTGCGATCACCTGGATTTCGATGTGCCGCGGCTTCTCCAGATATTTCTCGATATAGACGGTGTCGTCGCCGAACGCGGCCTTGGCTTCGGAGCGCGCGGTGGACAGCGCCTCGGGAAGTTCCGCCGCCGAGCGCGCGATCTTCATGCCGCGCCCGCCGCCGCCCGCGGCCGCCTTCACGAGCAGCGGAAAGCCGATGCCCTCGGCGAGCTGCAGCGCGTGCCCGTTGGATTCGATCGCACCGTCCGAGCCCGGCACCGTCGGGATGCCGAGCGCCTTCACCGCCTGCTTGGCCGCGACCTTGTCGCCCATCAGGCGGATGTGCTCGGGCTGCGGACCGATGAAGGTGATCTTGTGCGCCTTCACGATGTCGGCGAAATGCGCGTTCTCCGAAAGAAAGCCGTAGCCGGGATGGATGGCGTCGGCCCCCGTGATCTCGCAGGCCGAGATGATCGCGGGGATGTTGAGATAGGACAGACTGGCCGGCGGCGGTCCGATGCAGACGGACTCGTCCGCCAGCCGCACATGCATGGACTCGGCATCGGCCGTCGAATGAACCGCGACCGTCGCGATGCCCATTTCCTTGCACGCCCGGTTGACGCGGAGCGCGATCTCGCCGCGGTTGGCGATCAGGACCTTCTCGAACATTATTCGATCCGCATCAGCGGCTCGCCGAATTCGACTGGCTGGCCGTCGCGCACGAGGATTTCGGCGACGCGCCCCGAGACCGGCGCGGCCACGGGATTCATCGTCTTCATCGCCTCGATGATGCAGACGGTGCCGTCCGTCACCTCGGCGCCGAGTGTGACGAAAGGCGGCGCGCCGGGCTGCGGCGCGAGATAGACCGTACCCACCATCGGCGAGGTGACCATCGTCCCGCGTTTCCGCGCGGGCGCGGCGCTTCCGTTCGGGTTCACGGATGCAACGGGCTGCGCCGCCGCAGCTTGCGCGGCCGCTCCCGCGTTCGGCCGGTCGCGCGCGACCCTCACGCGGACGCCGCCGCGCTCGATTTCGATCTCGCTCAAGCCCGTCTCTTCGAGAAGCTTGGCCAACTCGCGCACGACGTCAGGGTCCACGCCGGGCGTGGTCTCGCCCTTGAGATACTGCGTGATCCGGGAGCGAAACGGCTTTCGCTTCTCGGTCATTGCAGCGTGCCCTTGCCGGCGCCGACGAGGCCCGCCATCGCGTCCATGGCCACGACATAGCCCATACTGCCGAGCCCCATGATCACGCCCTTCGCAACCATGCTGACATAGGAATGGTGGCGAAACCTCTCGCGCTGATGGGGATTGGAGAGGTGGACCTCGATGATCGGCTTGTCCAGAATCTTGCAGGCGTCGAGCAGCGCGATCGAGGTGTGCGTGTAGGCGCCCGGATTGATGATGACGCCGGACGCCTTGGTCCGGGCCTCCTGGATCCAGTCGACGAGCACGCCTTCGTGGTTCGACTGCCGGAACACCACCTCGAGGCCGGTCTTTTTCGCCCGTTGGGCGACCGCCTTCTCGATGTCGGAAAGCGTTTGCCGGCCGTAGACTTCCGGCTCGCGGCTGCCAAGGAGGTTGAGGTTGGGCCCGTTAAGGACATATACGGGAAGGATCATGCCTGAAATGCCCCCGAAAGTGCGCTAAACGATGGTGAAACGGCAGGCGCGGCGCCGCAGCGAAGCGGCGTTTATACTGGCCTGCCGGGGAAACGGAAACAGGAGAGCCCCTGTCCATGGCGTTGCGTCTATGTCTTAACGGAGAACACCGCGAGTTTCCTAGCCAAATGACGGTGGACGAGCTGCTGAAGCACCTGGCGCTCGACCCGGCAAAGGTGGCGGTGGAACGCAATCTCGAGATCGTGCCGCGCTCGACCTACCGGGCCGTCGGCCTGACCGAGGGCGACCGGCTGGAGATCGTGCAGTTCATCGGCGGCGGCAACGACACCGGGGCCGGCGCCGGTCCGGTCGCGGACAAGCCCTTCGTCGTCGCCGGCCGCGAGCTGAAGTCGCGGCTCATCATCGGCACAGGAAAATACAAGACCTATGCCGAGAACGCGGCGGCGCTGGAGGCCTCGGGCGCCGAGATGGTCACGGTGGCGCTGAGGCGCGTGAACGTCATGGAGCCCGGCACGCCGCGCCTGGTCGATTTCATCGATCCCAAGAAATTCGTCTACCTGCCCAATACGGCCGGCTGTTACACCGCCGAGGATGCGCTTCGCACGCTGCGCCTGGCGCGCGAGGCGGGCGGGTGGAGCTTGGTCAAGCTCGAAGTGCTCGGCGACAAGAAGACGCTCTATCCCGACATGATCGAGACCCTGCGCGCGACCGAAATCCTGGTGCGCGAGGGATTCCAGGTCATGGTCTATTGCACCGACGATCCCTTGCTGGCGAAGCGGCTCGAAGACATGGGGGCCGCGGCGATCATGCCGCTCGCCGCACCGATCGGCTCCGGGCTCGGCATCCAGAACCGCATCAACATCCGCCTCATCGTCGAACAGGCAAGCGTGCCGGTGATCGTGGATGCCGGCGTCGGCACCGCGTCCGATGCCGCCATCGCGATGGAGCTCGGCTGCGACGGGATGATCGTCAACACCGCGATCGCCGAGGCGAAGAATCCCGTGATGATGGCGCGCGCGATGAAGCTCGCGGTCGAAGCGGGCAGGCTCGCCTATCTCTCGGGCCGCATGGCCAAGAAACAATACGCCGACCCGTCATCGCCGTTGGCGGGACTGATCTGAGCGAATTGCGAGTGGCGAATAGCGAATAGCGAATAGGGAACCCTACTCGCTACTCACCATTCGCCATTCGCTCATCTTCTGCGGCGCTTCGCGGATTTCTTCTTGGCGGCTTTTCGTTTCGCCTTCTTCGCCGGCTTGCGAACGGCCTTGGCTGTCTTCTTGGCCTTGCGCTTGGCTTTCGGCTTGGCGCGCTTCGCCGCCTTGGGCCGGTTGCCGAGCTGAAGGACGGCTTCGCCGGAGATCGGATCGGTTACGCCGAGACCGTTGCCGAGCTCGTCAAGCATGTCGCGGAAACTGTCGAGCATGCCGATCATGTTCGGACGCGCCGCGACGATGCTGTTGAAATTGTCCCATTCGCCGACGAAGCAATAGGTCTGGTCGCCGGTCTTCACCAATGCGCCGTTGCGCCAGCCCTTGAAATTGACCGGAGCTTTGCGATGCAGATCGATGAACTCGCGGTCCCGACCCGGTTTGACGCGAAAACGCACCACGTTGTACGCAGTCATCCCCACCTCCCCATGTGCACTGTGAATTATCCGCTCAGTCCCTTGACCATCGCTTGAAGCTCCTCGCTGCGGAGCTCGCCGACGATGATGCGGTCATTGATCACGAAGCTCGGCGTGCCGTTCAAGTGGAGCCGGTTGGCCAGCGCGGTCGACTGCGCGATGGACTCCGCGACGGCCGGGTCCGCCATGTCGCGTTCGAGCCGGGCCGTATCCAATCCGACGCTCTTGGCGATGTCGAGGATACGCGCCTTCGGCAGTTCACCGGTGGTTTCCATGAGCGCCACGTGGAACCGCAGATATTTGCCCTCCTGGCGCCGCGCCGCGACGGCAGCCACCGCCGCCATGTGGGAATCAGGCGTGAGGATCGGGCGCTCGATCAAGGCGACGCGAACGCTGAGCCCGCTGTCGATCAGACTTGTCACGGCGCCGAGAGTGGCTTTGCAGTGCGGGCAGCGATAATCGAAGAACTCCGCGACCGTGACCTTCGCATCCGCCGGCCCGACGACGAAGGCAATTTTGGGATCGACCAGAGCCGCGGTGCCGAGATCGAACAGCGCGTCGTCGCGGGCTTTCTGCTCGGCGGAGGCTTGCTGCGCGTCCAGGCGGTTCGACATCTGCACGATGATGTCGGGATGCGTGAGAAGATATTCCTGGACGACCTGCTCGATCTGGGCGCGGTTCGCCCATACGCCGACCGAGACGGGAAGCCGTCCGACGGCGATTGCCGTCGCGAACGCTCCGAGCGCGAACAGCGCAACGCCGCCGGCGGCCAATTTCAGTGTCGACTTCCAATCCATGGTGTCTAGCGACCTTTTTGGTCAGCTTGCTGAGTCATCGCGATCGCGATGATGTCGCTCGCGCGTTGCCAATCCGTCGATCCTTGCGGCAGCTGCCGCTGCGCGCGTCCGGCGAACTGTATGGCCTGCGGGAACGAATAGAGCGCGAAATAACGCTCGGCGGTCGCAAGCTCGGCACGCGCGGTCTGACCAAGCCGTGCATAAGCCTGCGCCAGTTCGTACCACGCAAACGCGTTGTCGCCTTCGAGGTCGAGAGAGGCCTGCAATTCCTTCACGGCCTGTTCGGTGTAGCGCGGGTTCTCCGTACCCAGCATCGCCGCACCGAGGGCCACGCGAAGCAGCGGCGCATCGGGAAGAATCTTCACCGCCTGGGTATACGGAGCGATGCCTTCCTCGACCTTGCCCATCTCGACATTGATCTGGCCGTACATCTCCAGGAAGTACGGATTTTCCGGCTCATCCTTGAGCAGACCTTCCATTTCGGCCAGCGCCTTCTGCATGTCGGGATGCCGGAAATAGGCCATCGCGCGCGCATAGCGTGCGGGCTTCGACGTGTCGGAGAGCGGGTATCTGCGCAGCGTGACTTCCGAGCGTTCGATATAGCCTCTGAGCTTCGCTCTCAGCATGTCGTAGGCGTATTGCGACTCGGGACTGTCCTTGACGTCGAGATAGGGTGAAGCCTCGACCAGCGTCTGGAGGGCGAAGATGCGGTCGACGGGAACGGGATGGGACTGCGCGAACGGGTCGCGGCGCCGGTCGGACAGGATCTCCTGGCTCTCGAACCGCTTGAACACTTTGAGCATGCCGAGGCCGGACTGCTTGGTCGATGCGAGATAGCGGATGGCCGCCTGATCGGCCGCGGATTCCTGTGTCCGGGTAAACGCGAGGTAGCTGCGCTGGGCAATCTGCTGGCCGCCCATGAGGATCGCGGCACCGGCATCGCCGGCGCCGGCTGCCATGGCGGCAACACCGATCACCATCGACAGGATCAACGGTATCGACGCCGCCCGCACGCCCTGCATGTTGCGGACCAGGTGGCCATCGGCCAAATGCCCCGTTTCATGGGCGAGGACGCCGTTCAATTCGTTCGGCGTATCCAGCGCCATGATGAGGCCGGTGTGGATGAACATGTTCTGGCCTTCGGCGACGAAGGCATTGATCGATGAATCATTGACGATGAAGAGCTTCACCGCCCCCGGCGACAAATTGGCGGCCTGAAGCAGCGGATCGAGATAGGTCCGCACCACGCGCTCGATCTCGGTGTCGCGGATGAGCGAAGGGCCGCCCTGCGCATGAGCGGACGGAGCCGGCACCGCCGAGACCCAAAAAATGGCGAGCCCGGCGAGCATGGCGCCCAGGACAGGCCGCAAAAGAGGATGGATGAACTTCACCCCATGCTCCGTGTGGATGATCTACGCCGCCAACCTCGGACGGTAGGATTGGAGCCCCCCGCCGTCAATGGCGGGTAGTGTCTCAGTTTGAACTTACCAGCTTCTTATAGGCGGAGCGTCCTGCGCATTCGAACGACGGCAAACGCCGGTTCTGCGCCGTGCTACACAGGATGCCAGTCACGGGGCCAGCCGAGGCTGTAAGGGGGAGGACATGACGGACACGCATATCAAGTTTGCATGTCCGCATTGCGGACAACCTGGGGATGTCGTTTGGGAAGGCGAGGGCACGGACCGCAGCCTTGTGCGGCTATCCGACGGATTTCACATTGAAGAGGGGCGGCTGCCCGGCGCCAGGCACGTCATCATTTGTGATGTGTGCGATGAAATCGATCCGCCCCGGATTTCAACGCCCAAATAGAACGCAAGCGAGCGTCGTTGCCGTGACCATCACGACGCTTGCGGCCTCTGCACCATCCAGGTGCAGATGAAATCGGGGTTCTCGACGACTTCGCCGGTTTCGGGCAGTTGGTAATGACCCGGTTGCGCCGGCGTGATCGCGCTGGGATCGGCCGGCATGGTCCACGATTGGCCTTCGCGCTCGCCCTTGAGCGCGAGAACGATTCCCTCTTGGGATGCGCTCTCCACCACGCCATGCATCTGCACGCTTTCTTCTACTTGTCCGGCCGCATCGACGTAAGTGACGCCGACCAGGATGTATTTCCCGAGATAGATGTCGCCGGCTTCGCTATCGAAGTTCTGCGCGGTCGAACTTCCCGCCCATCCGTGTGGGGTCTGTTTCATCGCTTTGCACCCTCGCTCAGATCTTGAAGCGGCGCTGCCACCAGCCCTTGCGCGCCTCGCGAGGTTCATCCGTTTCGGGCTCGGCGGTCTCCACCGCCGCTTCGGAGACCTTGGGCGCGAAGCTCTCCTGAGAGCTGACGCGTTCGGGCTCCGGATTGCGCGCAACGGCACGCGCCTCGACACGCTGCTCGCTCAAGGACCATTGCGGCGCTGACGGCGCATTGGGCTCGACCTCGACCGGCGCGGCTTGCGAGTCGCCATGTGACATCGGTGGACGATGCGCGCCGTTCGGCGAGTCACCGTCATGACGCCGGCCGCGCCTGCCGCGTCTGCGGCGGCGCCTGCGCTTGTCATTGCCGTCCGCCTGCGGCGCCGGCGTGCCCTCGCCGGGTCCAGCAATGTGCTCTGTGCCGCCCGCGTCGGTATGCTCCTCAGCTTCGGCGCCATCGTCGCCGCTGTCGGGCCGTTCCTCGGCCTCGAACGCACGCGGCTCGTGTTCTTGGTGGGGCTCGTGCGGTCGCGCTTGTCCCTGACCCTCGTGGAGGGGCTGCGGTTGGCCGTTGCGGCCGCGGCCGCCGCGCCGTCTGCGCCTGCGCTTCCGCCCCCGCCCGTCGCCCTCGGCAGAGCTGCCTTGAGGATGGGGTGGACGGGGCGCCTGAGCCTCCCTCGGTGCTGCAACCGCCTCTTCGACCTCGACGACGTCCGCGTCCTCCGTCTCCGGCTCGGGTGTCGCCTCCTGAAACCCGGCTTCGACGGAAATCGCGGCGGTCTTCGGACGCGGCGGCGCGGCGCGCACGCCGGTCCGTTCGAGTTCGAAACTGCCGCCCATCATGGTCTGCGTCGGCGAGAAGCTGATCTCGAGATTGTACGCCTCTTCGATGCGGGCGATCTCGCGGCGCTTCTGGTTGAGCGTGTAGATCGTCACATCCGGCGGGGCCTTGACCATCACGCTCGCCGACGGCGCGCGCTGTCCTTCTTCATCGAGCGCGCGCAGCAGACGCAACGCGGCGGATTCGGTCGAGCGGATGATGCCCTGGCCGTTGCAATGCGGGCAGGTCACGGTCGAGCCCGCGACGACGCCGGCTCGCAGCCGCTGCCGCGACATCTCGAGCAGGCCGAACTGGCTGATCTTGCCGATCTGGATGCGGGCGCGGTCGCCGCGCACCGCATTGTGGAGACGCTTCTCGACATTGCGGTCGTTCTTGGCGTCTTCCATGTCGATGAAGTCGATCACGATAAGACCGGCGAGATCGCGCAGGCGCAATTGGCGGGCGATCTCGTCCGAGGCTTCGAGATTGGTCTTGTACGCGGTCTCCTCGATCGAATGCTCGCGCGTGGCCTTGCCGGAATTCACGTCGATGGAGACGAGAGCTTCGGTCTGGTTGATGACGACATAACCGCCCGACCTGAGCGTCACCACCGGGCTGAACATCGCGTCGAGCTGCGCCTCGACCTGGAAGCGCTGAAACAGCGGCAGCGCCTCTTTATAGGGCTTCACGTTCTTCGCATGGCTGGGCATCAGCATGCGCATGAAGTCCTTGGCGTCGCGGTAGCCGGCTTCGCCGTCGACCAGGATTTCCGACGTGTCCTTGTTGTAGAGGTCGCGGATGACGCGCTTGATCAGGCTGCCTTCCTCGTAGACGAGGGCAGGCGCATTCGATTTGAGCGTCAGCTCGCGCACCGTGTCCCACAGCCGCAGCAGATATTCGTAATCGCGCTTGATCTCGAGCTTGGTGCGATTGGCGCCCGCGGTGCGGATGATGAGTCCCATGCCTTCGGGCAGTTCCAGCGACTGAGCCGCCGCCTTCAGCCGCTTGCGGTCGGGCGCGCTGGTGATCTTGCGCGAGATGCCGCCGCCGCGCGGCGTGTTGGGCATCAGCACGCAATAGCGTCCGGCGAGCGACATGAACGTTGTGAGCGATGCGCCCTTGTTGCCGCGCTCTTCCTTGACGACCTGCACCAGCATGATCTGCCGGCGCTTGATCACTTCCTGGATCTTGTACTGGCGCCGGCGCGGCGGTCTCGGACGATCGCGCTGTTCGCGCCGGCGATGAGCCTGCGGAGCCCCGGTGGACTCGGCGCGCACGACGGGTTCGGACTCCGCGGCGGCGGGCTGTTCCTCGGCGCTCCTGGTGTCGGCTTCCGACATCTGCTCGTCGGCGTGCGCGGACTGGGTCTCCGTCCCTGCGGCGGCATCGGCACGCTCGCTATCGCTCGCCTCAGCCGAAGAGCGCGGGGCGTTGTCGCCGGACTCGGCGTGTTCCTCGTCCTCTTCGTCGTCTTCCTCGTCCTGTTCGCGCGAGGACGCCTCGTTCATTTCTTCGTCATCGCGGGATTGCAGGTCCGCGCCGGCGCCTTCGGTCGAGCCCTGTTCCGACGCCTCTTTCCTCGACCGCTTCGCAGGCGGGCTGTCCGTGTCGATCGAGTCGAAGCCGTCCTCGTCGTCCGCCATCGCCCGTTCCGCCTGCGCGGCGAGCAGTGCCATGCGGTCGGCAACCGGGATTTGGTAGTAGTCCGGGTGGATCTCCGAGAACGCCAGGAAGCCCTGGCGATTCCCGCCATACTCGACAAA
>Ga0137427_10000772_pt1 | contig 15451 bp, 14 predicted proteins | sample EasRivERMZT700_2_FD_102309 | JGI IMG/M metagenome (GOLD analysis project Ga0137427, IMG submission 102309) | Soil microbial communities from meander-bound floodplain in the East River, Colorado, USA - East River MetaG ERMZT700_2 | ecosystem: Environmental > Terrestrial > Soil > Floodplain ...
AGATGAGCGTGCAGAACAGGGCGCTGAAGGATCTCGGCGTGAAGCAGGCGCCGTTCAGGGTGTTGATCGGCGCCGACATGCCCAGCGTGCTGGCCGAAGTGTCGTTTCTGACCAACAAGAACGAGGCCTCGCTGCTCAAACAGCCGACGTTCCGCCAGCGCATCGCGGCGTCGCTGTGCGACGCCATCCTGAGCTACCAGTCGTCCTTGAAGCGCGTGACCACCGTCGCCAGCCGGGACGGAGGGCGCTAAACTGGAAGCGTGATTCAGCAAGCCCAGCCTTTTATCGTCACCCTCGTGCCGGAGCCGACCCGGACGGTGACCATCGGCGACGTGATCGTCGCCTCCCTGGGTCTGGCAGGTGCCTTGGTCGTCGCGGCCGCATTGCTCGGCGCCGTCGCCGCCGTGGGCCTGATCGTCTGGCGGAAGTGGCATCCGCTCGATGGCAATCGGATGCCGTCCATCACGCCCGTCACGCCCCTCCAGCCGCCCTCAAGCCCAGCTCGATAAGCGCGCGGACGCCGACGCCGGTCGGCCCCTTGGGCATGTACGCCCGCTTGGTCTCGGCCCACGCCGTACCCGCGATGTCGATGTGCGCCCACGGCAGTCCCCCGGCAAACTCGCGCAGGAACGCGGCGGCCGTGCACGCGCCACCCGGCCGCCCACCGGTGTTGAGCAGATCGGCGATCTCACTTTTTATCTGATCGCGCGTCTCCTCGTAGATCGGCATCGGCCAGACTCGATCGCCAGCCGCAGCCGCCGCCGCCTGCACGGCGCCGGTCCAGGCGGCATCCGTGCCGTACAACCCGGATGTGTGATGCCCGAGCGCGACCACGATCGCGCCGGTGAGCGTCGCGACGTCGACGAGATGCGTCGCGCCCAACTGCTGCGCGTACCAGAGCGCATCGCCGAGAATCAGGCGGCCCTCGGCGTCGGTGTTGATGACCTCGACGGTTTTTCCGCTCGCACCGGTCAACACGTCGCCGGGACGGGTCGCGCTGCCGCCCGGCATGTTCTCCGCCGTCGGAATCACGGCAACCACCCGCACGGCGGCGTTCAGCTTCGCGATCGCATGCATGGCCGCCGCGACCGCGGCCGCGCCGGACATGTCGGACTTCATCCGTTCCATGCCTTCCGCGGGTTTGATCGAGATACCACCGGAATCGAACGTGATGCCTTTTCCAATGAGCCCCAGGACTGGACCGGATTTGACGCCCGGCGGGTCGTGACGAAGCACGATCACCTGCGGAGGCTCCGAGCTGCCCTGCGCGACCCCGAGCAACAGCCCCATGCCGAGCGCGCGAATGCGCGATTCGTCGAGCACGTCGACCACAAGGCCCGCGGACGAGGCCAGCGCGGTCACGCGTGATGCCAGCACGCGCGGCGTCAGCAGGTTGCCCGGCTCGTTGGCCAAGCCGCGTGCGGCGTTGGCAGCCGAGCCGATGATCTCTCCGGTGCGCACGGCGGCGGCGATCGCCGCCGCGTCACCGCGCGGCACGATCACCACCACGCGGCTCGCGCGTTTTCGTTCCGTCCGATGGCGGTAGGTGCCGATGACGAACTCCGCCGCCGACAGGCCGTCAGCCGCCATCCGCGCCACTTGCCCCGCGGGGGCCGGGCCGCGCACCAGCCAACCCACCGATGTCGCCGCGCGATCGAGCGCGGCGTAGCCGCACGCGGCCGCCACCCGGCGCATCCGCTCCGGATTCCAGTCGGCGAGCTTCCCGGCACCGGCCAGGCCGATGCGGCGCGCCTTCCAGCCGCGCGTGATCGGCGTCACGAACGTGTCGTACGGCCTCGCGCGAAACTCGCCCGAGCCGCGCGCCCGCCCGACCTCGCCGCCTGTGGCCTCGTCGAGGCTCGCGAGATCTGCCGGCGCGGCCTCGTCCTCGAACACCGGCACGAATAGCAGGTCGACGTCGACGGCCTCGGGCGAGGTCGTGACGCCGATAAACTCCGCGTGTGTGGTTCCCGACTGCGGCATCAGACGCACTCCTCCTCAGGTTTCCAACTCCGACCGACCTCGAAACTGCTCGAGCGCCTCGGGATTGGCCAGCGCTTCGAGATTCTTGATCTCACGTCCGTGAATCACGCTGCGCACGGCCAGCTCCACGATCTTGCCGCTCTTCGTCCGCGGAATGTCCGTCACCTGCACGATCCGGGCGGGCACGTGTTTGGGTGAGGCGTTCCGGCGAATGTGGTCGGCGATGCGCTTCTGCAGCGCGGCATCGAGCGTCCGGCCGGACGCGAGCCGCACGAACAGGACGATGCGCTCGTCACCCTGCCACTCCTGTCCGACCGCGAGGCTTTCGACGACGTCCTCGAGCTGTTCAACCTGGCGGTAGATCTCGGCGGTGCCGATCCGTACGCCGCCGGGCTTCAGCGTCGCATCGGACCGGCCGTAGATCACGTAGCCGCCGTGCCCGGTCGTCGCGATCCAGTCACCGTGGTGCCACACCCCCGGAAACCGCTCGAAATACGCGGCGCGGTACTTCGCGTCGCCAGGATCGTTCCAGAAGCCGACGGGCATCGACGGAAACGGCGACTTGCAGACGAGCTCGCCCGACTCACCTCTGAGCGATCGCCCCGCGTCGTCGAACACATCGACGTCCATCCCGAGGCCGGGCACCTGAATCTCTCCGCGCCACACGGGCGCGTTGGGATTCCCGCCCACGAAGCAGCTCACGATGTCCGTGCCGCCCGAGATCGATGCGAGGTGCACATCGGCCTTCATCGAGCGATAGACGAACTCGAAGCTCTCCGGCGAGAGCGGCGACCCCGTCGACGTGATGGTGCGGACCGACGCCAGGCTGTGCGTCTTCTGCGGCGTGCCGCCGGACTTGTTCACCGCATCGACGAACTTGGCCGAGACGCCGAGCAGCGTGATGCGATGTCGATCGACGAGGTCGAACAGTCGCGCCGGTGACGGATGAAACGGCGACCCGTCGTACAGCACCATCGTCGCCTCGGACGCGAGCACGGTGACGAGCCAGTTCCACATCATCCAGCCGCACGTCGTGAAGTAGAAGACGCGGTCGTCGGCCCGGATGTCGCAGTGGAGCTGATGCTCCTTCACGTGCTGCACGAGCGTGCCGCCGGCGCCGTGCACGATGCACTTGGGGATGCCGGTCGTCCCCGATGAGTAGAGGATGTACAGCGGCTGGTTGAAGGCGAACCGCTCGAACGCCATGTGCGTCGAGGCCGGCGCCCCGAGCCAGTCTTCCCACATCGCCGCCCGGGGAACCGCGTTGACGTCGGCGCGATCGTCGCCAAACGGAATGATGACCACGCGCATGAGCGTCGACAACTGCGGGACGACCTCCCTGAGCTTACCGATCACATCGTGACGTTTGCCGCCGTAGTCGTAGCCGTTCACGGCGAAGAGGACGATCGGCGAGATCTGGCCGAACCGGTCGAGAATGCCCTGGACGCCGAAGTCCGGCGAGCACGAGGACCAGGTGGCGCCAAGCGCCGCGGCGCCAAGCGCTGCGATGATCGCTTCCGGAACGTTGGCGACGATGCCGCAGACGCGGTCGCCCGGCCGCACGCCGGCGTCCCGGAGCGCGCGCGTCGCTCGAATGACCTCGCGGCTGAGGTCCGCCCACGTGAGCGTCCGTTCGTCGCCGCGCTCGCTGGTCGCGATGATCGCCGGCGCATCGTCGCGCCGTCGCAGCAGGTTTTCCGTGAAGTTCACACGCGCGTCGGGAAAGAACCGCGCGCCGGGCATCTCGCGGGGCCGATCGAGGACGCGCCCGCCACGATCGCCGATGACGCCGACGAAGTCCCACAGCGCCGGCCAGAATACGTCCGGCGCCTGGACTGAAAGCGCGTGGAGCTCGTCGTACGTGCCGAGCGATCTGCCGGCCCGGGATTCCAGGTGACGCGTGAACGCGGTCAGGCGCGTGGCGGCGATGCGATCCGGGCTGGGAGTCCAGAGCGGCACGGTCGCACTCGTCGATCTCATTGATCTGATCCGTGCTCCGTCGCACGAGCGTGGTCGAGCCGTTCCCGCCATTTCCCCGCTTCCTGAAATGTCTCCCCGATCCAGCGCGCCAGCTCGACGCCCGGCGCCGGCGGGGGAAGCGCGGCCGCCAGCGCGGCCGTGGCCGCCGCGACGTTGTCGGCGTTCGTTGCGAGGATGCCCTGCCACAGATCGGCGGGGCTTGCGGCGAGGCGAGTCATCTCGGCAAACGCGCGTCCCGACAAGCGAAGACCGGCGTCGCCGATGGCCCGGCCCGCCGTGTGCATGAGCGCCACCGCCACGAGCTGCGGTAGATGGCTCACATACGCCATCGTCCGGTCGTGAGTCTCAGCGTCGACCCGGTGCGGAAGCGCGCCAGTCCCGCGGACGAACCGCTCGAGCCTGGCGAGGTCATCGTCCGACGTTGAGCCCGGAACCAACAGCCAGGGCTGGCCCTCGAACAAGTTCGCGCGACCGTGGACGAGGCCCGGTCGCTCCGCGCCGGCCATCGGGTGACCGCCAACGAACCGCGACAGCCCCGCTTGCCGGGCCACCTGACAAATGGTCCGCTTCGTGGACCCGACATCGGTCACGAGCGCGTTGGTCCGCAGACGTGCTATCGCGGGGAGCAGATTCAGGATCTCGACGACCGGCGTCGCGAGGACGATCAGATCCGCATCCGCGAGGTCATCGGCGCTGCCCGCGCGGCGATTGATGAGGCCCCGCGCCGAAGCTTCGGCAAGGACCTCGGGGCGGTCGAGCGCCGCGATCTCGACCGTGGGCCAGGCACTGCGCAGCGCCGCTGCCAGCGATCCGCCGATGAGACCGACGCCGGCGATTCCGACGCGTGCAAATGGCGCGGAGCCAGCCGGCATGCTGGCTAGCGGCCCCAGCCGCGGCGCGCCACGGTCTCGACGCAGATGCTGCGCCCGATGGCCGGCGCGATGATGCGCAGCTCCGCCATGAGGCGCTCGAACTGCGTGGGAAACATCGACTGCGCACCGTCGGATCGCGCGTGATCCGGATCGCAGTGCACTTCGATGATGAGGCCGTCGGCGCCCGCCGCCACGGCCGCCCGCGCCATCGGTGCGACCTTGTCGCGGCGGCCCGTGCCGTGGCTGGGATCGACAATCACCGGCAGGTGACTGAGCTTCTGCACCACCGGAATCGCGGAGATGTCGAGCGTGTTGCGCGTGTAACTCTCGAACGTGCGGATCCCGCGCTCGCACAACATGACATTCATGTTGCCGCCGGCCAGCACGTACTCGGCCGAGAGCAGCCACTCTTCGATCGTCGCGGAAATCCCGCGCTTGAGCAGGACGGGCGTTCGCGTCCGGCCCAGCTCCCGCAGCAGTGAGTAGTTCTGCATGTTTCGGGCGCCCACCTGCAGCACGTCCGCGTACTTCTCGACGAGCTCGATCTGGCTGATCTCCATCACTTCCGTGACGAGCTTCAGATCGTGCCGATCGGCAGCGGCCCGCAGCATGCGCAAGCCTTCTTCACCCAGCCCCTGGAAGCTGTAGGGCGAGCTGCGCGGCTTGAACGCGCCGCCTCGAAGAATCTTCGCGCCGGCACGCTTCACCGCCGACGCCGTCGCCTCCACCTGTTCCTCCGACTCGGCGGAACACGGCCCGGCCATGACGACCACTTCGTCGCCGCCCACCCGCACGTCGCCGATGGCCACGACGGTGTTGTCCGGCTTGAAGGTACGACTCGCCAGCTTGTACGGCTCTGAGATGCGAAGCACCTCGTGCACCCCGTCCTGTACTTCCAGCAATTGCGGATCCCCCTGCCCGTTGCCCACGGCGCCGATGACGGTGCGCGAGGCACCCGTCGAGCGATGAACGTCGAACCCCATCCCGACGAGGTGCTCGATCACGTTCTGAATCTGCGCCTCGGAGGCGCGTTCCTGCATGACCACGACCATGTCACTCACCCGCTCTTTCGTTCGCGTTGGAATTGTCCCTGTAACCGTCATTCCGATTCAACCGTGCCCGGTGCCGGCGCCCCGGCGGCGTGTTTCGCCGCCGCGGCCTGCCGCTCCAGACGACGGGCCTCATCAATGATCCGCTCGAACAGCCGCGTGATCGCCGCATCGTCGAGCGGTCCCCGGTTCGCGGCGCGCACGTTCGACAGCACGTCGGCCTCCCGCGCGGGCTGATAGACCGGCAGTCCGAGCCGATCTTTCTCGTGCCCAACCGCGAGCGCACAATTCGCCCGCTCGTTGAGCAGCCGGACGAGCGCCAGATCCAGTTCGTCAATGCGCGTGCGGAGGTTCGAGATCTCGTCCATGCCTCAACCACTTCACGAACTGCTCCACCTCGCCGGCCACGTTCCCGCCATTCGCGGCTGTTTTCTGAATCGTCTGCACGATGGCGCTGCCGACGACGGCCGCGTCCGCTTACGCGCCGACTTCCGCGACGTGCTCCGGCCGCGAGACGCCGAAGCCCAACGCGACCGGCAACGACGTCACGGCGCGAATGCGATCGACGAGCGGCTTCGCGCTGGTCGAGACGGCATCGCGCGTGCCCGTCACGCCCAACCGTGAGATGGCGTACAGAAACCCGCGGCCGAGGCGGCCCGCTTCGCGCAGCCGGCGCTCCGTCGTCGTCGGGCTGACGAGGAAGATGAGATCCAGGGCGCCCAAATCGCGCCGTGTGGACTCGGCCTCCTCAATAGGAAGGTCGAGCAGCAGTACGCCGTCGACACCGACAGATGCCGCCCGATTGGCGAACGCGCGAACGCCCATCCGCAGCACGGGATTGACGTAGCTGAAGAGCACGATCGGCGTGTCGATCGTCTTCCGGACGGACTCGACGAGGTCGAGTGACGCGTGCAGATGACTGCCGGCCGCCAGCGCGCGCTCCGACGCTCGCTGAATCGCAGGGCCGTCAGCGATGGGATCCGAGAACGGCACACCGACTTCGATGACATCCGCGCCGGCACGTGCGAGCGCCAGCACCACCTCGCGCGACCGGACGAGGTCCGGATCGCCGGCCGTGACGTACGTCACGAGGCCCGGCCGACGCGCCGCGCGTAGCTCGCCGAACGTTTTGTCGATCCGGCTCATGCGTGGGGCCCCTGCGCCCCGCCCGATGACTCGCGAGCCGCCGTCCAATGCCGCACCGTGTCGACGTCCTTGTCCCCGCGGCCCGACAGATTCAACAGCACGACCGTACCGGACGGGAGCGACGGCAATTCGCGGCGGACCCAGGCGACGGCATGCGACGACTCGAGCGCCGGCAAGATGCCCTCGGTGCGCGCCAGCCACTCGAATCCCTCGAGCGCACCGTTGTCGTCGATCCAGTCGTATTCGCTGCGGCCTCGGGCCGCCAGCCACGCATGCTCCGGGCCGACCGACGCGTAGTCGAGTCCGGCCGACACCGAGTGCGTGAGCAGGATGTTGCCGTGGTCGTCTTGCAGCAACTGGCTGTAGGTGCCGTGCAGCACGCCGGGCTGGCCGCCGGCAAATCGCGCGGCGTGATCCCCGGGACGGATGCCCCGGCCGCCGGCTTCAATCCCGACGAGGCGCACCTTCGGGTCGTCAACGAACGCGTCGAAGATCCCCATCGCGTTGCTGCCGCCACCGACGCACGCCACGACGACATCGGGCAGCCGGCCCGCGGCAGCCAGAATCTGTGCGCGCGCTTCCTGGCCGATCACCGACTGGAACTCGCGCACCATCAGCGGATACGGATGCGGTCCGAGCACCGAGCCGAGCAGGTAGTACGTGGTCTCGACGTTCGACACCCAGTCGCGCATCGCTTCGTTGATCGCGTCTTTGAGTGTCCGGCTTCCGGCGTCGACGCGCTCGACGGACGCGCCGAGCACGCGCATGCGAAACACGTTCAGCGCCTGGCGCGCCATGTCCTCAGCGCCCATGTAGACGACGCACTCGAGACCGAGCAGCGCGCACACCGTGGCCGTCGCGACGCCGTGCTGTCCCGCGCCGGTCTCGGCGACGATGCGCCGCTTCCCCATTCGCTGGGCCAGCAAGGCCTGCCCGATCGCGTTGTTGATCTTGTGCGCGCCCGTGTGGGCCAGGTCCTCGCGCTTGAGGAACACGCGCACGCCGGTCGATCCCGTGGCGCGCCGCGCTTCATAGAGCGGCGTCGGCCGCCCGACGTAGGTCGTGAGCAGGCCGTGCAACGTCTCGCGAAACGACTCGTCCACGCGCGCCGCCAGATACGCCTCCGTCAGCGCCTCGACCGGCGCGACCAGGGTCTCGGGCACGAAGCGACCGCCGAACTGACCGAAATACCCCCGCGAATCCGGATCTCGCCGGCCGAAGACCGGTCCAGGTGTGTCGGGCACTAGCGTCTTCACGAAAGGTCTCCTCGGCGGGCTGCCGGGTCTAGAGACCCGGCCTCCATCTGATGTTTCGCCGAGTCCAACGCCCCGGCCTCCATGAGCACTGCAAACAGCCGCGTCATCTTCTCGGCGCTCTTGATGCCCGGCGCCGACTCGACACCGGACGAGACGTCGAGCGCCCACGGCCGAACGGTCTCGACGGCAGCGGCGGCGTTCTCCGCGGACAGGCCGCCGGCCAACATGATCGGACGCAGGCGCGCGAGCGCCGCTGCGCGGCTCCAATCGGCCGCGCGCCCGGTGCCGCCGTGCGTGACTGGATCGGTGGCATCGACCAGCACCGTCACGTGCGCAGGCAGCGCGGCGGCTCGCTCGACGTCCGCATCGGAATCCAGGGTGACCGCCTTGATCAACCTGACCGCCAGTGCGCTGTAGTCATACACGGCTTCGCCGCCGTGCAACTGCACCACGTCGAGACCCACCTGCTGAACGACCTGCACGACGTCGTCAGGCGTCGCGTTCACGAAGACCCCGACGCGCGCGACCCAGGCGGGCAATGCCGAGGCGATCGAGTGCGCGGCCGCCGCCGAGACGACGCGCGGGCTGCGCGGCCAGAACACGAACCCGACAGCATCTGCCCCCAGCGCGACCGCGCGCGCGGCATCGCCGGCGCGCGTGATGCCGCAAATTTTCACCCGCACTGGCGTCATGCCGTTACCCCGCGCTCCGCGGCTTCACGAAGCGTCGCGAGCCCGCGGCCCGGATCGTCCTCGGTCATGAACCGCTCGCCGATGAGAAACGCGTCGTAGCGCAGCGCCCTGAGCCGCGCGAGATCCGCGCCGGTGCGCAAGCCACTCTCGGCGACGGCAATCACGCGCCGTGGGAGGTGTGGGGCGAGCTCGTCGAACACGGCGCCGCTCACCTCCAACGTTCGCAGATTGCGGCTGTTCACGCCGACGATGTCGGCGCCCGCATCGAGCGCTCGGTCCAGCTCCGGGCGATCGTGCACTTCAATCAACACGTCCAACGCCAGCGCTCGCGCCGCGTCCAGCAGGTCTTTGAGAACGCGCGAGTCCAGCGCCGCGACGATGAGCAGGACGGCGTCCGCGCCGGCCGCACGCGCTTCCAGCAGTTGGAACTCGGTGACCAGAAAGTCCTTGCAGAGCAGCGGCGCGTCGACCGCGGCCCTGACCGCGCGCAGGTGGTCGGCCGATCCGTCGAAGAAGGTCGGCTCAGTGAGCACCGAGATGGCCGCGGCGCCGGCTCTCACGTAGCCCGTCGCGATGGCGGCGGGATCGTAGGTGGTCCGGAGGACACCGCGCGACGGAGAGCGGCGCTTGCATTCGGCAATGACGCGGATGCCCTCGCGCCGGAGGCTCTCGGCAAACGCTCCCGCCCGGGGCGGCCGTTGGCTCGCCTCGCGCTCGAGCGCGGCTCGGCCGGCATGCTGTTCGCGCTCAGCCGCCGAACGCCGTGCGGCGGCGACCACCGCCCCGAGCAAGTCGCCAAGCCCGTGCGACATCAGCCGCAGATCTCCTTCATCTTCTTCAGCGCTTCCCGAGCGGCGCCCCGGTCGATGCTCTCTCGTGCCGCGCGGACGCCATCGGCCAGCGTCGGCGCCGCGCCGGCCACGAGCAGCGCCGCGGCGGCATTGAGCAACACGATGTCGCGGCGCGGCCCGGTCTCCCCGTCGAGCAGGCGGGTGATCATCGCCGCGTTCTCGACCGCCGATCCGCCGGCCAGATCGGCGATGGTCGCAGCCGGTATTCCCACCTCTGCGGGGTGGACGTAGAACGTATTCACCATGCCGTTCCGCAGCTCCGAGACCTTCGTGTAGCCGGTGGTCGACAGCTCGTCGAGCCCGTCGGCGCCGTAGACGACCCACGCGCGCTCGGACCCGAGCTCGCCCAGCGTGCGGGCGACCAGCTCAGTGTGCTCCGGCCGCGAGACGCCGACGAGCTGGCGCCGCGGCCGCGCCGGATTCGTCAGGGGGCCGAGCAGGTTGAAGGCCGTGCGCACCGCGAGCTCGCGCCGCGTCGGCCCGGCGTGCTTCATGGACGGATGCCACACCTGTGCGAAGAAGAACCCGAGGTTCGCGTCGCGCATCGCGCCCACCACGCGATCGGCCGGCGCATCGAGCTTGATGCCGAGCGCCTCGAATACGTCCGCACTGCCGCACTTACTCGAGGCAGCGCGATTCCCGTGCTTGGCAACGCGGACGCCGGCGCCCGCGATCACGATGGCCGCCGCGGTCGAGACGTTGAACGTGTGCAGACCGTCCCCGCCGGTGCCGCAGGTGTCGAACACCGGCGCCATCGCCTCGGGCATCGGCAGCGCGCGGCTCCGCATGGCCGTCGCAAAGCCGACCATCTCCTTCGGCCGCTCACCCTTGAGCGCCAGCGCCATCAGGAATCCGGCGATGTGGGCCGGCTGCGCCTGTCCGTCCATGATCGCGGTCATCGCCTGGGCCGCGGCGTCACTCGAGAGATCTTCATGCCGCCGCAGTTGCTCGAGCCATTGAGGAAACATCAGTGAATCTCCAAAAAGTTCTGCAGCAGCCGATGGCCGGTCGGCGTCAACACGGACTCCGGATGAAACTGAACGCCAAACACCGGCCAACTCCGATGCCGGATGCCCATCACGACGCCGTCGTCTTTCGTCCACGCCGAGACCGAGAAGGCCTCGGGCACGCCGTCGGGCGGAATCACCAGCGAGTGGTAGCGCCCGACCTCGAACGTCTCGCCCAATCCGGCGAACAGTCGCGTGGCATCGTGCGCGACCTGCGACGTCTTGCCGTGCATCGGCACCCGCGCCCGTTCGACGCGACCGCCGAACGCCACCGAGAGTGCCTGGTGCCCGAGACACACGCCGAGAATCGGTACCTGCCCGGCGAATCGCTGCACCGCCGCGACCGACACGCCCGCCGTCTCGGGCCGGCCCGGCCCGGGCGACACCACGATCCTCGCCGGAGCGCGGCGCGCGATCTCGTCCAACGTGATCGCGTCGTTGCGCACCACCTGCACCTCGGCACCCAGCTCGCCTAAGCGGTGTGCCAAGTTCCAGGTAAACGAATCGTAGTTGTCGATCAAAAGCACCATTAACCAGATCTCAACATTTGGGGATTGGGGGATTGGGAGATTTGGAGATTACGAAAGGCTCACACCCCTGAATCTCCCAATCTCCAAGTCTCCTAATCGCCAGATTCCTAGATTCCTCGGTGTGCGAGCTCGAGCGCCTCAATCAGCGCTCGAGCTTTGTCTCTGGTCTCGTCGTACTCCGCCGTCGGCATCGAGTCCGCGACGATGCCGGCACCGGCTTGCACCTCGGCCGCAGACCCGTTCATCGAAATCGTGCGAATGGCGATGCAGAAGTCCAGGTTGCCGGCAAAGTCCAGGTAGCCCACCGCCCCGCCGTAGAGCCCGCGCCGCGCCGGCTCGAGGCCGCCGATGATCTGCATCGCACGAATCTTCGGCGCGCCGGTCAACGTTCCGGCCGGGAAGGTGGCGATGAGCGCATCGAGCCGGTCGCGGTCCTCGGCCAGCCGGCCCTCGACGCGCGAGACCAGGTGCATGACGTGCGAGTAGCGCTCGAGCGCCATGAACTGCGGCACACGCACGCTGCCCACCTCGGCAACGCGACCGATGTCGTTGCGTCCCAGGTCCACGAGCATGACGTGCTCGGCCCGCTCCTTCTCGTTGCGCCGCAACTCGTCGGCCAATCGCTGGTCTTCTTCGGCCGTCGCGCCGCGCGGCCGGGTGCCGGCGATGGGATGCGTCTCGACGTGCCGGCCCTCGACGCGCACCAGCATCTCCGGCGAGGCGCCGACGATGGCGTTCCGGCCGATGCGGATGAAGAACATGTAAGGCGACGGGTTGATGTGCCGCAGCGCGCGATATACGTCGAAGGGACTCGCCGACGTCGTGGCATCGAAGCGCTGCGAGAGCACAGCCTGATAGATCTCGCCCGCCGCGATGTCCTCTTGAATCCGGCGCACCGACGCTTCGAACTCCTCGCGCGTCTGGTTCGCGCGCACATCCAGACCGTTCGACGCCGTGCGCGGACCGCGTGAGAGGCTGCGCTCCAGCTCCCGCTCGAGAAAATCGATCTTCGCGCACGCGAAGTCGTAGAGCGTGCGGAGGTCCGCGCCCGGCTGCAGCCGCGCGTTCGCAATCGCGAGAATGCGGTGCTTGACGTGATCGAACGCCAGGACGGTGTCGAACACCATGAAGCCGGCTTGATCGCGATCGGTTGGCGGCGATGACAGCCGCACGGCGGGCTCGAACCACTCCGCCGTGTCGTAGTCGAGGTAGCCGACCGCGCCGCCCGTGAACCGTGGAAGGCCGGGCACGAACGGCGCCTGAAACTCCGCCATCAGCTGACGCAGCACGTCGATGAACGGCTCGTGCCGCTCGGTGTGCGCGCCGGCCTGTTCGAGCGTCGTTCGGCCGGGACGGCCACGCAGAATCAGGAAAGGGTCCTTGCCGAGGAACGAGTAACGGCCGACGTGCTCGCCGCCCTCCACGCTCTCGAGCAGGAACGCGTAGTCGGAGTGTTCGGCAATCTTCAAGAAGGCCGACACCGGCGTCAGCAGGTCGGCCATGATCTCGCGGACGACGGGCACGAACGTCCCGCGGCGCGAGAGATCGAGGAACTCGTCGAACGTCGTTTGCTTCAGCACGTCAGTTCACTCCGGTTCGGTCTACCTACGTACTTTCGTGGTGCAGGTCGTTGACGAACTCGCGCGCGACGCGCGCCATCAGGGCCTTCGGCGCCGCGTGTCCCGTCCACCACTCGAACTGCCGGCACGCCTGCCCGACGAGCATCTCCAGCCCGCCGATGGTCTCGGCGCCGTGTTCGCGCGCCCACGTCAGCAGCGTGGTTTCGGGCGGGTTGTAGATGAGGTCGTACACGCGCGGGCCAATCACCAGCGTGCGCTCGATCGGCGCGTCGTCAACGTGCGGCCACATGCCGACCGTCGTGGCATTGACCAGCAGGTCCCAGCCCGGCGACGGCGGCCACGGCGCCACGTCGACGCCAAACGTCCGTGCCAGCGCCGTTGCCGCGTCGCGCCGGCGTGCCGACACCGCGACGCGCGCGCCGCGGGACGCCAGCGCGACGACGACGGCACGCGCCGCGCCTCCGGCACCGAGCACCACGACGCGAAGACCGTTCAGATCCCACGCGCGGCGCTCGAGCGGCGCCAGGAACCCGTGCACGTCGAAGTTCTCGCCGTCCCAGCCCCGCTCCGAGCGGCGAAGCGTGTTGATCGCGCCGATTGATGAGGATGAGATTGATGAAATTGATGAGATTGATGAGATTGATGCCGCAGAACCCCTGTCGCCCGCCACGGTCTCGGCGAGCGCCGCCTTGAGCGGCACCGTGACGCTTGCGCCTTTGAGACCGATCGCGTCCGCGACACTCAAGAACTCGTTCGCGTCGGATGTTTCGAGCGGCAGGTAGACGCCATCGATGCCCAGTTCCGCGAGTGCGGCGTTGTGCATGGCCGGTGATGCCGAATGGCCCAGCGGCTGACCGACGATCGCGTACGCGGCGGTCGCCGCGGTCGTCTCGCGGACGCGAAATCGACCGGCGAGCGTGGCCGCGGGCAGTTGGCCTGGCACGGCAGACCCGGCGTACGTCCAACACGATCCACACCAGGCGGGCCAGACGCGTGTCAGCAGGCCGGCGGCCCCCATCGCGATCAACACTTGCTCGCCGTCGCCACGGGCCGCATCGCGCAGCGTGAGACAGTCGCGCAGCCGGCGCGCGGCCACGGCGATCTTCACCACGGCGGGCCGCTCGGCGCGCATCGCTCTGGCGCGGTCGGCCAGATCGGCCGGCACGCCATCGAACTCATGACACGACAGCACGACGGCCGTCCGGTCGGACGCCGGGAGCGCCCGGCGATCCGCGCGCCACTCGACGTCGATGTACTCCGCGCCAAGCTGGATCGCCTGGGCGAGCACTCGCAGACGATCTTCCTCGCTGCCCTCGAAGCGCCCGCCTTCCCACGACGCGCGACAGGTGACCACCACCGGACGCGTGCGGCCGGCGAGGGCACCGGCGACGTCAACGTCCGCCACGCCATCCAGGCGCAGCTCGACCATGTCGGCGTCGGTGACGGCATCGCGCGCCGTCCTCAACTCCGCCATCGAGCGAGCGGTGACCGTCTCGACGATCAGGGCCATGGTGCAAGAAAGCCAGAAGCCAAAAGCCAGAAGGCAAAAACAAAAAGGCCTCTTCAGCCGATACCTGAAGAGGCCTTGAACACTGCGCTGTTGAACGACGTTACCGCGCGCGAACCCCCTCAGTCATCGAGCCAGACCACCACCAATACGACCACGTGGCCGGAAACTGCGCCCGAGAGCTATGGAGGGAAGTCATCACGCGAGCAAACTCAGGCGGAGAGGCTACCAGAGCCCTTCGCAGCCGTCAATGCGGAACGGCGCGAACCGCGTGTTATAAACGAATGAGTTCCGCAGCCATGCACCGGCAATCCCTTGGAGTTGCGCTCGCCGCCCTCATCGGGGGCGTGCTCCTTGCCGCGGCACCCCAGCAGCCATCAACGTTTTATCCCGTCGATCAAGTCAAACCCGGCCAGGTGGGCATTGGCCGCACGGTGTTCAGCGGCGACACCATCGAGGAGTTCCGCGCGAACATCATCGGGGTCCTGCACAACGTCCTCGGCCCGCGCCGCGATCTGATCCTGGCCAGGCTCGAAGGCGGTCCGCTGGCGACGACCGGCGTGATTCAAGGCATGAGCGGAAGTCCCGTGTACATCGACGGCCGGATTCTCGGCGCCGTCTCGTATGCGCTCGGGTCGTTTCCCACGGCGCCCATTGCGGGCATCACGCCAATCGCAGAGATGACCGACGCGGTGCAGGGCGGTGGCCCGCGCGTCTCGAGCCCGGGTCTCGCGGCCGATTGGTCGGCGTCTTCGACGGATGTCTTTGGCGCCATTTCACGGCTCGCGGACCGCGCCAGCGCGTCCTTGCGCGCGACGGGCAACTTCGGCATCGTCGGACCACCCGCTCTGGCCGATCTCGTCCCGTCGCTCCGGCCCATCGGCGCGGCCATGGTGTTCAGTGGCTTCGAACCAGCGGTCGATTCGAAACTCCGCCAAGCCCTCGGATCGCCGGGCGCTGCGCCACAAGGGCCGCGGACGGCCCCGCGCGCTGACAAT
>Ga0137427_10000773_pt1 | contig 15449 bp, 13 predicted proteins | sample EasRivERMZT700_2_FD_102309 | JGI IMG/M metagenome (GOLD analysis project Ga0137427, IMG submission 102309) | Soil microbial communities from meander-bound floodplain in the East River, Colorado, USA - East River MetaG ERMZT700_2 | ecosystem: Environmental > Terrestrial > Soil > Floodplain ...
GGGAAAAATTCGGGGTCAGACAGCCAATAATTCGGGGTCTGGCACTTGTTTTAACAGTTTTACGTGCCTGACCCCGAATTAATTGGTGTCAGACCCCACCGTTCCGATTCGTTGGGCAAAGCCTGGCCAGGGCAACAGGGGCGCCGGCAAATCTGGAAAAGAAAACCTGGGTAGCGAAAAGCCCACGGACGATGAAAATATGGGTAGTCAAAAGGCCGGCAGCGGGTCAGTTTGAATTGCTTGGCCTCCCAGCCGCGTTAGCGGCGACATTTCTCCTAGCCCACGGCTTCAGCCAGGCTTCAGCCGTGGGACCGGCACGCGAAGGAATTGAGCGCTGTAGGCGCGACAGATATTCATCATCTGCCGCCCCTTCCGGGGCTGTGATCCGTGAGCAAACCGGTCCCACGGCTGAAGCCTGGCTGAAGCCTGGCTGAAGCCGTGGGCTAGAGAAATGTCGCCGCTAACGCGGCTGGGATTAGCATAATTCAAACTGACCCACTACCGAAGTCCTTCGGTAAGACACGAAAAACCCTGGTGATTCCCGGCTAGTCAGTCCCATTTGTGGGGCCAGCGCTGCAGCCCGCCTGTTCAAGATTGCACAGTAACTTTTCGACGGACACAGGAAGATCAACAGCTGTGAATAAGGGAAAGAAGACTTTGCGGCTTGGTTCGGTTTTCCTGGGACTTCTGTTCCTCTGTGGTTTTCAAACTCCAGTCGTCGATCAACAATCCCAACAGGAAGCGGAAACGCCGGCGAATCCTTGTCTCAAATCCACATGCCGCAATGTACCACTTCGGGAAAAACTGACGGCCCTCGGTCTCGCCAAGTATGTGCGGGGTATCGTCGGCGGCTTTGAGCAGGGCGCTGGAATCGCGGGCGGCGTACAATTCACGACTGCCGATGCGATTCCACACCTGGAACTGCGAGCGGCTGCCTTGACTTCGACGTCGCTCAATCGACGCTTCGACCTCGAAGGCGTTTTCAACATCGCCGGCGACCGGAACCACGCGGACGTATGGTTCAGCTACATGCAGCGACAAACCGAGTTCTTTGGTATCGGGCCTTTGTCTGCCAGGACGGACAAAACCAGTTTTGCCACGGACCAGCGTAGCTATCAGGGATCACTCTATCGCGACATTACCGATCATCTCGAAAGTGGCGTCTATGTGCAGGTCATGAATTCTCATAGTGGGGATGGCAGCAGCACGAAAGACCCACTGATCAGCGAAACCTTCGCCGGCACGCCAGCCCGGCCGAGCGATCGATGGATTCCCGGTTTTCAGGCGAGCACGCAAATCCTGACGTACGGTGCTTTCTTCGAGTACGACGCCAAGGACCAGTCGGTCGACTTGACTCGCGGAGTCGAGCTTTACGGTCGCGTTTCTTCGAATGATGGAATGAACAATCACGCAGCATTTGCGGACTATGGCTGGCTCGAAGGCGAATTCGATGTCCGTGGATACATTCCGCTCGGAAGTTCCCGAACTTCCCTCGCGCTGCGCTCACGAGGGCAGTTCAAGAACCCAAAAGGCGGCAGCCAGATTCCGTTCTACGACCTGTCATACTTCGGCGGGCGCGAATTCGGTCGTGGCTACGAGTCCTATCGCTTTCGCGGCAACAACGTCTTGATGCTCTCGACGGAACTGCGACGGACCGTGCACAAGTTGACAGACCTGCGTGGCATCGACGTGTTCGCGCTGGTGGATTCGGGCCAGGTATGGGCGGATGCGCGGTTCTCAACCAACTCGGCGGTTGTTGCGAATCAAGCCTTCCGTTCGAGCAACTGGCGAACCGGTGTGGGCGGCGGTCTTCAGTACCGGCATTCTCGCAGTCTCGCCGCAAGAATTGAAGTGGGCCGCAGTCAAGAGGGAACTCGGATCTACACATCAATATCGCGAGGTTTCTAGTGTGGGTATGAAGCCCAAGATCCTTCGCATCACCGATCTTCTGCGGCCTCATTGGAAGGCCATGACGCTGGCCATCGTTGCAGTTGCCATCGGAGCCGCAACGGAACTGCTGGGGCCCTGGCCGATAAAGATTGTTCTCGACTATCTCCTGCAGTCCAGACCATTGCCCGGTTGGATGGCCGTGGTGGTCGGCTGGATGGGCGACGATAAACTCGCCATTCTGAACTTTGCAGTGGCCTCCGTGGCGGCCATCGCTGTTGTCGGCGCAGCCAGTTCCTACCTCCAGGATTATCTCACCACCAATGTCGGCCAACGGGTCATGCATGACCTGCGGCGCACGCTCTATCATCACATCCATCGACTGTCGCTCGCTGAACACGATGAAAAGAGAACGGGCGATCTCATCGGCAGGGTGACGAACGACATCGATAGTGTTCAGGACCTTGTTACCTCAGCCTTCCTGGGCATCTTGACCAGTGTCCTCACCCTGTTTGGAATCATCGTTGTCATGCTCTACATGAGTTGGCAATTCACGGTGATCTCGCTTTCGATCGCGCCCTTTCTATTCCTGGTTGTCTTTTATTTCACGCGCCGGATCAAGAAGGCCTCGCGCGCCGTCAGAAAAAAGGAAAGCGAACTGGTTTCAACGGTCGAGGAAGTATTCTCGTCGATTCGTCTGGTGAAGGCCTTCGCTCGTGAGGATTACGAGGAACGCCGCTTCGAGCGCCAAAGCCTCGACAATGTCGAGACAGCCCTGCTCGCGCAAAGCATCAAGATGAAACTTTCACCTATCGTTGATGTCATCGTTGCGATAGGAACCTGCCTGATGCTGGGTTATGGCGCGCGGCTGGTGATGGCGGGGCAATTGACCGCCGGGGACCTCGTGGTCTTTCTTTTTTATCTGGGTAAGATGTACAAGCCCATGCGAGAACTGGCCAAGATGACCAACACAGTTTCCAAAGCGGGCGTGGGCTTCGAGCGGATCCGCGAGATTCTGGAAACCGAGTGCGCCGTCCGCGACCTGCCGCGCGCAAGGCAAGCCAAGGGCTTCAAGGGCCGCATCGAATTCGACAGGGTTTCATTTGGATACAATCCGGATCAGTCGATTCTTAAGGATGTTAGTTTCAAGATCGAGCCGGGACAGGTCGCGGCATTCGTCGGCGCGACGGGAGGCGGCAAGACAACCATCATCAATCTGATTGCCCGTTTCTACGATCCCGTTTCCGGTACCGTTAAAATCGATGGAACGGACATTCGATCAGTTAAGATCAAGTCGCTGCGCGATCAGATCAGCTTTGTGCTGCAGGACTCGGTTCTGTTCCACTCGGCGATCTGGGAGAACATCGCCTACGGACGCCCGGAAGCCACCCGGGCCGAGATTATCCGTGCCGCCGAACTGGCCAACGCCCACGAATTCATCGAGAAAATGCCGGAAGGTTACGACACGATGGTCGGCGAACGCGGCGTCACACTGTCCGGGGGCCAACGTCAACGGATCGCCATCGCGCGGGCAGTCATCCGCAATACGCCGATTCTCATTTTGGACGAGCCCACGTCCGGACTGGACGCCCAATCCGAACAAGCGGTATTCGAAGCCCTCGATCGGTTGATGAAAAACAAGACGTCCATCGTCATCGCGCACCACCTGGCCACGATTCTCCACGCCGACGTTATTTTTGTTGTTCAGGACAGTCAATTGAAAGAACGCGGAACTCACGACGAACTGATTGCCGCCGGCGGGTTGTACGCTGAGCTCTACGACATCCAGAATGGTGAACGCGCAAAGGCGCTGTCAGTGCCGGGCTAGAGCTTCTTCAGTTCCGCGATGCGTTGCATCAGGACCCGGGTATAACCGGCGACTTCGTCAGGCGAGAAGCCGGCAACACGGAAGGAGTCGCGGATTTGCTCGATGGTCAATTGACCAAGCTGATTGCCTATCCAGCGCGCGTCGGCGATCGGGATGCGCTTCACCACACTCTCCATCCGCGTCCGGAAACGATAATTGGGGAAGTGAAAAATGGAGAGAATGAAGGGTCTGCTATGCATGACGAAGTCGACATGCGTGGGCGTCACATTTTCGATGAACTTCGTCGATGCGTAGTCTTTCATCACCCCTTTGCTGCGGGTGAAACTGTTGCCGGTTCGGCCGAGTGAGGCACCGAGATCGTCGACCTGATACTGCCCGTCCAGCGAGCCATTATTGACTTGTTTCAGGTCCCAGAGGTTCAGGAGCGCCATCATCACTTTGAGTCCGTTGAACTCGCGCGTGCCGTCAAACGGGTTCTCGTACCAGCTCCAGCCCTTCGCATCGTCGATTTGGCCGCTTTGGCCCGTTTGGCGCTCACGCTCTAAACGCACACTCGTGACCGTATCTCCGGACACGAACTTTTGGCCGCGGGCAAGACGCGCCATCCCTTGCACATGGATTTGTGGCCGGTAGTAGCTGTCATCGACGAAGTAACCGACCGCCCAGAGCAGGCGTGTTGCAGCAGTTTCCGACCTCACTTCCTCCCCGAGTTTCACCTTCCACGTGATGCCGTTTTCGTCTTCGACGTTAAACTTGGGCGACGTTCCGGATGTGGATTCCTTGATGAACTTGAACTGGTTTCCCGGCTCGTGAGCTTTCCCGCCCGACCCGGCCACGAGGTTCAATACGGAGATATCGCCGCGATCCTGCCATATTACCGGGTCGTTTGCGCCTTGTTGGGCCAAGGCTGGTAGCGTCAGGAAGGCAGCGAACATGATGGGAAAAATCGACGTGAAGACTCGCATGGGTAAGAGTAGGACGTCGGGCGCGAAACTGCTGTGCACAATTGCTCAGACGCGCTTCCATCCTTCGACATAACATCATGCTCCATTGAAATTGTTGATCCAACCCGCTGACGGAGTCGCACCCTTGGTTAACGCGATCAGGAGAGCCAGGAAGAGTGTGGACATTGTCATCTTCCGATTTGATCGTGCCGAGTTGGAAGCCGGATTGAAAGCTGCGGTCGGCCGGGGCATTCTGGTGTCTGCGCTCATTGCTTATGCTAACCGGGGCGGCGAGAAAAGCCTCCGCAAGCTTGAGATGCGCCTGCTGGCCGCCGGCGTTACTGTTTCGAGAACGGCGGACGATCTGGTGCGCTATCACGACAAGATGTTGATCATTGACCGACGCGTACTCTACGCGTTGTCCTTCAACTTCACACATCTGGATATCGACCACAGTCGCGGTTTCGGCATCGTCACCAGGAAGCCCGCACTCGTCCAGGAAGCGGTGAAGTTATTTGAGGCGGATGTCGCACGAAAACCGTACGAAGCCGGTATCGATAGCTTTGTAGTCAGCCCGGTTAATGCGCGCAAACAGCTCACCGGGCTCATCGAGAGGGCTAAGAAGGAACTCCTTATCTACGACCCCAAGATCGCCGATCCGGCAATACTACGCGCCATCAGCAATCGAATCCTCAAGGGAGTGGACATCAAAGTCATCGGTGCGATCGGCAGAAAAGGCCATCTTCTGCAGGTCCGGCCACTCACGGGCATGCGGCTTCATACGCGCACCATTATTCGCGACCGTCGTGAGGCGTTTGTGGGAAGCCAGAGCTTGCGCGTAGCCGAACTGGATTCGCGGCGAGAAGTCGGCATTATCGTTCGTGAATCCAAACTCGTCGGCGGCCTGGTCAAGGCATTTGAAGCGGATTGGGGGCGGAAGCAGAAAAAGGGCGCCGAGATCACACAGGTCGCGCAACGAGAGATCAAGAAGAAGCTCAAATCAACCGTCAAAAAGCTATCGCCGCTGAATCCCCTGATTAAGGAAGCGGTCAGCGAGGTGGTCTCGAAAGTGGGAAGCGAGACGTTGGACTCGCACGAAATCAAGCAGACCGTTGAAAAAGCAGTGAAGGAAGCGGTCCGCGAGCGCGTCACGGAAATGCTGCAAGAGTCGAAGGGAGATTGACGATGCACTTTTTATCCTGGCTTGCCATGTTTGCATTTGCATTGTCTGGATTTGCGGGACAGGGCTCGCCTGTTGCGAAAGGCTTTGCGGACGGCGTAGGCCGGTACGTCAAAATGCGTCAGGCTTTGGAGGGGTCGGTGCAAGGCCAGAAGCCAACAAACGAAGCGGGGCAAATTGACGATCGCCAGGATCAACTGACCGGAGTCATTGTCAACGGGCGACGCGACGCGCATCAGGGTGAAATCTTTACGAAAGAGGTGTCGGAGCAGTTCCGCAAGATTATCGTTAAGGCGTTTCGGGAACCCGGCGGACAGGCGATGCGAAAAACCATTCAGGAGCGCGAACCTGTAAAGCCCCTCGTGCTCAAGGTGAACCAGGTGTACCCAGATGATCACCCGCGGACGACGATGCCGCCGACTTTATTGAATCGGCTACCCGTCCTGCCGAAAGAGCTGGTGTATTGCATCAGCGACCATGCCCTTGTCCTGCTGGATACCAAGACGAATTTGATTGTGGACTTTATCCTCAACATCATTCCTTGAGATTTCATTGAATATTCCTCGCCGGCAATTCATTTCCTATCTGGCTCTGGCTGCGATGAGGCTGTCGCTTTACGGCCAGGTACCGATCAAAACGAATTCTGTGCGTTTCGCTGCAATCGGCGACATGGGGACCGGAGAGCGGCCTCAGTATGAAGTCGCTGCGACAATGAACAAATGTCGCGACACATCTGGTTTTGATTTCGTGCTGATGTTGGGCGACAACATTTACGGTGGAAGCAGAGCCAACGACTATCGCGACAAGTTCGAGCTGCCTTACAAGGGGTTGCTGGATGCGGGCGTAAAGTTCTACGCGTCACTGGGAAACCATGACAGTACCAACCAGCGGTTTTACAAACCATTCAACATGGATGGTCAGCAATACTACACATACCACAAGGGCAATGTGCAGTTCTTCGTGCTGGATACCACCTACCTGAAACCCGAGCAGCTTGCCTGGTTGGAGAAGGAGCTGCGGAACTCCCGAGCAGACTGGAAAATCTGCTACTTTCATCACCCGCTTTATTCGTCCGGTTCCTTTCATGGTCCGTCGACGGAACTCCGAGTTTCGCTCGAACCGCTGTTCGTGAAATATGGAGTGCAGGTTGTTTTTAACGGCCACGAGCATGTTTACGAGCGCACGAAACCGCAAAAAGGGATTACCTATTTTGTCACAGGAGCAGCCGGCCAGTTAAGGAGGGGCAATCTGATGAAGACGAACGTGACCGCCGTCGGCTACGACCGCGACCGCTCGTTCATGCTTATCGAAATCTCCGGCGACGAATTGAGTTTCCAAGCCATCTCGCGGACAGGCAGGACGGTCGATTCCGGCGTCATCAAGCGCGCACTGAGTACCAGTAACGCCTTCCAGATAATGCGCAAGCCGGCAGTGATGGAACTGACAAGACCGTGAAGCCGTGAGAGCCTAACCGCTCGATTGAACCGTCTTTCCGACACTGTGTAAATCTGCACAGACTTGTTCCCGCGAGCGACATAGTCTTCAACTCAGGTTCACATTCACAGGAAAGGCTGGTCAATTGTGCTCTGGATGATTCTTGTCGGACTGGTGGTTGGAGCTGTGGCGAAGCTTTTAATGCCGGGCCGCGATCCCGGTGGCTTCATCGTAACAATCTTGATCGGTATTGCAGGATCGATTGCCGCTGGGTTTTTCGGCCGCTTCATCGGCTGGTACGGGGAAGGCGAGCCGGCGGGCTTTATCGCATCAATATTAGGTGCGATTGTTCTTTTGTTTTTGTATCGAACTCTTATTGGACAAGGCAAGTCGGGAAAAGGCGGTCTCACAAGAGCCGCCTAGTCGGGTGGTTAATGGGTCAGTGGGTCAATTGACAACTACAATTCCACATGTGACACGTGACGCGTGACATTTGACATATTGGGAAATGCAGTTCGAGTGCCAGTTCCTCAATGTCTAATGTCACGCGTCACGTGTCACGTGTGAAATGTCTGAAGCCTAACAGTGCAGTCTTCTACCGACGTATTGCTCGCGCATCCCCGAATTGCGGCGAGTATTGAACCAGTCCTTCGATTCGTTGCAGAACTGCCGATTTCAGTTCCATCACCATGAACTCCTCGCCGGCGCCATATTCGTTAGTGAGTTCATGATCGGCGGCCGTCGAAAAACCGAAACGCCTGTAATAGGCAGGATTTCCCAATACCACCACTACATCGTAGTTCGCACGGCGACATTCGTTGAGCGCGTCTCTAATCAGCTTCGAGCCAATACCGTTGTTCTGAAATCCAGGTAATACGGCAACCGGTCCCAGACCGACGCCACGAAATCCCGCAAATGCCCTGGATACGGTAATCGGCGAGAACATGATGTGTGCGACGACTTCGTCATCGACGACCGCGACCATAGAGAGCGCGACGTTATTGTGCTGTCGCAACAACTCGATAAGTACCGCTTCCTCGTTCCTGCCGAAGGCTCTTTGCTGAATCGTCCGGACGGCCTCGTGATCGGCCGCAGTTTCGTGTCGCGTTTCAGCGGATACCGACTCCGTCGGTATGTTTCCTTCAGGAAGACCCTCCGGATCCGGGGAAAGATCCTGAAGCAGGCTCAAAGCTTCTTCCGCATCCTCCTCCGCGACCTTGAACTGCACGGGTCCCGACACGATGTTTGTCACTCCCGGCAATCGGCCCCAGCCAAAAAGGTCCTGCAGAGATTCGCCAGTTGTAGTGAACGGAATCCCGGCGGACTCCAGAATCGAACGCGCCACTGCGATAATCGCCGGGTCGCCCGCAGCAAAAACAGTCACGATTTGCAGGTCTGCTTTACCCGGTTGCGGTCGCGGCGTTGGCGATGTTTCCACGAGCTGAACATGACAGTCGGCACATTCTGTAAATCCGGAGCGAAACTCCGCACCACAAGCAGGACAGAACATGGCCTCCCTCCAACGACGAAAGATATATTGTGGCGCCTATTTCCCCACACGGGAAATCGATGGAACAAGACGAGTCTGGCGGTGTCTACGAAAGGGCACAGGTCTGTCTATGCGGGGAGATGCCATGAGATTCGTCATTCTGTCGCTGCTGGTTCTTTTCCAGGCACCTCAAGAGCGCGCCTCCATTGAAGGGACAGTTGTAAAACTGGGGACCAGTGATCCTGTGACTCGCGCGCGCGTTGTGCTCACAAAACAGTCGGCTCGCGCCGGCGAGTTGCTGGCGTTTACGACTGGTGGGGACGGCAAGTTCGTATTCAAGAACGTGATTCCCGGTGAGTATCGCATCTTCGTTTACAGAAATGGTTACCTGCGGGCCGAGTACGGCCAACGGGGTCCTGAAAAGCCAGGTGTACCCATCACGGTCGTTTCGCGACAAGAGCTGAAAGACATCGGCATCCCGATGGTGCCAACCGGGACGATTTCCGGCCGCGTTATGGATCGGTACAACGAGCCGGTAGTCAACGCAAACGTTCAGGCTTACAAACACGTTTACCTCGAAGGTCGCCGGATCCTCAGCTCGTTCCAAGCGGCTCGGACGAACGACATTGGGGAGTACAGGCTGTATTGGCTTCCGCCCGGACCATACGTGGTTAGCGCGGTTCCGCCTGAAGGGCCACGTTCCGAAGGCGGCAGCATGCTTGTCGAAGGTGGACCCGGAAGTCCCATCCGCGTGAATGGCGGTGTGCCCGCGGGGTCCATCCGCTTGGGCGGCCAGGTCGCCGCCGCTATGGGTCTCATCGACCCGACGGAGCTTGGCGAAAGCTATACGCCGGTCTTCTTTCCCGGCACGACCGAACCTTCCACGGCTTCACGGATTGATCTCCTTCCTGGCGCCAATTTTGACGGCGTTGATTTGACCGTCGTGGAAACCCGCGCGGTGAGCATTCGCGGAACGGTGATCAGCGGCACTACTGGACAACCGGCTGCTGCGGTCGTCGGGCTTGTGCCGCGTCGAACATCGATTGCGGGTGGAGCGCAGCGAACTGCCGTCGTCAATCCAACGACCGGAGCCTATGAGTTCAAAGGCATCCTTCCGGGTTCTTATGATCTGATCGCTACTACGAATGCTCCACCTGCGCCTCCACCTCCGACCAGAACGACTGCGCCAACAGCGCGTGGGCCAGCAGTCATCCAAACGGCGTTGCTACCGATCGACGTCGGATCGTCGAATCTCGAGAATGTTACTTTGATGCTCACCCCCGGTTTCACAGTCAGTGGGCGGATAACGATCGAAGGTCGTGATCCCAATCAGAATCAGCCGGAAGTTGCCCGCATCGGGGTAGAACTGCGGCCTCAGGTTCAGGCCCCGGGAATTGGAATGTCCCGAACTCCGACTCAACCGAATGGCACATTCGCTCTGCAGAATATTTCGATGATCGAGCATCGACTGTTCCTCAGTGCCACGCCATCCAACTCCTATATAAAGGTTGCACGGCTCGGTTCGACCGACGTGCTCAGTAACGGCCTTCGCCTTGACAGCGCTCCGACTTCACAACTGGAAGTGATCCTGAGTCTGAATGCGGGTTCTCTGGAAGCCGTCGTTGTGGATGCGGAACAAAAGCCCGTTACTGCTGTGACTGTCGCGCTGGTTCCTGACCCGGCACGGCGTGCGCGCTTCGATAACTATCGGAATGGCTCGACTGATGGGAGCGGCCGTCTGAAAATCGAAGGTATCATTCCCGGCGAGTACAAACTTTTCGCCTGGGAAGAAGTCGAAAGCAATGCGTGGCAGGATCCGGACTTTATCCGGCAATTCGAGGATCGCGGTAGAGCGATTCGAATCGGCGAAGGCGCAAAGGAAACCGCAGAACTGAAAGTTATTCCGGCAAAGTGATGTCTTTTAGGTTCAGATTAAGTCGCGTCGCGTATCACCCCGGGTACCTCCGTTAGTACCGCGCACTCCCCGCACTCAGTGCATCGCGTAAGCCCGCAGGGCCATGTGACTTTCCTATCTGAAGTAGTCTCAGACACGTCGCAGAAGATTCGTGGTGACTTGCTTTTAACTTCCGTAGCGTCCTGACACGGGCGTAACTAATCGATACAATCAGGGCACGACATTCTTCGAATCGCCCCCAAACGGCTCTTTTCGTTCTTCAATTTCCAGATCACCAACGTTCCTCGGTCAAACCCGAATTCGAGTTCCACGTGATCAAGCAGACCACGCAACAATGCCGACAACCGTATGCGATCAAAGTCTAAAGCCAAGGAATAGTTGAATTCATCGGGCATGTCCAACGCCAGATTCAGATCACGACAGACCATTGTGAGAAGAGTCTGCAGGTCGATATATTCTACTTTGATCCGGATTTCTTTTCGGACGTGGAGTATGTCGCGTTCGACGGTGTAGTCCAGATGAAGCGGGTATAGTATGGCGCTGAGCATTTCAATCAGAGTCACTTTTTCGATTGTGACGGATACCATTCCTTCGATATCGGACGGCATGTCCAATCGCAGACGTTCAACGTGACTAATTCTTTCCAGGATCGTTCGCAGATCCGCGTTTCTAACGTCGAGTTTCCTGGTTGTGTCTTGTATGGCCGCTGCAATGGCCTGCGGACTGAACATCGAGACCACAACAAAGACGAGAGTTAGTCTCTTCATCAGTACCTTCCATGAGGCGTCGCCTTCATGACCAAGGACGTTCTGGAAGTCCCAAAAGACGAAAACGGGATGGCAGATTACACACTTGGCAGGACGTGTACTCAACGCCTCCGGGCAACCGCGAAAGGTCAGTATTACTTTCGAACCATCAAAATTAATGGAACAAAGTGGCAGAGGGTTCTTTCACGTGCTAATAACAGTTGCTCTTAGCTGGCTATTCACCATTCTTAACTAAGGCCAATGCGCGCCAGCAGTGCAGGGAATCTCGCGTCACCGCGAAGAGGGTCGAGACCAGGATCGGTTAGCGCGCAGACAAGCTGGAAGTTGCGTTCCTGATATGCCCGATCCAGCCATTCAAAAGCCAGGTCCGTCTCGCCGATCAGCCCGAGGATCATCGCCAGAAGATAAGATGAAGTGGCCGGAAGGTTGGAGATTTCGTCGATAAGAATCCTTGCCTGTTCGATTTCTCCCGAGACCGCATGGGTGTAAGCGATCAATGCCTTGACGCTGGAATCTACCGCGGGATGACCGCCGGCCAGGTCGCCCACCTTACGAAATTCCTGGATGGCTTCTTTAGTCAGTCCCTTGTGGGCATAGGCAAGACCAAGCGAACTGCGGACCGCGGCATAGTTCGCATCCATATCGACGACTTTTCTCAACTCGTCGATGGCCAGACCGAAGTCGCGAGCAAGATAGAGCGATAGGCCGACGGTTTGGTTCATCAACAGCGACAGTGGATCCAGTTCTCGCGCCCTTCTTGCTTCCCGCAAGGCGTCCTTGTGCCTTCCCATGTTGGCGAGATAAATGGCGTACCAATGGTGCGCCTGGGCATAGCTCGGATTCAATTCGATCGCCTGGCTGAATTCGGCGTCGGCTTTCTTGAAATCCCAATCGTACAGAAAGGTAAGAAAACCGAGTGACGCGTGCGCTTCGCCCGACATCGGATCGATTTCCAAAGCCTTGCTCGCCGCCTTCCTGGCTTCTACGGGGCTGTTCAGATAGGTGTACGCATCAAGAAGCCCGATATAAGCCAGCGCATAGGATTCATCTTTCTGAATGGCCTTGTTGAAGAGCTCCACTGCTGCGTTCACGCCATCAGGCGTCAGCTTGTTCCAAAAGAACCGGGCCCGGAGATAGAGTTCGTGCGCTTCGGCATTTTCCGTTGGACGCTGGCGTAGTCGCTGACTTTCATTCGACGTCAGCTTTACGCGCAGTTGGACGGCAATCTGCTGAGCAATGGTTTCCTGTAGATCGAAAATGTCGCAGTGCTCGCGATTGTACTGGGCTCCCCAGATATGTCGTTGGTCCATCGTGTCCACAAGTTCGATGGAAACGATCACCGTGTTAAGAGTCTGCCGTATTCGTCCAATCAACACGGCGCGAACATTCAATTTGCTCCCGACGGTTTGGGGATCGAGCGTGTTGCAGTTGAAGACCGAATGCCGTGACATTACTCGAAGGTCTGTTAAGGCCGAGAGTTTGTGAATCAGGCTTTCGGTAATTCCGTTCGAGAGGTAATCGGTATCCGGCGTATTGCTTTCATTAACAAACGGCAGTACAGCCAGGGAATCAATGGCAGCCAATTCGCCGCAGGTTCTGATCTCGGCGCCGAAGCGGTAGCCACGCCACGGAATCGTTTCGATGAAACGACTTTCTTCCAACCCGTCACCTAGCGCTTTTCTCAACGTTGAAATGTTGCGCGTGATATTCGCCTCTTCGACGATTGTTTCCGGCCAGATCATCCTCATCAGTTCGTCTTTGGTCAGAATCCGGCCGTTGTTTTGAATGAGGACGAGAAGGATATCGAAGACCTTCGGAGTGAGAGGTACTTCTCTCCCGCCGCGAAGCAGCAAACGGTCCCGCGAATTCACACAAAAGGGGCCAAACTCGTAGAGCATTCTTTTGGTTTTCCGAAATCTTACCGAACTTCCGAAGGACTTTAGAACATCGTCGAAACTACCGTTGGTCTTGAAGGAGAACAACGATGACCACCACTATTGAGCAGGAAATCCTAACGCAGGAAGAGAATCTCACTCAAGCGTCGAGACTACTGGACGTTGACGCGCTGGACAGGCTCTATGCTGATGACATCATGTTTACCGGTGTGACGGGTGACATTTGCGGAAAATCCGCCCTCATGAACGAAGCCCGTCGAGGAGTTGCGGAACGTGCCAGCGCTTCGGAAGGTAAATCGGCCGTTGTTGGCTACGATAAGGAAGATATTCAGATCGTCAGCCATGACGCCGTGGCCGTCACCAGTTATCGTTTCATTGTGCGCATTCAGATGGATGGTCAGGAGATCCAGCGCCGGTACCGCACCACCAATGTCTGGCTCAAACGGGGGAATCAGTGGCAGGTCGCCGCCGCTCACACAGCAGCGTTGTCGTAATCCCTGCAAATTGTGCCGCGGGCGTTAGCCCGCGGCACAGTTTGACAGTTTTGAAACATCTCTACGGTGCGAGCGAGGCGGTGTATGCGGCAATGGCGATGAGATCGTCTTGCGTCAGTTTCGCGACGGCCGCTTTCATCAGTTCCGACCATTGGCCGGCGCGGTTACCCTGTTGCATATCGAAAAGCTGGCGAACGGTGTAGCTTGGCGATCGTCCAGCAATGCCGGGAACTGGACCGAGACCTTTCAAATCGTTGCCGTGACAAAGACCGCACTGAACGGTCTTGCCCGCTCCGCCGGTCTTCACGAGCGCTTCGCCTTTCTTGATGCTGCCGGTGGGCACGTAGGCGACGAAGCCTGAACCAGAGTCCCGCAACTCGGTACGTTCCAGGTTTTCCGGCATTTCGATGATGCGTTGCCCGATGGGTTCGGTTCCACTCTCTTCCGCCGGAACAAACATTCCACCCTGAATCCGATGCTTCGGTACGGTGTTGGATTCCACAACGCGGATCCACTGTTTGAATTTGAATGAAGCGAAGTACGCTGCGGCAGCCGCGTTGTCCTCGTCACTGGCAGCTTTCGCGAGGGTGACCATGGCGGCGGGCGGTCCCATTCGCGCTTCCGAACTCTTCCTCAGACCGTTCTTGAAGTCGGCCATCTGTTGAATGATGTACGAGGCCGGCAGTCCGGCGAGACTGGAGTTTTCCGGCCGTCCCTGTCCATTCGGCAGGTGACAGTAGCCACAGGCGCGGACATCGGGCCGCCGTCCCTTGAGTACGATTTCCGGTGCCGGCGGATGGTTGTCCGGATGCCAGTCCGCCACGTTGAACAGGTCACGTGTTTGAGCCTGGGTGAAAGACGCGGAACTGCCGGGAAGCGTTCTTGGCGCTGTGTTTGGCGGCGCCGCCGGTTGCGCCGGCTGCGCTCCACGATTTCCCGCAGCAGCGGGTGGATTCACGGGATAAGCCCACGCGGGTGGCGTTGCTCCCGTTGGTGACGGTTGCTGTCCGACATGAACTGCCGTTGCAATCACGAAAACCAGGATGATCGTCAGAATGCCGATCCGAGTCCGCATAAATCTCCTTCTATTTAAAGTGCCACCTGTAGCCCGCGGGCTTCAGCCCGCGGGACATTCGGCCGGAAAACGCTCAAACCTTCAGTACCGGCTTTTTGGGATGGAGCTGCGCGACATCCTGGAAGGATTTCGCGACAAACAGAATCTCCGTTTCCTTGAACGGCGGACCGTAGAGCACGATTCCTTGCGGCGATCCGACCGGAGCGTTCTCGGCAGGTTCGCTGAAGTTCACCACAACGTTTACGGCCGGATAGCCCGCCGAATTGGTGTTTCCGAGTGCATTGCCACCGCCGCCGCCGCCACCGCCTCGCGCACCGCGGCCTCCGGCCGGAGGAGCATCGGGAGTTGGAGGAACGCCCGCAGCTTCAGCGGCCCCAGCCGCTCCCGGCGCTGCACCACGGCCGCCGCCACCGCCACGTTGTCCGCCTGCACCTGCAGCCGCTGAGAAATAGACATCCACTCCGGCTGTGGCTTTGGCCAGATGCGTCATCATCATCATGCGAATGCGCGAGCTCTGCAGATAATCGACGACGTTCATCAA
>Ga0137427_10000775_pt1 | contig 15423 bp, 16 predicted proteins | sample EasRivERMZT700_2_FD_102309 | JGI IMG/M metagenome (GOLD analysis project Ga0137427, IMG submission 102309) | Soil microbial communities from meander-bound floodplain in the East River, Colorado, USA - East River MetaG ERMZT700_2 | ecosystem: Environmental > Terrestrial > Soil > Floodplain ...
GCCGGCGATGGCGGCGCCTGCGGTCTCGCCATCAACCCTCCGCTTCCCGCGCAGCCTAACGAACGCTGAAGCTGACAAGCGATCTATTGATTGCTCGCTGCGCTCGCTTTTATTTGACTCGCTTGCAGCTTAGCTGGGGCGTTAGATGACTCCTACGCATCGCTTTAACGCAGCCCGTGACGATTCCAGCCGACTCTGAGATTCTTGCGCGCTGGCCAGATTGGTACCCTGATGCGGCACCAGTTGGGTTCCTCCTGCGTGAGGCTTATCCCGAGCGGTGGTTGCGGATCTACAGTCTGCCTGACGCAAAGCGGTATCCGGCGTCTGGATTTGACTACGCCGAACTGCTGCGCCGACACAACGCGGTGGCGGACGATGTCGTCGGTGTCGGACAACCCTGCGCGATCATTCTCGTTCACACGTGCAAAGGACGCGGCGTTCACGCGATCGGGCGGGCGGCGGGTCTGACCAGCTCGGGGCTTCCGCGGCTCGCTCAGCTCCCGCTCGAGTTGTCAGATGAGGAGCGTGGCGTTTTCGTCGCTCCCATGTGCGTCTTCGGCATGCAAGCAACGTGGTCGCGGGGTGGCTTTGACCGGTTCATCACCGAGGTCGCTGAGGATCGCAGTCACGGCCTTGTCGTCAGCCTGGAGTCCGGGCGCGTCTATGCGCCGTACGACGGCGGCGCCGATCTGTTCTATCTCACTGAGCACGAGCGCGATCGAGCACGCGATCGTTTCCGCACCTGGGCTTCGGCGAGAGATGATGGCCTCTAGCGCTGACTGCGTCTCGTGAGTCATCTAACGAACGCTGAAGCTGACGAGCGATCTATTGATTGCTCGCTGCGCCGGCGCTCTTATTTGGGCAATAACATACTTGACACACCCAGCCTATGAGCATAGATTCTCTCCATGCTCAAGACTCAGAACGCCCCGACCACTCTCAGCGAAGCGATCCGCTACTTCGCTGACCCTGACCAATCGTTGCGCTTCGTCGTGCAGCTGCGTTGGCCGTCCGGCGTAGCGTGTCCGCATTGCAACGCCGACCGTGTGTCGTTTCTGAGTACGCGCCGGATTTGGAAGTGCTTGGCGTGCCGTAAGCAATTCAGCGTGAAGGTTGGGACGATCTTTGAAGATTCGCCGCTGGGCTTGGACAAGTGGCTTCCAGCCCTGTGGCTGCTCGCCAACGCCAAGAACGGCATCAGCTCCTACGAAGTCGCTCGCGCGCTGGGCGTGACCCAGAAGACCGCGTGGTTCATGCTGTCGCGCATTCGGCTGGCGATGCAGACCCGTAGCTTTGACAAGATGGGCGGCACCGTCGAAGTTGACGAAACTTTCATCGGCGGTGCTTCGCGCTTCATGCACAAGTCCAAGCGTGCGCGCCTTCGTGGTACGGGCGTCGTGGACAAGGTCGCGGTGATGGGACTCCTCCAGCGGAAGCGTGGCAAGAAGCACGCGATCGTTCGCGCTACCGTCGTGCCGAACATCAAGGCGCGCACTCTCCAGCCGAACGTTCACGCCAACGTTCTGCGTGGCGCGAAGGTGTACACCGACGCCGCGAACGCCTACAAGGGGCTGGAGAAGACCTTTCAGCACGCGAGCATCGACCACGCCGTCCAGTACGTGGACGGACAGGTTCACACCAACGGGCTTGAGAACTTCTGGAGTCTGCTCAAGCGGTCGATCAAGGGCACCTACGTGTCCGTCGATCCCATCCACCTGTTCCGCTACGTGGACGAACAGGCCCGCCGTTACAACGAGCGGAAGAAGAACGACCTCCAGCGGTTCGTTGGCGTCCTCAAGGACGTGGTGGGCCGTCGCATCACCTACAACGAATTGATCTCCGCAGATATGCTCCCCGCTACGACGTGAGGCGAAAACATGGCCAAAGCTCCGCAGAGGCCGAAGGCGACAAAGGAAGAGACACTGAAGCCTCCCGCGCACGACGCGCCGGGGCTGTCGCCGTTTGAGCGTATGACCGAATTGGCGCGCCGAATTATTCATGTTCCTAAATCGGAAATCGGGGCGAAGTCGGAGGGACGAAAACCCCGTCCCTGAGTGCAGCCTCTGACTCAAGTTGCTGGCATATCGCCTTCCGAATATCGGTGAAGAATCGCCGCAACGGCTGTCCGGTAATGTGGCTCCCGATATACCGTGATGGGTCCGACGCGATGAGGGATCGCAGTGAACCGCGCATTCTTCTGATTGGCCGAGAAACCGTCTCGTCCAAAAACTTCGTCCATTCCCACGCCAACAAATCTGCCGCCTGAAGTGCTGGCAGATCGTCGCGCGGAACAAACGCATGGCTGTAGTACCGGTATGGATCGGCATCGTGAGGGCCCGCACTCGAAATGAGGCCCGACGTTTCAGCCTGAAACGTGTTTCCCGCGTCGAACACATAGGCCACCCTGTCGTCGCGCCGGACAGTATCGCGCAGCCACATTTTTACCTGCGTCATCGCCATGTGGCAGCAGATGGAGTACGCGTCGCGCAGCCCGCGCACGTTGTTTGGGGCGAGACTGTTCACCTCGCGCGATTGGCACGAAATCACGACAGCGGCGAGGACGTGCTTATTGATTAGCTCGACCGACCGGCGCACCAATTCGTTTCGTCGGGCATCGGTAACGTCGCGGTAGATTCCACCGCCCGTCGCGAGATCGGTCATGTGCGAGGGGATTAGCGGAGCATGGAGGGCGCGCCACTCTTCTCCAAACGGCTCGACGCTACCTGGCTCAAAGACGTATCCGGCGACGCAGAACAGGCCGCCACCGCGCTTGCTCTCGTCGAGGTAGCATTCAAGCACGACGAACACCCCGCGTCCGGCCGGACATAGGAGATCCACCAGCCTCGATTCTGCCCATGCGCGCACCTCTTGTAGTGGGGGCATCAATCATGCTCCCCGCACCCTAGGTGCGTCAAGTATGTTATTGCCCTTATTTGACTCGCTCGCAGCTTAGCTGGGGCGTTAGGCGGCCGACGCTCGGTATGGGAGCGACAGCAGTATGAGGGCCGACAAACAGCAACATGAGTGCGCGCCGATTGCCGATTTGACATATCTCCGCAGGTTCGGGTGAGCATGCGAGCTTTGGCGAAATGGTTGGTACGCGTGGCGACTGCGGCGGCGACGTTCGCTCTCCCGCTCTATGCACAGTCCTCGCGCGATAGCGCCGGTGTTCTCATCGTCGAGAATGCGCGGCCGGCCTGGAGCAACAGCGAGCGATTGTGGCTCGCCGAGAAGCCGCGCCTTGTGATTAGTAACAATGACTCAGCATACCGCTTTCGACAGGTCCGCGGAGTCATGTTGTTAACGGACGGCCGGATTGCCGTCGCCGACGGTGGGTCGCTGCAGCTGCGACTGTTCAGCTCACGAGGACGGTTTCTGTCAGCGAGTGCGGGTAGAGGCAACGGGCCCGGTCAGATCCTGAACATGCACTGGGTTCGCCGTCTGCGCGGAGACACAATCGCGATCAGCTCAGGCCTCTCAACGGTAGCGCTGTATTCGAATACGGGACGATTCGTGCGGACGGTGGCGTTGCCACCCCGCGCCGAGGTGCCACCCGCGCGGCCGTTCCTGCTGGTCGCGCTGCTGAACAGCGGGTTGGGTGTCGCCGCGCCACTGCCGCGGACTGCGCCGCGCTCGACCGGGTCGCGATGGACAGACTCGATCTCGCTCAATCTCGTGACGGAATCCAGCGATGTCCCGCGCGATCTCGGCACCTTCCCCTACATCGAAATGGAGCAGGCGAGTTCCGGACCGACTCCGGTATGGCTTTCGTCGGTCGGTGTCTTTGTCGGAGGCGATGACCGCTTCTACGCGGGTTTCGGCAATCGGTACCAGATTCGAGCCTACGCGTACGACGGGAAGCTGCAGTCGATCATTCGGCGGTCATGGACGCCCACTCCGATCACGGCCGACGATTGGGAGCACTGGGTTGTGGAGTGGTCGAAGCTGTGGGTACGGACGACTGGCGCGGAGCGCGAGCGTGAAGTCCAGGAAGTGCGCGAGTCGCCGTGGGCGGAGGAAAACCCGGCGTTCTCAGAGTTTATCGTCGACCGCGGCGGCCGGCTCTGGGTGCGCGAGGCGCACTGGCAGGACGCGATTGCCGCAGGGTCGCTCGCTGGTATCCCCGCCGTGACGAGCTCGTGGTCGGTGTTCGATTCCCGCGGACGCTGGCTCGGCGACGTGAGTATGCCGACCGGCTTTCAGCCATTCGAGATCGGAACGGACTACGTGACGGGCATCATGCGAACCGACGGTGTGAATCAGGTGGTGATCTACGAGCTGAGCGCGCGAGGCCGGTGAGGTCGACAAATCGCCATTGGAGCGTCGAGCACAGCCGCATTCGCGTGTGCGCCGTCACCGTCACACTCGTGCTCACGCATGGTGCTTGTATCACGTTTCGGCGCGCGACCGAGGCAGCGATACCGGCATCACTGCGCCCGCCGCCCCCGTCGACTTCGCCCGAGCGATATTCGCTGAACTCGGCATCTTTACCGCAAAGTACGAGGCATTGTGGTTTGAGATGTTCAAGCATGGCAAGCTCCCCCAGGCCGCCATCTAACGAGTTTACGTTCGAGGTGCGCTACAGAACGACGCTACCGCCACGAGCGTAGCCGCTCCGGCAGGAGGACTATTCATGACGTCCCTGAAACGGTTGCTCGGACAACGCGACAGCAACGACCTCCTCATTGCCTTTGAGCTGCACTCGGTCGACGAGATCAAGGCCGCACTCGACGCGGGCGTGGACGTTCGAGCTCCAATTCGGGGCAAGGCCCCCGTCAACTGGCTCACGGAGATGTACAGTCGAGGCTACGACTTCCCGAAGTGCCTGCGCCTCATGCTGGATCGTGGCGCCGTGCTGGATGACCCTCTCGCGGCACCCGTCCTCTTGAATGACGCCGAGGACGTTGCGTCGTCGATTCGCGCGAACCCATCGCTGCTCAACCATCGGACGACGATGGTGTCGGCGTTCACGCCGCTGGTTGGCGCGTCGTTGCTTCACGTGGCCGCCGAGTACGGGAACGCAGACGTCGCACGCGTGCTCATCGAGATGGGAGCCGACGTGAACGCGAAGGCATCAATCGACGAATACGGGCTCAATGGCCATACGCCCATCTTTCACACCGTCAACTCGATTTCCAATCACGCCGCACCTATCCTGAAGATGCTGTTGGACGCCGGCGCGAAGACCGATGTCGCAGTGCAAGGAATCACTTGGGGCAAGGGCTTCGAGTGGGAAACCACGTTGTTCGACGTGACTCCGATCTCGTATGCGCAGTGTGGTCTCCTTCCCCAGGTGCATCGCGCGGAGCACGACATCTACGACAACATCAAGCGTCTGGTCGAGGCATCAGGCCGCCCGGTTCCACCTCTCGACAACGTCCCCAATCGATATCTCAACCCCCAAGCTCCCTAACGTCCCGATTGGCTTGCTCCCTTCGGTAGTCCGCACTGCGCGCTTGGTACTCCGACGCCAACGGCCAGAGGACGCGGCGATCATCAAGGACGCCGTGGACACAAGCCTGCCGCACCTGCAAGCGTCAGTCGCATGGGCGCAGACAGCGCCGACGCCGCTCCCGGCCCTCGCGGCACGACTGGCGGCATCCGTGGCGGCGTTCGACGCGGGCCAGGCTTGGGCTTTCACGATTCTCGATATCACGCAAACGCGCGCGCTTGGGGGCGTGGGCCTCGAGCCTGCGGAGGCGGCGCTGACCGCACTCGTGGGATCGCAGGCGGTGGAGACCGGCTACTGGCTGCGAGCCGACGCCACGGGACACGGCTACGCCACGGAGGCAACGGCCGCGCTTGCAGAACTCGCGTTCACTCGGCTCGGAGCGCGACGCGTAGTGGTCTGCTGCGATCCCGCGAATGCAGCGAGCGAGGGTGTGCCGAGCCGGCTTGGCTTTCAATGCATCGGCATAGTGACTGACTCAGTGCTGCCCGCCCGGCAAGCTGCGGACGGCTCGGTGCGGCCCGAGACGAAGATCTGGGTGCTCGACTCGCTGGTGAAAGGCGCGGCCGTGTGCCCTTGATCGGCCAAACCTTCCTGGTGATGGCAAGCAGCGAACGTCCTTGTCCGGCTGACGTCCACCCTTGTCGGCGATTTGCTTTTCGTCAATTGCAAGTGACCTGCGCCCGCTGCTGGCCGTCGCACTGAGCGACTGTTAGAATCGCGTAGTTCACCGAAGAAAGCCCCAAGCACGCGTGCAATGACCGTTTTACGAACTCGGCTGGCGTACGCCGCACTTGCCGCGTGCGGCAGCCTGACGTTCCTCGGCTGCGCACGCTCCTCGGCTGTCTCCGGACCCGCGGCGCCACCGGCCTTCCTGCTCGGCTCGTTCACCGACGATTACGGTAGCCGCTACACGATCTCAGCGCGCGAATGGACGCAGGGTTCCCGGGCGCGATATCGCATCGTGCGCTGGGACGTTGCCGGCCAATTCGCCATTGCCCAGAACGACGCGGGCAATCCGAGCGACCCTGGGCTGTGGACGCGCATCGACTGGCTGCCCCTGCCGGGCATGTCGCCGTACACGTGGGGCTACTGCTACAGCGCCTACAAAGCGCCCAGCGCCGCGATCGCGGAAACGGTGAGCGTGGCCAAGCGATCCGTTCCGCGCACAGGTTGCAACGGATTTCCCTTCTCGCGTATGCGAGCCGTCGCCGACTCCGGCAAGTAAGAGTGATCGAGACTTGGCAGGTGCTCGTCATGATCGCGATCGTCGTCGCGGTCGGCATCGCCCTTCAATTCCGGACTTCGCAGACGCTCAAGCGTGACGATGAGTTCTTCGCGTCACTGGAACGACGCGTCGCAGAAGCCGTTGCTTCTGCCGGCTTTGTTTTGGCGAAAAAGGAGTACCAGCCAGAGTCTTTCGGGCACCGCGTTTGGCACTTCCAGCGCTCGGACACGCAGGTTCAGATTTTCTGGGACGGCAAGGAGCGCGACGTCTCGGTGATGCTGCATGCGGTGCCGAAAGGGTCGACGCCGACAGAGGAGACGAGGTGCTCCCTGCCACTGGGTTCCGCTCAGGACCGCTACGCCAGCGCGCTTGAGCGCGTAGTAAGTGCGGCCAGAGAAGCAACGCGCAAAGGCGCCTGAGCCCGATCGACCCGCCTATCGCGCATTCGGCGTCGAGGCGCTGGCGGCGATTCGAAGTTTCCTGGCCAAGCTCGATTTGGACAACCTCTCGCGCTGGCGTGGCCCAATGGCCAATGGTAGACCGATGACAAACGACGGACCTTGCTCGCCTCATTTCGTCGACTCGAACGGGAGGCGGTATGCCTACGGTCACCACGCAGGATGGAGCGCAGATCTACTATAAGGATTGGGGCTCGGGGCAACCAGTGGTCTTCAGCCACGGCTGGCCCCTCAACGCCGACGCCTGGGATGAGCAGCTCATGTTCTTCGCGTCGAATGGCTACCGTGCGATTGCACATGACCGCCGCGGCCACGGACGCTCGACACAGACGTGGTCCGGCAACGACATGGACACGTACGCGGATGACCTCGCGACGCTCGTCGAGTCTCTCGACTTGAAGGACGTCATTCACGTTGGCCACTCCACGGGGGGCGGAGAGGTCGCGCACTACATCGGCCGCCACGGAACGTCGCGCGTCGCGAAGGCGGTGCTCGTCGACGCCGTGCCGCCGGGGCTCGTGCAGAACGGCATGCCGCTCGCCGCCTTCGACCAGATCCGAGCTGGCGTCCTCGCGGACGTGTCGCAGTTCTGGAAGGACCTGAGCCAGCAGTTCTATGGCGCCAATCGACCCGGCGCGAAAGTATCGCAAGGCGTTCTCGATCGGTTCTGGCTCCTCTGCATGCAGTGCGGCCTTGCCGCTGCCTACCAGTGCATCAAGGCCTTCTCGGAAACCGACTTCACGGAGGACCTGAAGAAGTTCGACATACCAACACTGGTCATACACGGCGACGACGACCAGATCGTGCCAATCGCGGTCGGCGGGGATCGCTCGTCGAAGATGATCAAGGACGCGGTGTACAAGGTCTATAAGGGTGGGCCACACGGGCTCATGATGACGCACCAGCAGCAATTCAACGCCGATCTCCTGGATTTCGCACGTCAGCGCCAGGCCATGCCGGGACGTCGCGGCGGTGGCGAGACCGCGGCGTCACGAGCGGCACGCTCGATGTAGACGGTTTTCGGGATTCGGGATTCGGTTTTCGGGGAGTCCCGAATCCCGAATCCCGCGGCGGGTCGCCGAGCGGCTACTTCTTCTTCGTGGGCGCCGGCGGCGGGGCAGGAAGTGGGACGTCGGAGTTGAAGACGTCGCGCGTGATCTTCCAGTTCCCGTCGGCCTGCTTGCGCCAGACCTCGATGTACTTCCCGGAGTCGGGAACTGGCGGCTGGCCGGGGATCATCAGTACCCACGAATACTTCCCATAGACGTAGGCAAGGTCTCCGCGCCCGTCGACGTCGATCTGCCGGAGCGTGAAGTCCCGGTTCGGCGGGACCGTGCCTGCCCATGCCATGAGCGCGCCATGCCCACTGACCGCCGGGCCGTTCGGCGGCCCGAGTTGGGCGTCGTCAGTGTAGAAGTTGGCCCACGTGTTCCAGGCCGTGTCCCGCACGGCCTTCTGAAAGTCCGCGCTCGCCGTGCGAATGGCGGTGAGATCGGATTCGGCGAGGCCGGCAGGGGGAGCGGATTGCCTGCAGGCGACTGCGGTCGCGCTGACGAATGCGAGAACGACAGCGGTGGTGCGCATAGGTTGTCCGAGCCGTGCGAGGAGGGAAGCCAAAGCTGCTGCCGCCTGGTGAGGCTGTCAAATCGTCATTGCGTCGGTTGTCCCGAGTCGCGAATCCCGAATCCCGATAAAAACTCGCCGCCGCCTAGGACCCACGGTAATATTGCGGCGATGCTGCGACCTCCCTCCCACGCGGCCCGGACCGATTGAGCCAACTGCAAGCGCAGCTCCAGGCCACGCTCGGCGATACACTGACCCTCGAGCGCGAGCTGGGCGGCGGCGGCATGTCGCACGTGTTCGTGGCCACGGAGAAAGCGCTCGGCCGGCAGATCGTCGTCAAGGTGCTGCCGCTCGAGTCGGGAGCGACAGTCTCCGCCGAACGATTCAAGCGCGAGATCATGGTTGCCGCGCGGCTGCAGCACCCCCACATCGTGCCGGTGCTTTCGGCCGGCGATTCCGGCGGGCTCCCCTTCTATACAATGCCGTTCGTGAAGGGTGAGTCACTCCGTGCGCGGCTCGCGAAGGGCGGCGAGCTCTCGATCAACGAGACGGTGCACGTGCTGCGCGATATCGCATCGGCCATCGCGTACGCGCACGGCGAAGGCGTCGTCCACCGGGACATCAAGCCGGAGAATGTGATTCTGTCCGGCGGCGTGGCGGTCGTCACGGACTTTGGCATCGCGAAGGCGATGGATGCTTCTATCTCGGGCGGCGGTGACGCGACGTCCGGCCTCACCTCGCTCGGCGTGGCGCTCGGCACACCGGCGTACATGGCGCCCGAGCAGGCGACCGCCGATCCGCACGTCGATCATCGCGCCGACATTTATTCGTTCGGCTGCGTCGCCTACGAGCTGCTGGCGGGATCGAGCCCGTTTGCCGGACGTCCGCCGCAGCAGTTGCTCTCGGCGCACGTTACCGAAACACCGCAAGCCATCTCGTCGCGCCGGCCCGCCGTACCGCCGGCGCTGGCCGCGCTGGTGATGAAGTGCCTCGAGAAGAGGGCCGGCGACCGTCCGCAGTCAGCGAATGAGCTGATCGCGGCACTCGATTCGATCGCCACGCCCAGTGGCGGCACGGCACCTACGTCGGCCCGACTCGCCGCCGCGCCGCGTGCCCGCGGACGACGGCGCGGCCTGGCAGTGCTGGCAATCCTCGTCGGCGCTGCCTCGATCAGCTTGTGGCTGCGTCGCACTCCATTCACGCCGTTGCAGGTCGGTCCGACGACGCCCATTGCCGTGGGGCCGGAGCTCGAGAGCGATCCGGCCATCTCGCCCGACGGCAAGCTCGTCGCGTATGTCGGGGACACTCCCAAGGGTCAGCGAGTGTCCGTGCGCCAGATCGACGGCGGTGGTCGGGCGAATCCCGTGAGCGGAGACACCGCTGGTGATCAGGTCGCGCCGCGATGGTCGCCGGACGGATCCAAGATCTCGCTTGTCGTCCGTGGCGACATCTACGTCGTTCCCGCGCTCGGCGGCACGCCGAAGAAGACGGTCGACAACGGGCTGACGCATGCGTGGTCGCCCGACGGCAACACGATCGCCTTCGAGCGTGTCGGTGGCCTGTGGATCCACGCCGTCGCCGATGGGGCCGAGCGCAAGGTGGTGGAAGGCGCATTCGTTCACTCGCCGTCGTGGTCACCCGACGGACGCTTCCTCGCGTACGCCGAGGGCAGGCGCCCGACGATGAACAACGTGTCGACCAATGTCGTATGGGTGGTGCCCGTCGCGGGCGGTACGCCGGTTCGCGTGTCCGATTCGACGCGCACCAACACGAGTCCGGTGTGGACGCCGGATGGACGGTCGCTGCTCTTCGTCTCGTCCGCCGGCGGCATTCGCGACGTGTATCAGCAGCCGATGAGCAACGCCGGCAGGCCGACCGGCGCTCGGCAACGCCTCACCACGGGACTGTCGGCATTCGCGATCACGTTGTCTTCCAACGGTTCGCGCCTGGCGTACGATGTCGTGCGTAACTTCTCCAATGTTTGGTCCGTGGCGATCGACCCGTCAGCACGCGCCGACATGAGCAGCGCCAGGCAGATCACGCGCGAGAATCAGCACGTCGAGGCGATGGACGTTTCGCGCGACGGACGGTGGATCGCATACGACTCCGACCGCGGCGGGAATTTCGACATCTACAAGATGCGCATCGACGGCGGAGACCCGATCCAGCTTACCAACACGCCGAGCAACGAATTCCATCCGTCGTGGTCGCCGGACGACGGGGCCATCGCGTACCACTCGCAGCGCAGCGGCATTCGGCACATCTATGTGATGAACGCCGACGGCAGTGGAGAGGTGCAGGTTACCAGGGGCGCGACGCAGGACTACAGCCGCACCTGGTCGCTCGACGGCAAGTACATCACGTTTGCGGCCGTGAAGGACGGTGGCGACCGCTCCTATCGGCCCATGTATGTCGCGAAACAGGGGAACGGCAATTGGTCGGGGCCCATGGCGGTAGCGCCGGACTCCGATGAAGTGGGCGTCGGGGCATCCGTCGTGTCGCCGGACGGGACGCTCATCGCCTACACGCGCGATGGGGACCTCATGGTGACCGCGCGCGAGAACGGATCGCCCCGAGTTCTCGCCTCGGAGCAGATCCTGGGTGGGCCGGCTCGCGACCTCGCATGGCCCAACGGATCGACGATCTACGTGTCCGTCGGCAGAGACGCTGTCTTTCGCATCGCGCATATCGTCGCCGTCTCGGTGCCGAGCGGGACCACCCGCATGGTGCTGGCTGCTAACGACGCCCACCATTTCGGCCGAGAGGAGTTCGCAACCGACGGCAAACGGCTCTTCTTCACGAAGGCAGCGTGGGAGAGTGATGTCGGCGTGGTGGAACTAACGAAGCGACGTTGAGCCACGAGTACGAGCCTACCGCGCGCGCCGAGCCGCCACGAAGTTCGCCACGAACCAATCGCCTTCCCTGTTCAGGTCCGTGTAGCCCACGCCGCCCACGGCGCTCGAGGAGTGAATGATCACGCCGTCGCCGACATAGATCGCGACGTGGGAGATCAGTTCGTCCGGCTCGGCGAAGAACATCAAGTCGCCGGGACGAAGCGACCCGAACGCGGCCGATACCGGCGTGCCGGTACGCGACTGCTCGCGCGACGTTCGCGGGAGCCCGACGTCGTGCTTGGCAAATATGTATTTGGTAAAGCCGGAGCAGTCGAACCCCTGGCTCGGTGAGTTGCCGCCCCAGACGTAACGCACACCGACGTACGAGTTCGCGGTGCGAAGGAGGCGCGCGGCCGCCGCCGACGGCGCCGGGGATGCCGGTATGCGTCGTGAGCGCGTTGTGGGGCGGCCGCCACCGGACGAGGTCGTGGTGGAAGCGTCAATGCCGGCAATGACGGCGGAGACGATGTCGCTGGGCGATACGCCGAGTGTCGCCGACGTCGTACAGCCGGTGACCAACGAGATGTGTACTACGGCGACCGCGCCAGCTCGAGACAGGAGGCGCGTAGTCATGCGGCGCGGGATAGCAGATCCGACGCCAGGCGCCTCCGCCGTGCCAATGGGTTGCCGTTAAGCGGTTTAACGATTCAGCATCTTCTCGGCGACGCGACACGATGTTCACGGCGAGCGACAAACTGTTGCCCGCGGCCGAGGACACCGCCGAGCTCGACCGGGTCAGTGATTCAGCCGTGGAGCAGGTCTAATGGCGCCACTGAGGCGCTGCGGGGGCTATGGCTTCGTTCCCGTGAACGTGAACTTCTGCGCGCGGAACCCCGCGGCGACGCTGTCGCCCGACGCCGGATCCCTCACGAGCGGCCCCGCCGCCTCCGCCACAAAGATGTTCCCCCAGGGGTCCACGCTCATGTTGTGCGGGCGCCCCAGCTGCCCCGAACCGACGCCCGGTCCGCCGAACTCGCCCACGACCTCGAGGTCGGACCGTCGGAGAATCGTGATGACGTGCGTGCCTCCGTCGGCGCTGTAGAGGTATGTCTGGGGCACGTCATGCGAGAAGCCGAGGGAGAACGTTGCCTCGATGCCGCATGGGCGCTTCGGAGCCCAGCTCGCGCGTTCCTGCGAGCCGCAGCGCGGGCGAAGAATCTTCTCCTTCACGAACTCGCCGTTCTGCCGAAAGACCTGAATGCGATTGTTCGCGCGGTCGGCCAGGTAAATGAATCCGTCGCGCGAGCCGACGATCCCATGGGGAATGGAAAACTGCCGCGGCGGTTCTGCCGCGGCCGGCGTCGTGTCCGGAGCGGCGGCGCTGCCGCGCCCGGGAGCGAGTGCCTGGCTCGGCGGTCCACCAACGGCGCGTCCGCCCGCGCGCCCGCCGCGTCCAACCGTATCGACTGCGCCGCCGCGTCCACCGCCGCGCCCGCCGCGCCCCGCGCTGTCGCCTCCGGCGCGTCCACCACCGCGGCCGCCGCCGCGTCCGGCGGGATCCTCGGGACGGTTGCCGTACGCGCCCCAGTGGCGGAGGTATTTCCCCGTCGCGCCGTCGAATACGACGATGCGACGGTTTCCATAGCCGTCGGCGACGAACACTTCATTATCCGCGGGGTCCACCCAGATCTCGGAGGGACGCCCCATGAGCGTCGTATCGTTGCTCCCACCCGACTCGTTGTACCGTCCGATCGTCATGACGACCTGGCCCGTCTTCGAGAACTTCACGGTCAGGTTGCTCTCGCGTGCGTTCGTCCAAACGAAATCGTTGTGGTCGACGAACATCCCGTGGATCGTGCTCCAGTTGCCGTTCGGCCCGCGCGCATCCCACGACTGCACGAGCTTGCCCTGCGGATCCCACTCCTGAATCCGGCTCTGCGTGGAGGTCCATACGTGGCCGCGCCGGTCGGCGAAGATCCCGATGACCTGGCCCCAGCGAAAATCGGCGGGGAGCGTCGGCCAGTTGGGGTCGGCGCGAAACTGCGGCACGCCGCGCAGGGCAGGCACCGGGCCCGGCACCGGTTGCGCGGAGGTCGGTGCGGCGAGCACGGACGCCGCGCAAGCGAGAGCGAGGGGAAGCGCGCGAGCATTCATGGAGTGCCTCTGCGTGGCTCTTTGGTGGAAACGACGGCTGCCTGAAAGGTGCGGCGCAGCCGGCATCATCCGCAAATCCAAAATAAAGCCAAGAGAGCACCGTGCCCACGAACGGACACGATGCTCTCCCAACCCCGCGCTGCCGAATCAATCGTCGATCACGAGGGAAACGCTTCCCCCCGCTTCCTGAATCCGGCGCGCGAGACTGACTGCGTCGTCCTCCGTCATGCGGATGCACCCATGCGACGCAGCCTCTCCAATCGAGCCCGGGTCGTTGGTCCCGTGAATGAAATAGTACGGCGGATTGAAGTAGATCTTCACGCCCTGCATCGGATTGGCTGCCGCGCCGGGGGGCTGGTAGGTCTTGTTCTTTGCCCACTCGCGCGGCGGCGGCGTCCAGCTCGGGTTCCAGTCGATGTCGCCGGTGCGGAAGCGTCCCCTTGGTGTCGGATGGCTCGGCCTGCCGATCGCGATTCCATATGTGCGCACGACCTCGCCGTCCTCGACGACCTTCAGCGAGCGAGCCGACAGACTCACTACCAGCTTCATCGGCTGATCGTCGCCGAGGCCCGGATGGCCGAGAGACGCCCACAAGCCGGCGGGGATGATCACGGCAGCGGCCACGACCATCCCGATCCGTAAGCGATTCTTGAAAAACGCCATCCTGTCCTCACCGCCTGAAGTCAGGGGTGAGAAAGGCAAGTCGTATTCCTGCCTCCGTCCGGGTGGTTGGGCCCGAACCACGGCGACTCGTCGTCGGCGTGGCGAACATTGCCAAGGATCTCGAAAAGTGGCCGCAGGATGCACACGGAAACGACAAGATGACTTCTACTCGGGCTAGCTCGAGTGGCGTACGGATCGATCATGCTGTATCCGTGTCCATCTCGCGGACGCTTTCTATGTCACGCTGAACGAACCATTCCCAGGCATCTCGGCAATACAACAGCCGGACGCAGATGACGCCGAGAACGCAGAGTGGACGCTGCAACATCGTGAACACTGTTTGTCGTTTCCCAAACCAACTGTTGTGACGCCGTTGCAGCGCCCCCTCTGCGGCATCTGCGTATTCTGCGTCCTGCAGGTCTGTCCACTCTCGTGTCCGTCAAGCAGCCGCGGCGGCGACGTGGTTGGCCGCCTGCGCGATGACCGCCGCCACCGCGCGCGGTTGAGACAGATAGATCGCGTGGCTCCCGTCGACCTCGACGACCCGGGCGCCCGCTCGCTTCGCCATCGCGCGCTGCGCCGCCGGCGGGATCATCCGGTCCGCGCTGGCGACGAGGTACCAGCTCGGCTTGGTCTTCCAGGCTGGACGCGAAATCGTACCCTCGAGCGCGGCTACCCCCCACGGCACCTGCGAGTCGCCCATGAACGCCGCGTGATCGGGATCGACGTCGGCCGCGAAGGACGCCGCGAACTTCGCCCTGTCTAGGAGAAGGAAGCCGTCGCGCGGAGGAAGTATCGGCGGGACGGGCGCGTCCGGCGCCGGATTCTTGATGAGCGACGACACCGACTCCCCTTCGGCCGGCGCGAACGCGGCGACGTAGACCAGTCCCGTCACGCGCGGATCGTTGCCCGCCTCGGTGATCACCGCTCCGCCATACGAGTGGCCGACGAGGATCGTCGGCCGCTCCTGTGCGGCGAGGACGAGCTGCGTGGCAGCCACGTCCTGGGCCAGCGACACGGTCGGGTTCTGGACGACGCCGACCCGGTGGCCGTTCTTCGTGAGGATCTTGTAGA
>Ga0137427_10000777_pt1 | contig 15416 bp, 19 predicted proteins | sample EasRivERMZT700_2_FD_102309 | JGI IMG/M metagenome (GOLD analysis project Ga0137427, IMG submission 102309) | Soil microbial communities from meander-bound floodplain in the East River, Colorado, USA - East River MetaG ERMZT700_2 | ecosystem: Environmental > Terrestrial > Soil > Floodplain ...
GCGTCCCACCCGGGTTGCTCACTTAAGACGACGCGATGGCGCCCGATGGTCTCCGCGATCTGACGCAACGCGACCGCTCGGTGCGACGCGGTCTCTTCCTGAAGCCGGCGCACCAGCTTGGCCTGCTCTCGCCCTTCGGCCCGCAGCCGGTCGAACGTTGGTGCGAGCTCGGCGGGAGAAACCGACAGCGCGCGGGTGGCGCCCGTCACGACGTCGCGGAGCCGCCCGAACGCGTCGAGCGCGCGGCCGCCGCAGACGAACGACACCCGGCTGCCGCCTTTGAACCGTTCCCACGCCGACACCGCGATGACGCCAATCATGCCGGTCCGCGTGACGTGCGTACCGCCGCACGCCGACAGGTCGTAGTCGGCGACGTCGACGAGCCGGAGAGTGCCCGTCCGCACGGAATCCTTGCGGAGCGGCAGCCGGCTGGCCTCGTCCGCGCTGACGAAGCGCACCGCGACGGCCCGGTCTTCCCACACGGCGCGGTTCACGTCGCGTTCGGCCGCGGCGATCTCGGCCGGCGTGACCTCGCGCGAGAGATCGATCGTCGCGCCGTCCGCACCCAGATGGAAACTGACCGTCCGCGCCCCATGCAGGCGATCGAACGCGGCCGACAGCATGTGCTGGCCCGTGTGCTGCTGCATGTGATCGAAGCGTCGCGGCCAGTCGATCTCGCCGTGGACGCTCGCGCCGGGCACGAGCGGGCTAAGAACGACGTGGCGCACCTCGCCGTCATCCTGATCCACGACGTCCAGCACGCGCACCGTGCCGAGCCGTCCGGTGTCGAACGGCTGGCCTCCCGACGTCGGATAGAACGCGGTGCGATCGAGCACGACCGCGAAGCTCTCGCCGGCGGGTTCACAGCGGGCGACGGTGGCATCGAACGAGGTGAGATGGGAGTCGGTGTAGTACAGCCGTTCAGTCATCTTTACTGAGCCGCGGCCCGGAGCTTGGGTCTCGCGGCCGCCAGCTCGGGCTCGGCCGGAACTTCAATGAAGAAGATGGCGCCACCGCCCGGCCGCCGTTGGTAGCCAATCGACCCGGCGCAGGCCTGCATGATGCCGTAGCTGACGGACAGACCGAGCCCCGTACCCTCGCCGACCGGCTTCGTCGTGAAGAACGGCTGGAAGAGTTTGGCCTCGTTCTCGACGGCCACGCCCGGGCCCGTGTCCTCGACTTCGAGCCGTACGCGGCCGTCCATGTCGAACGTACGAATCATCATGCGGCGCTCGATCACGCTCCCGGTCGTCACGGCTTGCTCGGCGTTCACGACGAAATTGAGCAGCACCTGCTGCAGCTCGGCAAACACCGCGTGCGCCGGCTGGAGCGCGCGCTCCTCGACGTCGAGCGTGATGTTGAGCTCCCGCAGGCGACGGTGACGCAGCTCGACCACCGACATGATCACGTCGCTCAGGATCACCGCCGTCGGCGTAAGGCTCTGCTGACGCCCGAAGCGCGACAGGTTGCGAATGATCGCGCTCGCGCGCCGGCTCTCCTTCTGAATGAGCGACAGATCGTCGCGGACGTCCTCTCTGAGAGTTCGATCGCGTTGAACGACTTCGGCGAGCCCCGAGATCGCCTGCAGGGGATTGTTGAGCTCGTGCGCGATCCCCGAGAGCAGGGTCCCGATGGCCGCGAGCCGCTCCTGCCGGATGATCTGCTGCTGCAGCGACTGGAGCTCCTCGCGCATGCGGCGCTCGTGCTCCACCTGCCGGGCCAGCGTCTCGCGCGCTTCGCGCAGGTTGTCGACCATGCCAGCGAACGCGTGACGGACGTGCTCGAATTCGCGGGACGGCATCGGCTCACGGAGCGGCGCCGTCAGGTCGCCGCGTCCCACGCGATCGGCGCTCTGCTGGAAATGCGTGAGCGATCGGATCCACCGCCGCGCGAACACGGCTTCGAGCACGAGCATGATGAGCGTCGCGATCGCGGTGATTGTCACCGTGCGCCGGTAGATCGGCACGGTCCGCGCCCAAGCGAGCGACGTCGGCAAGGCAACCATGATGCGCCACCCGCGCTCGCGGGCCTCCGCCTGGCCGTAGGCTGGCTCTTCCGCGCGCACGATCGACCTCGGGCGGCTCACGACATGGACGCCGAGCTTGTCAGTGATCTCGACGGTGCTGCCGGACGGCAGATCCAGCCGGTCGAGAAACCGGCCAATGCTGGGCGCGGTGTCGGCGGTGAGCTCATTCGCGTGGGCTGCCACGGCGCCAGCCAAGCGCTCGGCCTCCAGCGACACGAGCCGGACCTGATCGGTGTAGGCCGCACGACCCGCCCAAACGATGACGCCGCTGACGGGAATCAGCAGCAACAGGGTCGCTAAGGCGAACTGCTCACGCAGGGGGCGCGCCACAGGGGAGCGCTATTCTCGCACGCGATTAAGGCCCGGGAACGTGCAGAGGATCCTTGATGCCGGCCTCAGCAAACCCCCGAGCCCGGATCTGGCAACTGTCACAGTGCTCGCAGGGCCGGCCATCCGGCAGCGGGTCGTAGCAGCTATGGGTCAGACCGTAGTCGAGGCCGAGCTCGATCCCGACGCGGATGATGCCCGCCTTGGTCAATTGCTGGAGGGGCGCCCATACCCGGACCGATTTGCCCTCCACGCCGATGCGCGTCCCGAGACTCGCGAGGTACTCGAACGCCGCGATGAACTCCGGCCGGCAGTCCGGGTATCCCGAGTAGTCGAGGGCGTTCACGCCGATGACGATCCGCTCGGCCGAGAGACTCTCCGCCCACGCGAGCGCCAGCGCCAGGAATACGGTGTTGCGGGCCGGGACATACGTGGACGGAATTTCGGAATTGGGGGATTGGGGGATTGGGGGATTGGGAGATTCAAGAGCACGGTCCTTCGGGATCGCGCCGTCGCCTGTGAGCGACGAGCCGCCGAAGGCACGCAGGTCCACGTCGAGCACGACGTGGCGGACGATGCCGAGCGTCCCGGCGACTCGCCGCGCGGCTTCGATCTCGGCGGCGTGGACCTGGCCGTAGCGGAGCGTCAGTCCGTAGAGCTCCCAGCCTTCGCGCCGGGCCAAGGCCGCGGCGGTGGTCGAGTCCAGTCCGCCGGACAGCAGGACGACCGCGCGCGTCATCACACGCCCCGGGCGTCGGGACTCCAGATGTACTTGTGCGCCTGCAGTTGCAGCCGGACCGGCACGTGAGCGTCGAGAATCCACTTCGCGAGGTCGGCGGGAGGCAGAGCGCCATGCACCGGCGAGAACAGCACGGCGCGTACTTTGTCCACGAGGCCGTATCGCGCCACGACGTCCAGCGCGTAGTCGAAGTCGGCGCGGTCGGCGATCACGAACTTCACTTCGTCGGAGGGCGCGAGGCGGTCGAGGTTCGGCCAGTGCATCTTGGCGGACTCGCCGCTCCCCGGACACTTCACGTCGAGAATCGTCACGACGCCTTTCGGCACGGCTTCGGTGGGAATGTGGCCGCCGGTCTCGAGCAGCACCTCACGGCCGCGGTCGACGAGGGACCTCATCAGCGCGGGCGCCTCCGGCTGCAGCAGCGGCTCGCCGCCGGTGAGCTCCACGAGCCCGCATCGAAACTCCTCCACCGCCGCCACGACGTCGTCGATCGCCATCTTGCGGCCGCCGGTAAATGCGTACGGCGTGTCGCACCAGCGGCACCGCAGGTCGCACGCCGCCAGCCGGACGAACACGCACGGGCGCCCGACGTGCGTCGACTCGCCTTGGATTGACTGGTAGATCTCGTAAACGGTCAGCACTCCTCTAATTCTAGTGAATGCCAATCTCCCAATCTCTTAATCTCCTAATCTCCCAATCTCCCAATCTCCGGTACCCTGACCTCGTGTCCATCAGCGTCGGCACGAGCGGCTGGCACTACCCCACCGGACGAGGCACGTGGAATGGCGTGTTCTACCCGCGGACGCGGCCGCGCAATTTCGATGAACTGGCGTGGTACGCCGAGCATTTCGACACCGTCGAAGTGAACTCGACCTTCTACCGCATGCCTGAGCCGGCGATGAGTCTGGCGTGGCTGCGGCGAACGCCGAAACCCTTCGAGTTCTCGGTGAAGTTGTTCCAGAAGTTCACGCACCCGGACATGTACCTCGCGCTGCCCGGAGTGAGCGAGTGGAACCTGTCACGCGCGGACGTCGATCTGTTTCGGCTCGGTGTCGATCCGATCGCCGAGGCCGGCCGCCTCGCCGCGGTGCTTGTGCAGTTTCCGCCGAGCTTTCACGCCGAGCCCGCGATGCGCGAGTATCTCGACTGGCTGCTCGGCGGGCTGCAGGGCTACAGGCTGGCGGTCGAGCTCCGGCATCGGAGCTGGAGCGACGACGCGGGGCGGACGTCGGACTTGCTGGCCGGCCATCGCGCGACGTGGGCGCTCATCGACGAGCCCAAATTCAAGGACTCGGTGAAACAGGAACTGGGCTCCGGGGGTTCCGGGGTTCTGTACATGCGCCTGCACGGCCGCAACGCGGAACACTGGTGGGATCACGACGAGGCAGAAGATCGCTACGACTACCTGTACTCGCCGTCAGAGTTGGAACCGTTCGCGGAGAAGGCGCGCCGGGCGGCGGCGGCCGGCCGGCGCGTTCTCCTCTATTTGAACAATCACTTCTCTGCCAAGGCGGCCGCGAACGCCGCCGTGTTGAAGCACCAGTTAGCCCAGCCCGTGCCGGGCGAATATCCGCCCGGCATGGTCGAGCGCTATCCGGCGCTGTCGGGGATCGTGACGACGCCGGGCCTGCCGCTGTAGGCGGTCACGCCCGCCGCTACTTCTTCGCCACGGCGATGATGAGATCGTCGTTCTTGGCGTCGAGCGTAGCGACACCACACATGGTCTCCTTGCCCGTCGCGTCGAACTTGCAGCCCCACATCGCCGCCGCCTGCGCGCCACATTCGCCCTTGTCGAGATCCGCCACCCAGAATCCCGAGCCCACGGGACGGTTGCGTGGATTCCCGGCGCCATAGGTCGCGATCAGCAATTCAGCCGTCGCAGTGCCGCCGTTCTTGCACCCGAACGCACCCGCGCTGTACGCGAAGAGCACCTTGTCTTCGTCGTCCCACACGAGGCTGGTATCTTCCACGTCCCCGTCGCCGTCGACATCCATCCGTTCGAGCCAGAGGCTGTCATCGTCGGTCGGGCTGTTGGCCGTGGACACGGTGACGCTGTTGCCTCCCGCCGTCTTGGTCGGCTTGGCGCCGGCGGGTGCGGTGGGACTTGCGGCCTTCTGAACGACCGCCGTTGGCTTGACCGCTGGGCCCGTCGTGCTCTGGGCAGTCTGAGCCAGCACGAGACTCGTCGCGCCCGCAAACACTCCAGCCACCAAAACCGCTCCCGACTTCATGATGCCTCTCATATGCAGCTCCCCTCTTACTAGTTAGCGCCCGCTCTTGCGGTACCCCGTGTTCGTCACGGTGACCTGAATGTGCTTGCTCGTCATGTCCAGCACCGACTGCGACGGATAGCTCGTCCCGTCGCCGAGGGCACTGAACGTCACCGCCAGCGTCACGACGTCGTCGTTCGGCTTCTCGACGTACGTCTGGACGTTGTAACTGCGGATCTTCTTCGCGGTTGTGTCGAACCCAATCGTGACGGCGTCGTCAGGCTTCACGTAGTTTTTGAGCGTGATGGTCGCGAGGCCTGCAGCGCCCGGCTGGATCGACACGCCGCCGGCCGCCAGCACGGCCTGAATTCGCTGCTGATCCGGCGGCACGTACTCCTTCACGAGCGCGACGGCCTTCTCGCCGTATGCCTTCATCTCGTCGACCTTGTGCTCGACGATGGCGCCCTTGATCCCGCGGCCTTTTTCCGGCGGCGTCGCGGGCGGGCTCCCGGGGACCGGTGTCTTTTGCACCTTCCCGTCGGCGCCGTAGTAGCACTGCTGCTGTTCCTTTTTCTTGACCTCACCTTTCACGGCGATGGTCGTCGTCTCGACCCAGCTGTATTGCTTCAAGGCAGCCTGGTTCTGCGCCAGCGACGCCTTGAGCGCGGCCACATGGGCCTGCCGTTCGGCGTCCGGCGTTTGCGTAAACGTAGAGACGACGACGGAGGCCAGTGCGACTCCAGCGAGCATCAGGAGTGAAGGATTGATAGCGGGCGGCAAAGTTCGTGTGGCCATCAGGGCTCCCGAATGCAATCGGGACACCACGAGTGACCGGCCCGAACGTTGAGGAATTGGCGGCCAGGGCGACGCGTACGACACGCCACCCACGCGGGGCCGTGACCTACGGCTATTTCGTGGCCGCGGTCTTGAGCGCGGCGAGTTTGAGGACGTCGGCCTTCTGAATCTTGTCGACGACCTCGATCCCTTTCACGACCTGCCCGATGATGGCGTGTTTCCCGTCGAGCGACGGGCTCGCGACTTTCATGATGTAGATCTGGCTGTCAGCGAATCGCGCGTCGCCGGAGTGTGCGAGGCCCACCGTGCCGCGGACATGCTTGCGCGTCTTCGAGATCTCGGCAACGCCGATCGGCGAGCCGCTGCCCATCGTGCCCCACATGTTCTCGCGTTGCACGTTGCGCGACTGCGGGTCGCCGATTTGAACCAGCGACGGAGTCACGCGGTGGAATCGGAAGCCGCGATAGAAATCCCGCTTCAGCAGGTCGATCAGGTGCGCCACGCTCTTCGGCGCCTCGGCCGGGAACAGCTCGATCTCGAAGGTGCCCTGGTCGGTCTGCATGACGATCACGGGCTTTGCGGCCGCCGGCGTGGACTGCGGGCTGGGCGGGAGAGCGGCGACGGCAAGCGCGACGGACAATGCCAGGACGAGTTTCATGCGCGACTCTCCTTCGTGACCCCGATTCTAGGGCAACTTCCGCTGACGACGCACGCGCGGCAGCGCGGGTAGACGGGCTTGCAGACGTTCTGCCCCCAGGTGACCAGATACAAGTTGACCTTCGGCCACCAACGGCGCGGGATTACTCGGTAGAGGGCCTGCTCCGTGTCGTCAGGCGTACGGGTCCTGACCCAGCCCATGCGATTCGCGATGCGATGCACGTGCGTGTCGACGCAGATGTTCTGCTTGCTGGCGTGCGAGAGGATGAGGACGAGGTTCGCCGTCTTGCGTCCGACGCCCGGCAGCGTGAGGAGCTCGGTCATGTTGTCCGGCACGCGGCCGGCGAACCGATCGATCAGCTGCCGGCACGTCTCTTTCACGTGACGGGCCTTGTTCCGGTAGAAGCTGACCGGGTAGATCAGGCGCTGAATGGTCGGGACCGGCAGCGCGCCCATCGTCCTCGGCGTGCGCGCGACGCGAAACAGTCGCGCGGACGCGGCCGCCGTGACCGGATCGCGCGTCTGCGCCGAGAGCATCGTCGCGATCAGCACCTGAAAGGCGTCCTCGCGCGTGTCTTCGGCGATTTTCTCGACCGCGGGCTCTTCCATCGACCGGATGGCGCGGCCGATCGCGCTGAGCATGTCGGTGCGTTGACGAGTAGACATCATCTCTTAGCTGCTCGCGGGGCCCCACCCCCGCTCGCCGCTCAGCGCCGCTCCTGACGTCGCGGGCTTCGCGGTGATCGGCTTCTGGCTTTTGGCTTTTGGCTTTTTAGTATCCGTGACTCTTGCAGTAGCCGCAGTGATTGCAGGTGACGCCGGGTTCGATCACGCAGGCGTCGCCGGCGTTGACGACCGTGAGGTACATCGCGTGGCTGGGATGGGGGTGGGCTGGACGTTCAGCGTCCGAAGTTTGAAGTTCGAAGTTTGAAGTTTGAAGTTCCGGCAAGGCTCTGCCGCCAGTAAAGTGTCGCGCGACGGCGTCGCGAACGAGGGCGCGCAGTTCCTGGTCCGTCATCGCTCTGCTATTCGTCAATGGTGACACGATCGACGATGCCGATGATCGCGGCGTCGACGGGCGCGGCCTTGCGGCCAAGCGCCTGGCCGGCGGCCTTGCCCTCAATCACGATCAGGACTTTCTCGCCCACCCCCGCGCCAACCGAGTCGATGGTCAACACGGGCGTCCCGCGCGGCGCATCGTCGAGCCCCAGGGGTTGCACGAGCAGCAGCTTCGAGCCCTCGAGCTTGCGATGCTTTTGCGTGGAGACGAGGGTGCCGATCACTCTAGCGAGCTGCATTGATGTACTTCTGAATTGGGAGATTTGGGGATTTGGAGATTTGGGATTCGAGACGCACGATGATCTAAATCCCCAAATCCTCAAATCTCCCAATCCTCAGATTCACGTTTCCGTGTCCCACCTGTCCACAATCCCCACGATGCACGCATCCACCGGCGGCTCGGCCGGCAGAAATGGAAACGACGCCTCGCGGCCGCGCACGAAGAAGACGTGCTCGCCGACGCCCGCGCCGACGGCATCGGCGGCCACGAGCGTGCGGCCCGCCGGCGCCTTGTCGGGCGTCACCGGCTGCAGCACGAGCAGCTTGTGGGTGACGAGGTTCGGATCCTTTACGGTGGCGACGACGTCGCCGATGACGCGGGCGATCTGCACGGTCAGCGTCCCCCGCCGCCCGGCACGTCTATCTGATCGACGACGCCGACGATCGCGGCGTCCACGGGACAGTCCTTCAGCCCCGACGCCATGCGCGCGGAGCTGCCGCTGACGACGAGCACGGTGTCGCCGATTCCGGCATCGACGGTGTCCACCGCGACGAGGTAGTTGCCTTCAGGTTTTCCGGACGGATCGACGGGCCGTACGACGAGGAGCTTGCTGCTGACGAGGCGTTCGTCCTTGCGCGTGGCGACGACGGTTCCGGCGACTTTGGCGAGGATCATGGGGGTTACAAGCCAGAAGGCAAAAGCCAGAAGGCAGAAACCAAAAAGCCGAAAGCCAGAAGCCAGAAGCTGAAGCCAGCGTGCTCGTTTTTGGCTTTTGGCTTTTGGCTTTTCGGCTTACTACGCTTTCGTCGCTTTCCCGATCGGGAGTATGTCTTCGAGATTGGCGTGCGGGCGCGGGATGACGTGGACCGAGACGAGCTCGCCCACGCGGCGCGCGGCAGCAGCACCGGCGTCAGTGGCAGCTTTGACGGCGGCCACGTCGCCGCGCACGATCGCGGTCACGTAGCCGGCGCCGATTTTCTCCCACCCGACCAGTGAGACCTTCGCCGCCTTGACCATGGCATCAGCCGCTTCGATCATCGCGACCAACCCTTTGGTCTCGATCATTCCCAGTGCCTCGCCCATTGAATCCTCCGACACTTCAGGCCGGGCTGAAGCCCGGCCCTACGTCTGTCAAGAAACAGCTACCTCATCGTCCGCGTCTGGCAGCCAGCTGTCTGACCGCCTCGTCGATGAGGCTCGACAGTTGGCCGTATGTTAGCCGAATCTCACCGTCAGTACCTATGTCAGGTGCGGGCGCGGCCGTCACGTTCGTGTTGGGCACCAGCCGCGCGCCCGGCGCGTCAGGCGCGTAGACGACCTGGCACGATGGATCGGCCTCGGCCGGCGCGGGATCCGGGCAGATCGGCGCTGGCGACGCGATGCCGTACGAGCCGCGCAACTGCTGAAGCCGCACGACTTCCTCTCGCGAGAGCAGGTGCTCGCGGCCGAGCATCCGCGCCACCAGGCTGATGCGCGCGAAGTGCTCGATCGTCTCCATCTTGTAATACGCGGCGAAGAGATCGGCGCCGAGCGCCAGCGCGCCGTGGTTGGCCAGCAACAGTCCGTCGTGCGCTTTGACGTACGGCGCGACGGTCGCGGCCAGCTCGCTCGTGGAGGGCGTGCCATATTCCACAATCGGAATGCTTCCCAGCGTCGTCACCACCTCGGCGAGCACGGCGCGGTCCAGCGGAATACCGGCGACGGCGAACCCGGTCGAGAGCGGCGGATGCGCGTGCACGACCGCGGCGATGTCCGGCCGCTGCTTGTAGGCCACCAGGTGCATCTGGATTTCCGACGACGGCTTGCGGCCGGGCGCGGCGGCGATGAGCTTCCCGTCGAGGTCGGTCACGACCATCATCTCCGGCGACATGAAGCCCTTGGAGACGCTGGCCGGCGTCATCAGGAGCCGATCGGGCGCGATGCGCACGCTGATGTTGCCGTCGTTGGACGCGACGAAGCCGCGCGTCCAGAGACGGCGGCCGACTTCCACGATGTCTGCGCGGATCTGCGCTTCGTCAGCCATCACTGGGGGTGCGCAGCCTGGTAGGCCGTGCGGCAGTTGTCGGAACAAAAAAAGTGGGCCTCGGGACCGGCGCCGAGGCGAAGCGCGTGCGATTGCACGATGTACGTCCCGCAGTGCGGATCGCGGACGAGCGCGCCGCCCGCGCGTTCGGTCGCGCCGCCGCGCGCCGGCCGCGCCGCGCCTTGCGCGCGCTGGGGCCGCCGGCCGGTGATCAGCCGCCACACGAGATTCACGACGATCGTGAGGACGATGAAGCGCACGAGCCATCCGAGAATGCCCCCCATCAGCGGAGCCCTTCCGGAGATGGGGATGGCGCGGGCCCTCCGCGGCCGGCACCGGTCGTGCCCGAGTGGCTCGCCTTGATGCCGTCCAGACCCTGCTGCGCGCGCCTGGCCTCTTCGGTCCCGGGCGCGACGTCAATGACCTTCTGCCACGACTCCGCGGCGCCGCGCAGATCCTGCTTGCCGAACGCGCGGAACACACCTTGATTGAGGAGCGTTTTCGCGTGCTTCGGATCGATCGCCAGCGATCGATCGGTCTGGTCGAGCGCCCGATCCGCCTGGTTGGTCGCGTAATAGCAGAAGGCCAGGTCCGTGCTGACGTCGACGTCGTTCGGGGTGAGCGTCAAGGCCGCCTCATACCACCGCGCGGCACTCTCGAATTGCTGCGCGTCGTAGTAGAGATTGGCGAGATCGGCGCGCGCCGCGGCATTCGACGGCTGCGACTCGGCGGTCTTCTGGAGGGCGGCCGCACGCTGGGTGTCGAGCGGGGGCGGCGGGGGCGCGGCCGGCGCTGAGGCGGCCGCCGGCGCCGCACTGCGCGCAGGCGCGCCCGGACCGGCCTGCTGGCTGCCGATGATCCAGCCGACGAGGACGCCGAACAGCGTCCCGGAAATCAAATACATGACCGATTCGCGCTTCATGAGGGGAAGACGACGCCGGGGGTAATCTCCATGCGATCTCCGGAAATTACCCCCGGCGTCGTCCTCCCATCATAGCGCCAGCGCCTTCAGGTATTCCCGCACCACGCGATCGAGACCGACCCAGAGGGCGCGGCTGATCAGTGCGTGGCCGATCGACACCTCGTCGAGGTGCGGCAGAGACTTGAACCGGGTGAGGTTGTCGAGATCCAGATCGTGGCCCGCGTTGACGCCGAGGCCCAGCGAATGCGCCAACTCGGCGGCCGCAGCATAGCGCGCGAAGCTGGCCGTGGCGGCCGCGCCACCCTGGCGGAACGCGTGCGCGTACGGCTCGGTGTACAGCTCGATGCGATCGGCGCCCATGCGGGCGGCCCAGCGCACCGGCGCCTCCTCGGGATCCACGAACAGGCTCACGCGAATGCCCGCCTGCTTGATCCGCGCCACCGTGGGGCCGAGCGCCTCAGCGATGGGCCCCGGCGGCCAGCCCGCCTGGCTGGTGACTTCGCCCGGCATCACCGGCACCAGCGTGGCTTGATCCGGGCGGATCTTCAGCACCATCTCGACGAACGCGGGACGCGGGTCGCCTTCGATGTTGAACTCGACGCGTCCCTGAGGTCCCTGGCGGCGGCGCTCGACGAGGGCGGCGACCTCGGGGACATCGGCGGCGCGAATGTGCCGCTCGTCAGCGCGCGGATGCACCGTGATCCCCGGCGCGCCGGCATCGAGGCACGTCTCCACCGCCTGCACGACGCTCGGCACCGACCCACCGCGCGAATTGCGCAGCGTCGCGACCTTGTTGACGTTGACGCTTAACTTGATCATCGTTAATGGGTGAATGGGCGAGTCCATTTCAAGCGAGCGTAGCTCGCACCGCCTCCGCAATCTCCTCCGCCCACGCCTGCACCGACGCCTGATCCTCGCCCTCGATCATGATGCGCAGGAGCGGCTCGGTGCCGGAATAGCGCACGAGCACGCGGCCGCGCGATCCGAGCGCCGCTGCGACGCGCGCGGTCGCCTCGGCAATCGCCGGCACGTCGGCCACCGGCTTCTTCTCGCGCACGCGGACGTTGACGAGCGTCTGCGGAAACGTCTTCAGCCCACTGGCGAGGTCTGCCAGGTCACGGCCCGTCCGCACCATGACGCGCAACACCGCGAGCGCCGTCGCCATGCCATCGCCAGTCCACAAATGCTCAGAGAGAATCACGTGCCCCGACTGCTCGCCGCCGATAGCGTAGCCGTGGCGGAGCATCTCCTCCATCACGTACTTGTCACCCACGGGCGTGCGCACCATCGTGATCCCGTGCTCCCGCAGCGCGACCTCCAGACCGATGTTGCTCATGACGGTGGCGACGACGGTGTTGCCCGGCAGCTTGCCTTGCTGTTTGAGATCAGCGCCGATCGTCAGCAGCACCGCGTCACCGTCGACCAGGTGACCGCGATGGTCCACGAGGATCGCGCGATCGCCATCGCCGTCGAACGCGACGCCCAGCTTGCACTGCTGCGACATCACCGCGGCCGCGAGCCCCGCGGGGTGCGTCGAGCCGCAGGCCAGGTTGATGTTGCGCCCATCGGGCGTATCCCCGACGGTGACGACCTCGAACCCCACGCTCTCGAACAGCCGGCGCGCGGTGGTCGTGGTCGCGCCGTTGGCGAGGTCGAGCGCGATCCGCTGTCCTTTCAGGGCGCCCGCGTTCGGGAGCAGCTCCCGCACGTGATTCAGGTACGGATCGCGGAAGTCCACGCTCTCGACCGTCGCATCCTTGGCGCTGCCGAGGCTCCAGCCATGGTCCGCCATGACGGCTTCGACCGCGCGCTCCTGAGATTCGGCAAACTTCTCGCCTTTGCCCGAGAACACCTTGATGCCGTTGTCGCCGTACGGATTGTGGGAGGCCGACAGCACGACGCCCAGGTCGAAGTCCTTCTCACGGGCGAGATACGCCACCGCGGGCGTGGGAATCACGCCGGTCGACGTGACCGTCGCGCCCTGAGAGACGGCGCCGCGGGCCAACTCCCGCTCGATCCACTCGCCCGACTCGCGCGTGTCGCGCCCGACGATGATGCGCACCGGCCGCGTGAACTTCAGCGCGCGAACGATCGCCGCGCCCAGCCGCGCCACCGTGGGCGGATCCAGCGGATACACCCCGGCCACACCACGAACTCCATCCGTTCCAAACAGTCGTTCACTCATGAAGGAAACAGGCCTCCGAATCAGTCTTCAGTCTTCAGTCATCAGTCATCAGTCTTTCAGCCGCCAGGTTTTCGAACGATCCTGACCGTCACCCGCGCGGGGCGAACATCGCGCAGCCGCAGCTCGGGATCGGCAACGCCGATCGTGACGGTTTGCGTCACGTCCCGCGTCGCGCCTTCCACCGACACCGGCTCCGTCGTCACCGACGCGATCGCCGAGAGATGACTGGTCGGTCCGACGACGAACGCCGTGGGGGGCTCGATGGTCACGGCGCCGATCAGATATCCCGGCGCCGGCTCGCCGTGAATGGTGGGCCGAATGGGCACCAGCTTCACGCTCGCCTCTTCGAGGGTGACGGTGAGAGACCCCGGATCGACCTGCGTCGCTTCGACGCCGAGCGGCGCGCTCACCTGATTCGGACTCAGCGGCAGCACCATGGTGCCGGCCTTCGCGTCGATCAGGTCGGCCATCACCGCGACGTCGTTGCGACCGAGCTGACTGATCTGGCTGTAGCCGCCGCGGATGTGGACGTTGACCTCCTGCAGCGGGCGTCCGGTGATCTGCAGGCCCGGCGGAATGTGCAGGTACATGACCGGCACGCTGACGCTCCGGTCGACCTGCTGTCCGCTGACGATGAACCAGAGCAGCAGACCCAGGCCGACCGCCGCGACCTTCAATCCGAAATATCGAAACGGGTGCCAGCGCATTAGAGGTCGGTCTCGACTTCCCGGGTCGGTGCCGAAGCCCGGCCCTCGCGGCGCTGCGTCAGGAGTGTCTGCAACCGGCCGCGCAGGTCGTCCTGCGTCAGCCGCCGTTCAATGTGCCCGCCGTGCGACAGCGAGATCTCTCCGCGCTCCTCGGAGATGATCACGGCCACCGCATCCGATTCCTCCGTGAGTCCCATCGCCGCGCGGTGCCGCGTGCCCAGATCCTTGTCAAGCGTCGGGCTCACCGCGAGGGGCAGGAAGCATGCCGCCGCCGCAATCCGATCCTCCTGGATGATTACGGCCCCATCGTGCATGGGCGTAGTCGGCTGAAAGATCGTTGTCAGGAGGTCGTAGCTCACGACCGCGTCGATCGGAATGCCGCTCTCGACGTAGTTCCGCAGACCGATCTCGCGCTCGAAGGCGACGATGGCGCCCACGCGCGCGGACGAGAGCATCGCGGAGGCCGTCACGACTTCCTCAATCGTGTCGGCCAGCTGGCCGGCGCGAGCGAAATAGCGGAAGAACGGCGCCCGGCCCAGATGCGACAGCGCCCGGCGGATGTCGGCCTGAAACAAGACGATGACCGCAAACGGCAGGTACGTGAGGACCGTGCGGATCAGCCAGTTGACCGTCTGCAACGGCAGCAGCCGCGTCGCGTACAGCAACACCATCACGATCAGCGACCCGATCACCATCTGCATGGCGCGGGTGCCGCGAATCAGCCTCAGCCCCCAATAGATGAGCAGGGAGACGATCGCGATATCGAGGATGTCGGCCGGATCGACCGGCCGATTGAAGAGCGCCGTAAGCGGGTCCATGGACGCAGAGAGAGAGTATCAAAGGGGTCCCGGGGGTTCCGGGGGTTCCGAGGGTTCCGCGGGTTCCGGAGGTTCCGCGGGTTCGGTGGTCAGATCGATCCGTCGCCGGCATCGCGCAGCGTGTCGGCGGTCCGGACGACCTGCACCATCTCCGCGACGTCGTGGACGCGGACGATGTGGGCGCCGAACAGCACGGCGGCGGCGACGGCGGCCGCGGTGCCCCAGACCCGTTCGGCCGGAGGGCGATCGCCGATGGCAATCTTGAGGAATGACTTGCGGGATGGTCCCGCCAGAATCGGCCTCCCCAGCGCCTTCAGCGCCGGCAAGCCGGCGAGCGCGGCAAATGATTGCTCGGCCCGCTTCGCGAACCCGAAGCCCGGGTCGACGATGATCCGATCGGACGGAATCCCCGCTTCGCGCGCGGCCTCGACGCGCCCTCCGAGCTCGCGCATCACGTCGTCCACGACGTCGTCGTACTGCGCCAGGGCGTACATGTCGGTAGACCTGCCGCGGTTGTGCATGAGCACCACCGCGGCGCCGCGGCGTGCGACGACGCCGGCCAGGTCAGGGTCGTAGGTGAGCGCGCTGATGTCGTTGACGATCGTCGCGCCCAGGTCCAGCGCGCGATCCGCGACGGCGGCCTTGTACGTGTCGATCGAGACCGGCACGGCCGCGCGGCCCCGCAAGCCCTCGAGAACCGGACCGACGCGCCGCAGTTCTTCGTCCAC
>Ga0137427_10000778_pt1 | contig 15415 bp, 14 predicted proteins | sample EasRivERMZT700_2_FD_102309 | JGI IMG/M metagenome (GOLD analysis project Ga0137427, IMG submission 102309) | Soil microbial communities from meander-bound floodplain in the East River, Colorado, USA - East River MetaG ERMZT700_2 | ecosystem: Environmental > Terrestrial > Soil > Floodplain ...
GACAGGAACAGAGCCACAATGGCGGGAATGAGGCTGACGGCGCGCATGAGCTACCCTCTCGGTGTTTGACGCTGGGGGGACCCTGCCACAAAACCCACCGCCAATGCATCTGACATCCGAGCGAGGTTAAGGTCGGGCCATGCGCCCGCACTCGCGGCTCAACGCGCTCTGTCACAAGCGAAATTCGGTGTTCCCGAACCCGCTAACCGCGGCTTCCCGGGCACAGCTCCAACGTGACTTCAGGCCAGCTCGCGGCGGGTCCGCCGATAGGCGTGAAGGTCAATTTGTTGCCCGGTTTGTTCTCGAACAGGAAAATCGGCCTGTCGTTGGCGTCGACGAATTGCCCCTCGCGCGCGCCGACCACGATGAGGTGGCCGGAAATCGTCGCTCCGGAATTCGTGACCGTGCCGGCAATCGACTCTTCGTCGCGCGGTGACTTGCCGCGCACGCCCGACTTGAAATAGGCCGTTTCGCAGCTGCCGCCGGTGGGGTTGCGCCATGTGCCGGACACCGCCGCGACAACTCTCGCGATCTCGGCGGCCTGTGCCTCTTTGCCGACCCCCGCGCCCGCATCATATTCGGGTGCGGCAATTCGGGTCGGGGTGCGGATGCGCACGCCCTCGTTGTTCAGGACTTGCAGCGACGCTTGGAATTGCGCCGCCGGCGGAACGGCCAAAGGGGTTTCGCCCTCCGTGAAGTAGAGCCGATAATTCGCTGCGATCAGAATACCGGCGACGATGCGCGAATTCGGGGTCTCGACCGTCAAGCGCCACTCGCGGTGTCCGTCGAGATTGTTGACGCCATCATATTTGACGGTGCCCTTGGCGCTGATCGCTTTTCTCGCCTGCTCGATCGCGTCGGGAAGCTCGTTGATCGCGGTGTTGTAGTCGACGACCGTAACACGATACGTGCCGGCGGTGATCGAACCCGGCGCGGCCGTGGCGGTAAATACGCGCGCCTTCAACTCCGTCCCCTTCACGGTCTTGTAGGGCACTTCGGTCATTGTCGGTTCGCCGGGCATATTGATCTGGAAGAAATTGTCCCGGTTGACGTACTCCTCCCAAACTTGAGCCGACACGGTGCTGGACAGGACCACAGCAACAATCGCGGGAATGATGCTGACAAAGCGCATGATTTGTTCCTCCCGATGGTTTGGCGCTACGGGAAGAGTGCCACAAAACAAGCGGTCGTTGCATCAGATATGCGAGAACAACCGGTCCCGGCAGCCAACGTTACCGGGGGCGGCCGCTCACCGGTATCGGTGTGCTCGGCGTCCCGCCGGCGGCATCGGCTGCGCTGCGGGTCCCCGGGCAGAACTCCAGCGTGACTTCCGGCCAGCCTGCGGCCGGTTCTCCGATCGCCGTGAACGTCAGTTTCTCGTTCGGCTTGCTCTCGAACAGGAAGATCGCCTTGTCCGACACAGGGTTGATGAACTGCCCCTCGCGGGCGCCGGCCAGGATCAGCTGCCCGGCGATGGTGGTTCCGGCATTGGTCACCGTGCCGGCCATGCCTTCCTCGTTGCGCCTCGTTTTGTTGCGCTCGCCCGACTTGAAATAGGCCGCCTGGCAGCTTCCGCCGGCCGGATTGCGCCACGTGCCCGACACCAGCGCCGTGAGTCGCGCCGCTTCGATGGCGTTGGCCTTCTCGCTGATGGGGGCGATCTCGTCTTCCGGCGCCGCGATGTAGGTCAGCTGGCGGATGCGCACGCCATCCTCGTTGAGGATCTGCAGCGAGACATGGAATTGCGCAGGCGGCGGCGCGCTCAGCGCGGTCTCGCCCTCTGCGATATAGAGGCGGTTGTTCGCTGCGATCAGGGTGCTGGCGAGAATGCGCGTCGTGGGGGTCTCCACGGTCATGCGCCACTCGCGATGCCGGTCGAGATCGTTCACCTCGTCGTACTTCGTCGTGCCCTTCGCCTTGATTGCGGTCCGCGCCTGCTCGATGGCATCGCCGATCTCATTGAGCGCGTTGCTGTAGTCGACAATGGTGACCTTGTACGTCCCGGCCGCGATCGAGGCCGCGGGCGCAATCGCGGTGAAAACGCGCGCCGGCAGCATCGTCCCCTTGACCGTCCTGTATTGGGTCTCCGCCATGGTCGGTTCGGCGGGGAAGTTGATCTGGAAGTTGTTCTCCCGGTTGACGTACTCCTGCCAGCCCTGGGCAGACGCGGTGCCGGCCAGGAACAGGGCAACGAGCGCGGGGATAAGACGGACGGAGCGCATGGGTTTCCTCCCGATATTTGCGGGAGAGTGCCATAGCGCTTGGGCAGATGCATCTCTTGGGAGGGCGGCAGAGGTCTCAAAGGCGTGAGATTCAAGCCGGCGGTCCGCCACAAACGCCCAAGCCGGTCTACTGATCCTTGCGGGAAGCGCCCCTTGTGGGGAGAGTGCCGTTGTTCTTGGCCATCAGGATCGCCCGCATATCCTGCAGCGCACTCAAATAGCCGAAATGCCAGTACGCCCGTTCCACCGAGCCCATCTCATCGGGGTTGGGGTGAAACGTCGCATTGCGCCGGAGCCAGGTGGTCACCTCAGCCAAGCGTTTTTCGATCTCGTCGTCGATGACGGACCAGTCCAGGATGTCGTCGAGAGATTTCATGCCCCGCTGACAACGCAGTCTGGGCGGCTTTGTTCCAGCCGCAAGCCCGATGTTTTCGCGACAGGAGACATTTAGAAAACCATCGCGAGCAGGGTGCCGGCGGCCATGATCGCCGCGCTTATCATGCCGATTTCGCGCAACGGGGTGGGTAAGCGCACCCGCCTGCGCCGGCTATAGGGTCCTGCAAGGATCGGCAACGAGGCGAGTTGCGGATATTCGGCCATTGAAGCCCCCATCATCCGCACCCTAAACGCGAACAACAGAGTCTTGTTCCCGCGCAAGCTCTTTGCCCGCGCAAGCGCTGTTGGTCGAAAAAAGGTGGACGACTGGGACGAATTCGAAACGGGCGTCGCACCGTGGTCTCAGGCGCGACGCCGCACGTGCGTCAAGCGATGCTTAGTTTGTCGTGATGGGACCGCCACCGCCATCGTCATCCTCGGTGAGGAGGAGGGCGAGAACGATCGAGCCCACAATCAGCCCGCCAAGAATCAACGCACTATTGTCCCCCGCCCCCTGCGCCTGCTTGATGCCAGCCGCGCCCGCCGCCGGCAACGGCGACTGGTTCTTGGCAGCAACCGCAGTCGTGGCTTGTTTCGCGGGCTCGCCTGCCGACCAAGCACTCGTGGTAACGCTCCCGAATGCCATTGCGGTAGAGACAAGGACGGCCAAAAGCTTGCGCGACATGATTATCCTCCCGGTGCGAAGCCGAACCGTAACAACACAATCCCTACCCGTCAATTACTGGAACTTTGCGAGCGAGCGCCTCCGCGCCGCCGCCGCAAACTGAAAATGCCCAGTGCTTCCAGCGTCCTAAGGCGCGTGCGAACGCCGTTGCAGGCGCATCACAGGGAAAATATTCCGAAGCCCGCCGCTTGTGTTTTTGCGGCCTGATCCGCGGCGAATCGAATCGCTCAATCCGCAGGTGGGAGCGCGTCCAGCCGCCGGCGCCAGGCGGTCTCGATGTCCTGTCGGACATGGTCTCGCAGGCTGTGGCTTTCACGGGTCGACTTCGTCCAGGCTCCCTTGAGGGCGTCGGTCTCGTTGAACCGGCGGATCTTCCGGCCGGCCTCGAAATTCTCCAGTGCCCGCCCGAAGACGGAGCGGGAACCCCACTCTATCCAGGCCTTGAAACCGGCAAGCGGCGGCCGGCCGAACCCACGCTCGTCGCTGGGCGCCCCCCGCGCATTGGGCAGATAGGCCTCGGTCCACGCGTTCGCCCGCCGCAGCTCGTCATAGCTCTCGCGCCCGAACAGCGGCAGCAACTGCGACAGCTCGTGCGCATCGTATAGGCTCCGCCGCTCCAGCGAGAGGGCCGCGACCGACAGGAAGAAATTGGGACAGAGCTTGCCGCCGCCGATTTTCTGATCGATGAGAGCCGAAGCGATCGCGAGCGCTCGCGTGCGCCACATCGCGCCGGCTTCGGTCAGGACCATGAAGTCGATATCGCAATCGGCCTTGACGTTCCCTGCCGCGAGCGATCCCGTGAGGCCCACCATCCTCACATGCGGAAGGTTGGCCAAATAACGCGCATAGCGCAGCGTCAGCGGCCAAAAGCTCTCGGCCATGCTCTGGCGCTCGGGCCGCAGCGCCAGCAGATGCGCCCGGCCGCTGAGCGCGTAGAATTTTCCATCGGTCGCAAGATGGGAAGACAGCGGTGCTTGCCCTATTGCGTGCGCAATTTCGGCGCGTTCGCAGCGGACCGAATGGAGATAGCGATGGACCTCGTCCAGCGTCGGTGCGAAGTCGAAGACATCCCGGTAGGCGATCGTCGAATAGATCGCGCGCTCGAGCGCGTTCAGCCTTACGCGCGGATCGCCGGGGAGCGCATGGCGGACTTCAGGCGCGCTGGCGTACGCGAAGGCTTCCATGGCGGCGCTTTCTTGCTGCCGGTTCCGGGGCGTCGGACGGCCCATTAGAGTTTCGGTTGCGGGATCGCAAGTCAACCGCCGGACGCGAAAAATGGCCGCGCGTTGTTTTGCGGTGTAACGGGCGTTACATTTGGCGATGGTTCGGCCCGCCAGACACAAGATCGTCCTCTACAATCCCATGGCGGTGTTCCACACCATGCCGCTCGGGTTGCTGGCGGTCGGTTCCAATCTCGATCCGGAACGCTACGGCGTGCGTATCATCGACGCCCGCCTGGCCGCCGATGCCCATGCCGAGGTCCTGCGCGAAATCGACGATGCGCTGTGCTTCGGCGTCACCATGCTGACGGGCAGGCCCATCGGCGATGCGCTCAAGCTCCTGCGCGCCGTGAAGCAGCGGCGCCCGGCCCTCGCGACGGTCGCCGGCGGCTGGCACCCCTCGTTGTTCCGCAGCGAGACGCTCTCGGAGGCGAGCATCGACATCACGGTCGCCGGCCAGGGCGAGGCAACCTTCGCCGAGTTGGTCGAACGCCTCGCGGAAGGGGCGGCCCCCTCCGGCATCGCCGGGGTTGCTCACCGCGGTGCAGACGGCATCGTCGTCAATCCGGCCCGGACGCTCGCGGCGATGGACAGTTTCCCACCGCCGAATTTCGATCTCATTCCGGTCGAGCGCTACTTTGCACTGAAGGGCCGCCGGCAGCTCGACTACATCGCCTCGATCGGCTGCAATTATCGCTGCGCATTCTGCGCCGATCCGTTCGTTTACGGCCGCAACTGGAAAGGCATGTCGCCGGGCGCGCTCGGCGAGGACATCGAGAAATTGTGGCGGCGCTACGCCTTCACCGATCTCAATTTCCAGGACGAGACCTATTTCACCCATCAGCACAGGGTTGCGGCGATCTGCGAGGAGTTCCTGCGCCGCGGCCTGAAATTCACCTGGGCCGGAACGCTGCGCGCCGATCAGGGTGTGCGCTTGTCCGAGGAGACGTGGCGGCTGTGTGTCGAATCCGGTCTGCGCCGGGTGCTCGTCGGCGTCGAGACCGGCTCGGCCGAGATGATGAAACGCATCTTGAAGGACACCACCGTCGACCACGTTCTCGAGACGGCGGCCAAGTGCCGGCGGCATGGGATCGACATCATCTTCTCGTTCATCGTCGGCTTTCCGGGGGAAACGCGCGCCCAGCTCGAGGACACGCTGGCGCTGATAAAGACGTTGCGCGCGATGAGCCCCCGCTTCGAGACGCCGATCTTCTACTACAAGCCCTATCCGGGTTCGGCCCTTGCCGACAACGTCCAGGACCAGGTGCCGCGCACGCTGGATGAGTGGGCAAATTTCGACTACGTCGCGGGCGCTGCGGGCGGCTGGGTTTCGCCTGAGGTCTATCAGCGCGTGGAGCGGTTCAAGTTCTACAACAGCATGGCGTGGGGCCCCGAAACGCCGGCGCGCCGTCCGCTTCAGCGCATCGCACGCTGGCGCGCCCGCAACGACTACTACGCGTTCCCGGTCGAGAAATACCTGGTCGAAAAGCTCCGCCCCGCCGAGGCGCTGTCTTAGGAAAATAGCGAATAGCGAGTGGTGAATAGCGAATAGAAAATTGGCGGTCCCTATTCGCTACTCGCCATTCCCCACTCGCCTCTTACACAGGATCGTGCTCCGCCACGAAATGGCCGTCCGCCACTTCGATCAGGCGCGGCACGTATTGCTCCGCCTCCGGATCATCGATCCGCTTGGACTTGAGGAACATCAGCGCCGATCGTGTGTCGAGCGGGGAGGGGAGCTCGCCCGTCAGGAGCCGTCTCTCTTTCACGCGCTCCGCCTTGGGATCGGGCACCATGACGGCGGAGATCAGCGCTTTCGTGTAGGGATGCCGGGCATCCTTATAGATTGCGTCGCGCGAGGCGAGCTCCACCACGCGGCCGAGATACAGCACCATCACGCGATGCGAGACTTGGCGGACCACCGACAGATCGTGGCTGATGAAGATCAACGACATCCCGAACTCGGCCTGCAGCGACAGGATCAGGTCGATGATCTGCGCCTGGATCGAAACGTCGAGCGCGCTGACCGCTTCGTCGCAGACGATCATCCTTGGCCCTAGAATCATCGCACGCGCGACGCCCACGCGCTGGTTCTGACCGCCGGAGAATTCGTGCGGGTAGCGGTTGATCCAGGCCGGATCGAGTCCGACCTTTTCCATGATCGCGCGCACGCGCTCGGCCACCGCCTTGCGCGACAATTGCGGTTCGAGCGAACGCACGGGCTCGGCGATGCTTTCGCCGACCTTCATGCGCGGGTCGAGGCTCGCCAGCGGGTCCTGGAAGACGATCTGGAATTCCTTGCGCAGGCGCCGCAGCTCGTTCTTGTCGGCCTCCGACAGGTTGCGTCCCGCCCACACCACCGTGCCCGCCGTCTTCGGCAAAAGCCTCAACACGGCGCGTGCGAGCGTGGACTTGCCGCAGCCCGACTCGCCGACGACGCCCAGCGTCTCTCCCTCCTTGAGCGTGAAGCTCACGCCGTCGACCGCGCGCAGCGGCTTGTATTTGGGAAGGATCGTGCCGCTGACCTTGATCGGGAAATGCACCTTCATGTCCTCGACCGACAGCAGCACGGGACTTGCGGGCGCAAGCGGCTTCAGTTTCACGCGGCCGGGCCGCTCGGGGCGGTCGATGCGCGGCATCGCGTCGAGCAGCATCTGCGTGTAGGGATGCTTCGGCCGATAGAAGATCTCGTCGGCCGGCCCCGTCTCGACGAATTCGCCATAACGCATCACCTGCACGCGGTCGCACATCGAGGCAATGACGCCCATGTCGTGACTGATCAGCACGATCGAGGTGTTCAGCTCTTTTCCCAGATCGCGCATGATTTCGAGGATCTGCGCCTGCACGGTCACGTCGAGCGCCGTGGTCGGCTCGTCCGCGATCAAGAGATCCGGGCCGCACGCGGTTGCCATCGCGATCATCACCCGCTGGCGCATGCCGCCGGACAATTCATGCGGATATTGCCGCATGCGGCGCTTGCCTTCCGGAATGCGCACCAGTTCGAGCGTGGCGATCGCGCGGCGCTCCGCCTCGCCCCGGTCCATCTTCTTGTGCGTGACGAGCGTTTCGACGATCTGGGCGCCGATGCGCATATGCGGCGTGAGCGAGGTCAGCGGATCCTGGAAGATCATCGTGATCTTGGAGCCGCGGATGTGGTTCAGCACCCGTTCCGGCGCACCCAGCAATTCCTGCCCGCGATAGGAGACACTGCCTGTCGCCTTGCCGTTCCCCGCCAGCAATCCGACCGCGGCAAGGAACAATTGGCTCTTGCCCGATCCCGATTCCCCCACCACGCCCAGACATTCGCCTTGGGCGATGTCGAAGTTGACGGACTTCACCGCGTGGACCTCGCCATCGGGGGTCCAGAAACGGACATCCAGATTTTTCACGGAAAGAACAGGAACCGACATCGCTGCGCTACCGGTCCTTGGGATCGAGAGCGTCGCGCAAGCCGTCGCCGATGAAGTTGAAGCAGAACAGCGTGAGCGCCATGAACACCGCGGGGAACACGAGCGCCCAGGGCGCCGTCTCGATCTGGCCCGCGCCTTCCGAGATCAGCACCCCCCAGGACGTGAACGGCTCGCGGATGCCGAGGCCCAGGAACGACAGGAAGCTCTCCGCGAGGATCACGCCGGGAATCGTCAGCGTCACATAGACGATCACCGGTCCGACCACGTTGGGCACGATGTGGCGGCGGATGATGCCGAACGGACCGACGCCCGCCGCGCGTGCGGCTTCCACGAACTCCTTCTGCTTGGCCGACAGCGTTTGTCCGCGCACGATGCGCGCCATGGTCAGCCACGAGACCGCCCCGATCGCGACGAACAGCAGCACGAAGTTCTGGTTGAAGATGACCATCAGCACGATGACCATAAAGATGAAAGGCAGCGAATAGAGGATGTCGACGATCCGCATCATGATCGCATCGGTGCGCCCGCCGACGAAACCGGAGATCGCCCCGTACAGCACGCCGATCATCAGGCTCACCATCGTCGCCACGATCCCGACCGTAAGCGACACGCGCGCGCCGTAGAGCGTCCGCACGAAGAGGTCGCGGCCGACCGCGTCGGTGCCGAACCAATGGGCGCCGCCCGCGCGGCAGCGCGGCAGATCCCCCGGCCACCACTGGGGCGCACAGGAGATCGTGTTGTAGTCCTGGTCGGTGAAAGCGTACGGCGACAGGGCCGGCGCGAACACGGCGAGGAGCGCGATAGCCGAAAGCAGCGCCATGCTGGCCACGGCCGCCTTGTTGCGGAACAGCCGGCGGCGCGCATCGGCGAGCAGGCTCCGCCCCTTCACGGCCTGTGCCCGCTCCATCAACTGCGCGTGCGGGTGACTCGCCGAAGCGCGCACCATCAGTCGTACCTCACGCGCGGGTCGAGCACGCCGTAGAGCAGATCGGCCACGAGGTTGAGCGAGATGATGAGCGTCGCATAGAAGATCGTGACACCCATGACCAGCGTGTAGTCGCGGTTGAGCGCGGCCTGCACGAAATAGCGGCCGATGCCGGGCAGGCCGAAGATCTGCTCGACGATCAGCGAGCCCGAGATGATGTCCGCGATCGCGGGCCCGAGAAAGCTCACCAGCGGCAGCAATCCGGCATGCAGCGCGTGGCGCGTGATGATGCGGTAGGTGGGCAGCCCCTTGGCGCGTGCGGTGCGGATGAAATTGGAACGCAGCACCTCGACCATGCTGCCCCGCGTCAGGCGCGCGATCACCGCCGTCGGCCCGAGCGACAGCACGAGCACCGGAAGCACCATGTTCTGGGCGGCGCCGCCGTTCCAGCCGCCGACCGGGAGCGACAGATCAAGGCCGAACAGGTTGATTCCGTAGATCCCGAAGACGAGCTGGAGCAGCGGCGCTGTGACGAAGGAGGGAATGCAGATGCCGATCATCGCAACCGACATCACCGAATAGTCGGTCGTTCGGTTCTGCCTCAGTGCCGCGATCACGCCGAGCGTCGTTCCCACGACCATCGCGAGCGTCATCGCCAGCAGGCCCAGCCGCAGACTGACCGGAAAGCCCTGCATGATCAGTTCCGAAACCGTGAAATCGCGGATCTTGAACGAGGGGCCGAAATCCCCTTGGACGAGCCGGCCGAGATAGAGGAAGTACTGCTCGTAGAGCGGCTTATCGAGATCGTAGGCGGCCGCGATGTTGCGCTCGATCTCTGGCGGCAGACGGCGCGCTCCGTCGAACGGTCCGCCCGGCGCCAGCCGCATCATGAAGAATGCGATGGTGATGATGATGAAGAGGGTCGGGATTGCGCCCAGGACGCGCCGAATGGCGTAGGAAAGCATGGCCTGGATGGGTCTCCGAGGGGCGAGGGCCAAACTTGTCGACCCTGCCGCCAATGTCAATCAATAGACGGCTCGCGCTGGGCCCGCTGCGCGCTCATCTGAATCGTATTGGGCGCGAAGCCTGAGGATATTGCCTCTGCTCGCTCGAGAGGGTCTTTTTATTCTCGGGCAGGGACTTGGTTCTTGATTGCTCTCACCTTTATTTGAAGTTCTCTTACGACGCCCCAATTTTGGGCTCCAAGTACTCGAACTTCTTCGCGGGTGATCTCTTTTCTACTTATCTTGTCCGACCACGAGTTGTCGTAGACGTGGAGCGCTTCGACAGTCTCAAAATCGACCTCCATTACATACGCCAACATGGTGTAGTTGGCCCTCTTTGCTATCCATTCGTCATTCTGCCTCTTCGACATCATCTGGAATGTGAGGGGTGTAAAAGCGCGGACATGCGTGGGATCCGACCAGTAGCTATCGTGGCGGAAGTGCGGGACGTGTACTTCAAGAATTCCGTTGGGTTCTAACACCCGATAGAGCTCTCGCATGATTTGAGAGAATGTCTTGAACTCCCTCCCAACGTGCTCGAGAACATGCTTCATCAGGACGTAGTCAAACTGGTTGTCGCGAAATTCCCACTTGGGCTGTTCAATATCGAAAAGAACGTCAGGGTTGCACCGAGCAAAGTTGTCGGCGTTGACAAACCCCTCGCGTTTGTCGAAGCCGCAACCCAGGTTGAGCTTCTTGATGGTCACGCCCCCTTCTCCTCCGGAAAGTGACGCTACGATTGTCGCCACTCGGCCCAGCGGGCCTCGATGCGCGCGCCGTTCGCCGCCCACCAATCGTGATCGACCGCGAGCGCCTTGCCGAAATTCTCCGGCGCCGTCGGCAGGTGGCGGCGCATCTCGGGATTGCGCCCGACCAGCCTGATGGAGGACCGCCGCGCCGGGCCATAGGGCAAGAGCTCCGACTGTCCGGCAAGAGGCCGCGCACCGGTGGCGAAGCGGATGAAGTCGAGCCCGCGCTCCTTGTTCGGGTTCCCCATCGGGATACCGAACACGTCGAGCTGATAGAGCTGGCCGTCCCAGATCGTGCCGAAGCGCGGCTCCGCGGCGATGGAGAAGACCCGCGAATTCAGTCCCGTCGTCATCGCCAATTCGCCGCGCCCCAGCATGTCGATGGGTTCGCTCACGCGGCGCCACCAGACGATCGCGGACTTGATGGTGTCGAGCTTGGCGAACGCGCGGTCGAGGCCGTTGGCGGTGGCGAGCGCCGGATAGACCCGCCACGGCTGGACACCGTCGGCGATCAGCGCCAGTTCGAGATTGTATTTGGGCCCGCTGTCCCTCAGACCCCGCGGGCCCGGAAACCGGCCGAGATCGAAGAAATCCGCCGCTGTCCGCGGCCTGCTATCGGCAAAGCGCGCGGGATCGAAGGCGATCACCTGGCTGTAGACCATGCTGCCGACCCAGCAGGGCCCAAGCGCACCCGGTACGAAATCGCGCCGCGCTGCCGAACCGTCGATGCCGGGCGGCAGTTGCATTCCGTCAAGCCGTTCCAGCAGTCCGTCCCGGCAGCCGGCGGCGGCGTCTTCCAGCTCCAGGTCCACCACGTCCCACTCGTAGCGGCGCGATTCCACCTGTTGGGCGATCTCCTTCAATCCGCCGCCATAGTTCCGCACCGCGACGTTGACGCCCGATGCGTCCGTGTACGGATGGAACAGCGCCAGCGTCTGGGCGCGGCCATACGCGTCGCCCCAGCTCGCCACCCTTAGCGACTCGGGCGGCAGCGTGAGCCAGTAGAGCCCGCCGCCCGCGCCTGCCAGTGCTACCCCGACCACTGTCAGCCAGCGCGCAACGCGCATGCCCCAACCTCTGTCGAATTCGAAACTTACCTGCCGCCGAACAGCGACTTCAACGCTCCTGCCGGATCCTTCACGAGGTCCGCCGGGGCCATCGCCCCTTGTCCCAGCTTGTTGACGACGGCCTTGGCGATGCCGCGCGGGTCGGGTCCGTAGCTCGGCTTGGCCCACGGTCCTTTCACCAGGAACGGTATGCCGATGTCGACAAGCTTCAGGCCCGGAATGCCGCGCTTCGCCACCGGCTCGAAGCGGAAATCGACGGTCTGCGCCGCGAGGTCGACGTCGCCCTGGCCGTTCATCTCCACCACGTCGCTGGTGAGCTTGAGGTCGTTCGTGTGAAGCACGCCGTCCTTCACGGTGAAGCTTCCGCCCATCTGCCCGAACGGTGTCTTGGCGTTCGCGCCGACGGCGCCCGTCAGCACCTGCGCCGTCACCACCGACTGCATGACGCGCGCGATGGCGCCGAGATCGACGCCGGCGATATTGCCGTCGGTGAAACGGAGCTCTCCCTTGCCGTCGAGCGCCTTGACGAGCTGCGCCTGGGTCTTGCCGCGGCCGGCGACATCGAACCGCACCGTGCCCGTGCCCGTGACGTTGTTGACCTCCATCAACTCGTTCAGGAACGGCTGCACCTTCAGGCCCGAGAGGTCGAGCGTGCTGCGGATCGAGGGCGTGTCGCCGCTCCCGTCAACCGTCAGGCTGCCTCTGCCGCTTCCTCCGTACAAGGATAGATTGCGCAAGTCCGCTTTCAGCACGCCGCCTTTGAGGGTTGCGTCCACCACGCCGTGATCGAGCTTGAAACCGGGGAGCAGCATCTGGCCCACGACCATGGTCACGTCGGCATCCACCGCCTTCAGGCCGCCGAGCGAAAGCGGCGCGTCGGGATTGGCCGCCGTCTTTGCTGCCTTCGCCGCTTCGACCGTGTCGGTCTCCGTGCCGGGTGCCAAATAGGGATTGAGGTCCAGCCGGTCGAGCGTGACGTTGCCCTTGACCGCCATGACGGCCGGCTTGGTGTCGAAGGAGAGGCTCGCACTCATGCTCATGGAGTCGAAGCGAATCTGCGCCTGGCGAAGCGAGTAGACTCCGTCGGCTGCCACGAACTGGCCTTCGAGCGCCATCAATCCGAAGCCGTTTCCTGCCGGCAGGGGATGGCCGAGCCAGGTGGCGAGGCTGCGGACCGAATGCGCGCCGAGCTTCAGCGGGCCTGAGATCGTCCCGTCCGCGCCGAGCGTGCCGTTGAATTCGGCGTTGATGACGTTCGATCCCACCGTGAGCCGCGCCTGCGTCGGCTGCGCGCGCATGAAGGCGTCGAAATTCTCGAGCTGGCCGCTCAGTTTCAGGGGCTGGTTGTTGTAGGTGAGACTGCCGTTGAACACCAAGGGAACGCGCACATTCGTTCTTGTCGTCAGCGGCAGGCCGAGGGTCAGCGAGACATCCTTGATCGCCTGGCTCGTGCCGGAGGCCGCGTCGTCATAGGTGACCTGGCCGCCCTCGACGCTCAGCCGCCCGACGCCGACGCTGGCGATACGGCTGTTGGTTTCGCCGGGCTTCGCCTGGTTGCTGTTGCCGAGCTGCCAGTTCGAGGTGCCGTTGCGGCTTACTTCCAGGTGGATCACGGGGTTCTGGAGCGTCACTTCCGTGATTTCCAGGCGGCGGGACAGCAGCGGCATCAGCTTGGCGCCGACGACGACCGATTCCACTTCAACCATCTGCGGATGGCGCGCGCCCGGCGCGTTGGCGATCGAAACATCGCCAAGCGAAATGCCGATCTGGGGATAGACGGAAAGACCAAGCGAGCCGCGAATATGCACTTCGCGCCCGAGCGCCGAGCTTGCGGCGCGCTCGATCGGCGCGCGATAGGTGTCGAGCGGAATCAGGAACGGCACGGCGACGAGCGCCGCGACGGCCCCGACTGCGCCAAGGATGACGATGTGGCGTGTCTTCATCAGCAATTCTCTCCGTGAGGCGCGCGGGGGCGAGCCTGACATGACAAGACCTAACCCCCAATTATCGCTTGGAATGCGGCGAAACGGTGGGGTTGGTACCGCTCGGTCTCGGTAAACGGGTCTTAACGCATGATTCCCGTCGGCGACACAGGGATATTAAACGGCACAAACGGTTCACGATTGCCTTCCAACGGGCTATGCTTATGATAATCATTCGCACTTAGGAACAATTTTCATGCGCCTCCCGTTCCCTGCGATTTGCGTAGCTATCGCAGCAGTGCTGGCCCCGGCCGGCCCCGCGGTCGCGGCCGACGCGCTGAACATCTATTCGGCGCGCCACTACGAGTCCGACGATCTGCTCTACGACGGCTTCCAGGAAGCGACGGGCATTCCCGTAAATGTGATTGAAGGCGAGGGCCCGGAACTGCTCGCGCGCATGCGGGCCGAAGGCAAGAATTCGCCGGCCGACGTCTTTCTCACCGTGGATGCCGGCAATCTCTGGCTCGCGGAAAAGGAGAATCTGTTTCAGCCCGTGCAGTCGAGGCTGCTGGACCAAAGGATTCCCGCCTCGCTCAAGAACCCGAAGAATTTGTGGTTCGGCTTCTCGACCCGGGCTCGGATGATCTTCGTCAACCCGGCGCGCGTCGATCCGAAGCTTGTGCAGACCTATGAGTCGCTCGCCGATCCGAAGCTCAAGGGCAAGATCTGCATGCGCTCGAGTTCGGCGATCTACAATCTTTCGCTGATGGGCGCCCTCATCGCCCATTGGGGCCCGGCGAAAGCCGAACAATGGACGCGCGGCGTGGTCGCCAATTTCGCACGCCCGCCGCAAGGCGCCGACACGACGCTGCTGCAGAGCGTGGCTGCGGGCGAATGCGCGGTCACGCTCGCCAATCACTATTACTTCGTCCGCCTCCAGACCTCGAAAGTCAGGGGCGAGCAGGACGCGGCGAAGAAGCTGACGCCGATCTTCCCGGACCAGGACGGCAGGGGGACGCATGTGAACATTTCGGGCGCCGGCATTCTTGTCTCCGCGCCGCACAGGGCCAACGCCGTCAAGTTCCTCGAATTCATGGCGAGCGACGCGGCGCAGAACATCGTCGCCAACGCCAATTACGAGTTCCCCGCGGTCGCCACGACGGCGCGCTCGCGCGAGCTTCAAGTGCTCGGAGAATTCAAGATCGATCCGCTGAACGTCGCCACGTACGGTGTCAACCAGGCCCAGGCCCAGGCGATCTTCGACCGCGCCGGCTGGCGCTAACCCAAGCCGCGCGCTTGGTGATCAGCGCGGCCTGGAAGTCGTAGACCTTCCCCTCCGGCTGGATCGGCTCGATCCGCCACACGCTCGAGTCGAACGGCACCATGTAATTGTTCTGGTGGTACACGATCCGCGCGTTGAGCGGCCTGACCGCCTTCTCGAACTCTGCGACCACGCCTTCCGGGAACGGATTGTAGAGAAAGAACAATGTCCCGTTGCGCGGCAGGTGGGCCAGCGCGTCTCCCGTCACGATCGAAACGTTCGGGTATTTGCGGTAGCGCGCTCTTGTCCGCTCCGCGACCGCTTCGACCACTTCGATCCCGATCATCGGGTTCGTCCATCCCTGGCTCAGCCAGAAATTGATCACGCGTCCCTCGCCGCAGCCGATGTCCACGAGCACGTCGGTTTTCGTGATCGGCACGCGGGCGAAGATATCGCGCAGCACGTGGTAGTGCGTGTGCACCATCGTATGGCGATCGCCGTTGTAGATGCTCTCGTCCAGATCGGTCCGGCACACCCTGCCGCCGAACTTGAGGTCCATGACCGAGGCGAGCGCC
>Ga0137427_10000779_pt1 | contig 15406 bp, 13 predicted proteins | sample EasRivERMZT700_2_FD_102309 | JGI IMG/M metagenome (GOLD analysis project Ga0137427, IMG submission 102309) | Soil microbial communities from meander-bound floodplain in the East River, Colorado, USA - East River MetaG ERMZT700_2 | ecosystem: Environmental > Terrestrial > Soil > Floodplain ...
CGCAGATCGGCGTGCGCGTCGATCTGCAGGACGTTCAAGCGCGTCACCGATGAGTTCTCGGATTCGCCGTTCGCGCAGCAAGCGCGCGAGCAGCTGGCGTTGTTGGGCTAGCGGCTGGGTAATCCGAACCGGTACGTCAGCAGCTTGTACACCAGCTTCGCCGCGATGAAGTTGGGCGCGGCCATGCCGGGAATCGGGCACAGTTCCACGACGTCGCACGCGACGACCCGCTTCCGTTCGAAGGTGCGGCGCAGCAACGTCATCAACTCCCGCCACGACAATCCGCCTGGTTCCGGCGTTCCCACCGCGGGCATCGTCGCCGGATCGAGACCGTCCAGATCGATCGTGATGTAGACCGTGTCCGAGAGCGCGTCGACGGCGCGGTCGATCCAGCCCGGTGTCTCCCGCATGTTCCAGTCGTAGAAGATCGTCGTGCGAAGCCCGGGCAGCGCCTGGACCTCGTCGCCGGAGATGTTGCGAATGCCGACCTGCACGATGGGCGCGGACTCGAGTGTCCGCCGCATCGCGCAGGCGTGGCTGTTGCGCTCGGCCTGGTAACTGTCGCGCAGATCGGCGTGCGCGTCGATCTGCAGGACGCTCAAGCCGCTGTGCCGTTTCGCGGCCGCGGCGACGATCGGCGGCGTGAGGGAATGCTCACCGCCAAGCGTGATCAGAAACTTCTTCCGATCGAGGATCTCGCCGGCGGCCTGGCCGACGCAGGCCAGCGCCGCATCGAACGGCATCGACGCGAGGTCCATTTCGGGCAGTGTGAACATGCCGCGGTCGTGCACGTCGGCGCCGACCTCTTCATCCCACAGCTCCACCTGCGCGGATGCGATCAGCAACTCGCGCGGGCCGTTGCGTGTACCGGAGAGGTAGGACGTCGTGCGGTCGAGTGGGGCCGGCAGAATGACGGCGGCGGCGTTCTCGAAGGTGGGTGACTCGGGCAGCGCGCCGCCGAATTGCCACGGCTGCGCGTGCTCGTAGGCGGGCGGCGACGACATCAGGACTCCTGATAACGGTTGTCGGCGAGGGGCTGTCCGTTCACGACGAGTAGCCGGCCGGAGGCATCGAAGTCCAGCCGCTTGCGCTTGGCGAGTGTCTCCCGCGACGTCGTCTCCAGCGCCGTGACGAGAATCGGCAGCGCCAGGGAGACATCGGCCTGGACGGTGACCTTTTCGGACTCGATCGAGAGCTTGCCCCAGCTCTGGGCTTCCTCGAGGCTCGATCCGCTGGCGCCGCCGAAGTGCGGCACGTCGGTCACGATCTGAATGGCGAACTTGTGGCCCCCGACCCGGTCGTCGTAGAACTCGGCCTGCACGCTGGCCTGGTTGATGAAGTTCTTCGGCGTCCCGCCCCCCAGCACGATCGTGGCCGTGGAGGGCTTGCGAATCACGATGTTGGCCGACTCGATGATGTCGCCGATGACGTCAATCGTGCCCGCGGTCTGATCGCGGTGGCGCGCCTGGGACAGCCCCATGCCGATCGACGAATCCGCGATGGCCGGACAGAAGATCGGCACGTTCGCGCGGTAGGCGGCCGTCAGGATGCCGTTGTTCTCGGTGTCCTTCCACAAATGCTCGCCGAGCTTGTAGAGGAATTCGCGCGAGGTGTACGGGCGGCGCTCGAGCTTCAGCGCGAACGCGGCAATCCATTCATCGTTTTTGGAGAACTCGTCCTCGCTGGCCAGCGTGTCGTACACGCGATCGATCCGCTCGGCCGCGAGCGCGGCGTCGTCGAGCGTCGGTGAGCCGATGAAGTGCCGGCGGCCGCGGGTCTCGTGCAGGTCGTGATAGAGGTTCGCGCCGGTCGAGACGAGGCAGTCGATGTAGCGATGCTCGATGAGGTGCGCGATGATCAGGCGCATGCCGCCGGCCGAGAGCGCACCGGCGCACCCCAGGAAGATGGTGGCGTCGCTCGCCAGCATCTTCTCCCAGATGCGGCGCGCCGTCCCGAGATTGCGGCCCTGGAAGGACACGCGCTCCATACGCGTGAGCACCTCATCGGCCGATAACCCGGCTGTGACCGCGAACGGTTCCACGGGCTTGCGCAGGAAGCGGGATTTGCGTCGGCTCATGCGACGGTCATTGTAAGTCGATTCTCTGAAGCCGCTTTGCGCAAGGGGCGCCGCGCGCGCTCCTGTTACATTGGGAGTCCATGAATTCGATCGTCCGTGTCTTCGCCAGTCGGCGGATGGCCACCGTGCTCTTCCTCGGCTTCTCGTCGGGATTGCCGCTGGCGCTGACCGGCAGCACGCTGCAAGCGTGGCTGACGGACGCGAAGGTGGACCTGCCGACCATCGGCCGGTTCTCGTTAATCGGCCTGATAGCACGCGCCCGGTGTCACCGGGTCGTGTCCCTGCCCGCCGACCCGATCGAGAGGTCGGCGAGGCCGGAGCGGATCATGAACCAGAACAGCACGACACCCGGCAATGCGATTGCGGTCGTGAGCAGGTAGAAGTTCACATAGCCCATCGCCTCGATGAGCCGCCCGGCGGTGGTGCCCGTGAGGAACCGGCCGGCGATGCTCGCGAGCGCCGACAGGAGCGCGTACTGCGTCGCCGTGAATCGCAGGTTGCACAGCGCCGAGAGATACGCCACCACCGTGACGCCGCCGACGCCGCTGGCGAAGTTCTCGAAGCCGATCGCGCCCGCCATGCCGAGGTTGGAATGTCCGGCCGCCGCGAGCGCCGCAAAGCTGAAATTCGAGACCGCCATCAACACCAGGCTGACGAGTACGGCGCGCTTCATCCCTGCGCGTGCGTAGAGCGCCCCGCCCACGAAGATGCCGATGAGGAACGCCAGGAATCCCATGAACACGTCGTAGAACGCGATCTCGTCGTTCGTGTAGCCGAGATCGTCGAACAGGAGCCGCAACGTGAGGTTGGCCAGCGTGTCGCCGACCTTGTGGATCAGCACGAAGAGCAACACGACCACCGCCCCTTTGCGCTGGAGGAACTCGGTGAGGGGGCTGAAGTAGGCGATGACCGCCTGGACCACGCCCGGCACCGCCTGCGGCGGACGGCGGCGCGCCGGCTCGCCCATGACGACGGCGACGATCATGGCGGGCAGCGCCAGCAGCGCGCACGTGTAATACGCGATCGACCAATCCGTCCGGGCAGCCACGACGAGTGCGAGCGACGCCGCGCCCGCGGATCCGATCCGCCACCCGTACTGGCTCATGCCAGCCCCGACGCCGAGTTGGCTCGGCTTGAGCAGCTCAATGCGGTACGCGTCGATGACGATGTCGTTGGTCGCGGCGAGGACGCCAACGAGAATGGCTGCGGCGGCGACCGCCGGCAGCGAGGTCGCGGGATCGACGCTGCCTAAGTAGATTACCGCGAGCATCACGAGCGACCCCGTGAACCACAGCCACCCGCGGCGCTGACCGAAACGGCCCAAGACGGGCAGCCGCACGGTGTCCACGAGCGGCGCCCACAGCCACTTGAGGTTGAAGGCGAGGAAGGTGAAGGCGAACGCGGTGACCGCGCTCTTCCTGATCCCGTCCTGCGCGAGCCGCGTCGTGAGTGTCGCGGCGATCATCGCAAACCCGAATCCGGACGAGATGCCGAGGAAGAACGCCGCAATCGGCGCGGCCTCGACGTACGGCCGCACGCTGTCCGGAAGGCGATCGCGCCAAGTCATGCCCGCATTCTATGGCGCGTGCGCGTCTGCGTCATCCTGGCGTCTCGGTCCGGGCCGGACGGAGTCACTCCGATCGCTCGTCGATCGGGATCTTCATCACCGGGCTGCTCTTGATTGCCGGTGAGCCGTTGTGGACAGCTTTGTTCTCGTCGAGCATCGGCGTGCTGGTAGCGCAAGTCGGTGCCGGGCTGATTCTGTCGCTGCTGGTGGCGGGTTTCGTCAAGCCGTGGCTGCGCCGCCGCTCCATCGACCCCGGGGTCGAAAGGAGCGCCTGAATCCATGTCGACCCGGGGGTCGACACTCCTGTCTACCCAGTCTCCCGTTTCAATTCCGCCAGCAGATTCAGCGCCTCGAGCGGTGTCATGCGATCGAGCGCAAGCTGACGCAGGCGTTCGATCACCGGATGGTCGTCTGCCGCCGGTTGGAACAAGCCGAGCTGCTGCTGTGCGGCGGCGGGAGCCCCACTCAAACTTGGCCGTCCGCCACGGCGCAGCTCGTCCTGCTCGAGGGCCTTGAGAATCTCGGCGGCGCGGCGCACGACGGATTGGGGCAGCCCGGCAATCTGCGCGACATGGATGCCGTAGCTGCGATCGGATCGTCCCGCCACGATCTTGTGCAGGAAGACGATCTCGTCGCGGTACTCGCGCGCCGCCACGTGGCAATTGACGACGCTCGGGATGGCGTCGGCCAGGTCGGTCAACTCGTGGTAGTGCGTCGCGAAAATCGTCTTCGGCCGGACGCGGTCGTTGGTCGCCAGATGCTCGGCCACCGCCCACGCCAGGCTCAGACCGTCGAACGTGGCCGTGCCGCGCCCGACTTCATCGAGGATCACGAGGCTGCGCGACGTCGCCGTGTGCAGGATCGTGGCGGTTTCCTGCATCTCGACCATGAATGTGGACTGGCCTCGGGCGATGTTGTCGGAGGCGCCGACGCGGGCGAAGATGCGATCGACCAGCGCGAGCTTGGCCGAGCGCGCCGGCACGAACGATCCCGCCTGCGCGAGCAAGCCCAGGAGTGCGACCTGGCGAAGGTACGTCGACTTTCCACCCATGTTCGGCCCCGTCAGGATGACGAGCTGGCGGTCGGTCGCGTTGAGGGTGATGTCGTTCGGGACGAACGCGCTCGTGACGTGGCGCTCGACGATCGGGTGGCGCGCGTCCACGGCCGCGAACTCGTCGCCTTCGTGCACCTGCGGCTTCGTGTAGTCGGAGATCGCCGCGACGTCGGCGAGTGCGGCGAGCACATCGAGGCTGGCCAGCGCGCGAGCCGTATCGAGAATTCGTGGGGCTTCGGCGGCGACGCGTCCGCGCAGCGCCTCGAACAAGGCCAGCTCCCGCACCACGATGCGCTCGTCGGCGCCGAGCACCTTGTCCTCGTACTCCTTGAGGCCTGGCGTGATGAAGCGCTCGCCGCCGGCGATCGTCTGCTTGCGAATGTAGTCGGCCGGCACGGACGGCAGGTTGGATTTCGAGATCTCGATGTAGTACCCGAACACCCGGTTGTACCGGACCTTCAGCGACGCGATGCCGGTGCGCGCGCGCTCGGACTGTTCCATCGCGGCGATGGCCGACTTGCCCCCGCGGCTGATGGTGCGCAGGCCGTCGAGGTCGGCGTCCACGCCGTCGCGGATGACCCCACCGTCGCGGGCCACCGCCGGCGGATCCTCGACGAGCGTCGCGGCGAGGTCGTCTCGGACGTCCGTGAGCGTGTCGATCGCCGACGTGAGGCTGCCGAGCAGCGGCGCCTGGAATTCGCCGGCGAGGGCCGTGAGCCGCGGGACCAGCGCGAGCGACTGCTCGAGCGAGAGGAAGTCGCGCGGGCCGGCGGTGCCCAGCGAGATTCGGGCGACGAGGCGCTCCAAATCGTGAAGACCCTTGAGCGTGTCGCGCAATCGGCCGCGATCCGGCGCGCGGAACGCGAGGTCCTCGACGGCGTCGAGACGATCCTGAATCGGTGCGAGGGCCACGAGCGGCCGCACGAGCCAATGCCGCAGCATCCGGCCGCCCATCGCGGTCATCGTCCGGTCGAGCGTTTCGAGCAGCGAGCCGGCCCGCCCGCCGTCAGTGCCCTCAATCACATTGAGATGCCGTAACGTGACGGGGTCAACCAGGAGGGCCTGCGCGGCGACGCGCAGTGAGATGCCGCGCACGTGCGTCAGCGGCGCACGCTGGGTGCTGCTGACGTAGCTCAGGATGGCGCCGGCGGCGGCGACGGCGGCCGTGGCGCCGTCGAGGCCGTACCCGGTCAGCGAGACGACCCGGAGCTGCTCGCACAGGGTCGCGTGCGCGCGCGCCGGTTCGAAGGTCCAGCCCTCGACGCGCGTGACGCGAGGTGCCGAGAGGGGCGAGAGCATCGTGTCGATGTCGACGCCGTCGGCTGCGAGCACTTCCCGCGGTCGCAGCACGGCCAGTTCAGCGCCGAGGGCCGTCCGGGCGCCCGCGCCGCGAAACTCGGCGGCCGCAAATTCTCCCGTCGAGACATCCAGAAAGGCGAGTCCCCACGCATCGCTGCCGGCGCCCGGTGGGGAAACGGCAGCCAGAAACGACGGTTCGCGCGCGTCCAGATACGCCGCATCGGTGAACGTGCCGGGTGACACGACGCGCGTGACCTCACGCCGGACGATCCCCTTCGCCTGACGCGGATCTTCCACCTGATCGCAGATCGCGACGCGGTAGCCTTTCCGGACGAGACGGCCGACGTACGTGTCGGCCGCGTGAAACGGCAGCCCGCACATCGGAATCGCGGCCCCGCTCGTGTCCTTGGCGCGGGAGGTGAGGGTCAGCTCGAGCACACGCGCCGCCGTGAGCGCGTCCTCGTAGAACATCTCGTAGAAGTCGCCCATGCGGAAGAACACAATCGCGTCGCGGTGTTGCCGCTTGACGTCGAGGTACTGACGCATGGCCGGCGTGGCCGACGTCGGCGTGGCGGACGAGGACGGGCTGGTCACTATGGGAGGCCGAGAAGTACGTAGGGCGGACCGCAGTGTGGTCCGCCGACGCGCGGACCGCACTGCGGCCCGCATTACGGGCGGAGTATAACATTGCGACATGGTCGTGCTCGCGCTCGAGACCGTGACGCGCGCCGGCAGTGTCGCGGTGTCCATCGATGGTACGTGCGCCGGGGCGCCCGGCGACGGCGGCCGGACGCACGCCGAGCGGCTCCCCGGTGACTTGCTCGCGTGGCTCTCGCGCCACAGCCGATCGCTGAAGGACGTCGACACCTTCGCCGTCATCACGGGGCCGGGATCGTTCACCGGGTTGCGGATCGGCATCGCGGCGATTCAAGGACTCGCCATCGCGAGTCGTCGATCGATCGTGCCGCTGCCGACGCTCGACGCGATGGCGCTCGCGTGGATCGAGCGCGGTGAGCATTCCCGTGGCGCGATTGTGGCGGCCTGCCTCGACGGCCATCGGGGCGAGGTGTTCAGCGCGGCGTGGCGAATTGGGGGCCGCGCGACGCTGGCCGACGCCGAGATCGTCCTGGCGCCGAAGGTGAGCGAAGCGGCTCGTGTGGCGGAGGATCTCCGGTCCCTCTCCGCCACGGGACCCATCGTCGTGATCGGAGACGGGGGACGCCGGTATGCCGCGGCATTCGGCCGCTCGGTCGAGCTCGCCGATGTGCCCGTGCCCCTCGCAGAGGTCGCCGCGCGTTTTGCCGTGGCGCACCCGGGGCTCGCGGTCGTGCCCCACGCGCTCCGGCCGATCTACATCCGGCGGCCGGACGCCGTCCTGGCGCGCGAGCGCGCCGGCGACGTGGCGCGGGTGCCTCGACCATGAGCATCGCAGAATCCGTGCCGCCGCCCGACGCTCCGGTGCCGGAGCTGGATGTCACCATCACTCGAGCCGAGAAGGACGACCTCAAGGCGGTCGAAGCCCTCCAGCGGCGCACGTTTTCGAATCCCTGGGGCATGGACGCGATTCGCTGGGAACTCGAGAACACGGATGTCGCGCGGCTGTTCGTCATGCGACGGGCAGGCCACGTCATCGCGTACTGCGCGTGCTGGCTGATTTTTGACGAGCTGCACATCAACAGCCTGGCCGTCGATGAGGAGTGGCGCCGCCGCGGTCTCGCGGTGAAGTTGCTCCGTGTCGTGATTGCGGATGCGGTCCGCGCCGGCGCGCGCAGCGCCACGCTCGAGGTGCGGCGATCGAATGACGCGGCCCGCGGGCTCTATGAAGGACTGGGATTTCGCGTCGAGGCCGTCCGGCGTGACTACTATCAGCAGCCACGCGAAGACGCCCTGTTGCTGTGGCACCGCGCCCTCACCGAGATCGCGGCGCCCTGACCGGTGTGTCGACCCGTACGCGCCGTAGGGTATTCGCTGGATCCTTGCCCGACCCGGAACGGCTGTGGTAGGTTGCGCAGCACTGGGTGCGTCCCCACCCCAGCCGGCGCCGGAGGCCACGGCACGACCCCACTGCGAGGGACATGGGGGCCGTGGTCGCGCCGATCAAGAAAGGAGAGAGCATGGCTGAAGCTCAGCTCCCGGTGAAACACGACGTGAAAGCCGTTCTGCTACAGACCGACGACACCTTCCGACAATTGGTTACCGAGCATCAGACACTCGACCAGCGAATTCACGACCTCGACACCTTCCCCCACCTGACCGATCAACAGCGTTTCGAACAGCTCTCGATGAAAAAACAGAAACTGGCGCTGAAGGATCGCATCGAAGCGATGATGCGACACCGCCAGGCCACGCCGGCGCACGCGCCGCGTAACTGACTCAGTTTCACTCCGCGCACCGGAGGTCGCCCGTGGCCTCCGGTGCGTGAAAACTTTCCGCTGACGGCCACCAACCCACTCACGTGCGTATCGACCGCGCCGCCGCGCCGTTCGTAGTTTTGTCCCTCGTGCCAACGGGTGTCGCGCTGGCGCTCGGCGCCGTCGGCACCGGTGTCGCACTGCTCGCGCTACCCGTCGCGATCGCGCTGTTCTTTCGCGACCCGGAACGTGCGCCCAACCCCGATCCCGCCCTCGTCCTCGCGCCGGCCGATGGCAAGGTGATGTACGCGGGTGCCGCGCGTCCCGCCGAAGCACCCGCCGGCGCCTGGCAGCAGGTCACGATCTTTCTGTCGCTCCTGGACGTGCACATCAACCGATCGCCGGTGGCCGGTCGGGTGACTCGCGTCGACTACGTGCCGGGCGGATTTCTGCCGGCCTATCAGCGCGACGCGCATGCGAACGAGCGGTCGGAAATCTGGCTCGACCATGCCGGTACCGCGATCGTGGTGCGGCAAGTGGTGGGCGTTCTGGCACGGCGCGTGGTGTGCCGCGTCAAAGCGGGGGAGACGCTCACGGCGGGGCAGCGGATTGGCCTGATGAAATTCGGATCGCGAATGGACGTGTTCGTGCCGGTCACCGCCACCGTGACGGTATCGGCGGGCGAGACCGTGCGGGCCGGTGAAACCGTGGTCGCCCGCCTGGTGACAAGATAGGCACGATGGAGCCGGTCGAGCCGCGGGGAGCGGTGCACTGGCCGCGCCGGTACCGGCGTGGCGTGTCGCTCCTGCCCAGCATTCTCACCCTCGGCAACCTGTTCTGCGGCTACGCCTGCGTGCTCTACGCAAGTCGCGGGGACCTCAAGACCGCGGCGGCGCTCGTCGGCGTCGCCATGGTGCTCGACATGTTCGACGGCCGGATCGCCCGCATGACGGGCACCACCAGCGCCTTCGGTCTCGAATTCGATTCGCTGGCCGATGTGATCTCCTTCGGTCTGGCGCCGGCGGCGCTCGCGTTTGGGTGGGGTTTGCAGGACCTCGGCCGCGCGGGTTGGGCCGCGGGCTTCATCTATGTGAGCGCGACCGCGATGCGCCTCGCCCGTTTCAACATTCAGACGGTCGTCCAGCCGGACAAGCGGTACTTCGTCGGCATGCCGTCGCCGCCCGCCGCGGGCATCGTCGCGGCGACCGTGTACGCCTGGCCCATCGTACAGTCCGGCCGGCTGCTCGGCGTGGCGGCCGTGTTGCTGATGTTCGTCCCTGCGGCGCTGATGGTGAGCACGGTGCGCTTTCGCAGCTTCAAGAACATCGACTTCGGCGTTGGCTCGAGGTACCGGCTCGTCCCGTTTGCCGCGTTGATTTATCTGATCTTTTCGTTCCCGGAGGCGTCGCTGATCTTGCTCGCGTACGGCTATCTGCTCTCGCCGTTCGTCGAGATGGCGTTCACGCGCTGGCGGGCGAAGCGGGAAGGGACGCCGCCGGGAGCGTAACCGTCACCGTCGTGCCGCGACCCGGCGTGCTCGCGATCGCGATGGTGCCGCCACACAGCTCGATATTGCGTTTCGCATTGGCGAGGCCCAGGCCGGACCCGGCCGTCCTCGTCGAGAAGTACGGCTCGAACGCCCGCCGCACCGCTTCCTCATCCATGCCGACGCCCGTATCCGCCAGCGTGATCGCGACGCGACGTCCCTCGGCCGCGGCCGTGACGCGCAGCGTGCCACCCTGCGGCATGGCGTGCAACGCGTTCTCAATCACATTCGTGAGCGCGCGGGCGGTGAGCGTCCGGTCGACGGCGATCGTGAGCGGCGGCGCGGTCGGCGGCAGCTCGAAGGTCATCCGGCGATCGAGCCCCGTCCGATAGGGCGCGATCACTTCCTCGATCAGCCCCTGCACGCCGACGTCGGTGGGCCGCGGCGTCGGCTCACCGGCGAAATTCGAGAACTCGGCCGCAATCTGACGCAGCAGCCGAACCTGCTTGAGAATCGTCGACACACACTGGTCGAACACGATGCCGAGCGGACGCTTCGCGTCTTCGTGCACGCGTTGCAGGTGCTCCGCGGAGAGCTGAATCGGCGTCAGCGGATTCTTGATCTCGTGGGCCACCTGGCGCGCCATCTCGTTCCAGGCCTTCAGCTGGTTCGTCCGCGCCAGGGCCGCCCGCTGGGCGACGAGCGTGGCCGCCATGCTGTTGAAGTCGTCGACGAGGCGTCGCAGCTCGTCGGCGGTATCGGCGACGATCCGCACGTCGAGATCGCCCGCCGCGATCTGCCGCGTGGCGCGGGTGAGGCGCGCAACCGGATCGGAGATGCGGCCGGCCACCGACGCCCCGAGCCCGGCGGCGAACAGCACGACGACGACCGCGCCGGCCAGCACACCGCGATTGAGCTCGGTGATCTGCTGCTCGATCTCGCGCTGCCGCAACGCGAGCGGAACGCTCAGCACGGACTCGCGCCCGTAGGCGGGGACGGGCGCCGCCGCGACCTGGTATTGCAGCGAGCCGAACCGATCTTCGGTGACGACCGTGGGCAACCGATCGAGCACGATCTTCTGATACGCCGCCGCGGGCGTGCGCATCGGGAGCAGCCCGGACTCGAAGAGATCGCGCTGGCTCGTGGCCTTGAGCTCCGGGCCTTCGAAGAGGTTCACGTGCTGATGAATGACTTGTCCGATCCACACCATCACGTCGTCGGTCGGCGGGCTGGGCGCCTGGTCGGGCCGCTGCCCGGCGACGGCGAGCTCCTCGAGCACACGCCGTGCGACGGTGACGACGCTCGTGGCTTCGGAGATGACGTCCGCGCGGAACCTGGAGTGCATGTACGCGCCGAACGCCAGCGCGAACATCACGACCGGCATCACGGCGGCAAAAACGAAGAACAAGAAGAGCTTGCGATAGAAGCTGGTTCGGATCTCGTTGAACAGGACACGCAGCGGAGCTTCGGGCCGTTGCGCGAACGGGCCATAGATCGCCGCGCCGATCAGCAGCCCGATGAACAACACGCTGGTGAGCGCGGCTGACTCGGCCAGCCGCGTGGCGTGGTCGAACGCCATGGGGATGGGGTAGCCGATCGCGTAGAACGCGCTGCGGTCGCTCGTGAAGTGCACGCGATAGTCACGGTCCCCGGCGGTCAACCTCTGCCAGAACGGATCGCGGGAGCGGTAGAGCTGGCCGAACAGACCATCGGTGATGGGGAAGGCGAGCTGGCCCGGCGGTGAGGTCGGATAGAGACTCCAGCCGTACACGACGACCTGGAGATCCGGGAGGCGGCCCTCGGGCGTGCCGTCGGCTGAGGCGGCGAGAACCTCGGCATACGGGCTGGCGGACCTGACGAACGGGAGCGCCTGGTAGTCGAGGACGACATGCACCACGATCGCGCCCAGGAGCGTGCCGCTGCTGTCGCAGACGCCACGCTCTGCGCGAAACACGCGACGCTCCTCTGCGCCGAGGCGCCGCGGCTCGTCGAACGTCTGCCACGCGCATCCCGTCCCCGGCCACTTCTGGGCGCTGGCGTTGGAGGTGTACTGAGGGATGTTGAGCGCAAATCGATTGACGAGCGAACGGTCCTGGCCGTAGAGCTCGACGTCCGACGTCAGGCGCGATCGCGCCAAACTGGTCGTGTTCCACACCGAGAACGCGTTTTGCGAACCCACCGGATTGGCCGGCGTCGCGATGATGAGCGAGTCGAGCCGCGGCCGCGGCCAGGCGGCGTCAATCTCGGCTTGCGCTCGCGTGAGCTCGGCGCGCACGCGGCGTGGTTGATCGGCGAGCACCGGCGAGTACTCCCTCTCGATCACCCGCCGGATCGTCGCGTCGGCATTCACCGCCGCCACGGGATACAGCACCAGCGTCGGCAGGAACAGCGCGCTGAACAGCAGAACGAGGCGGATGACCTGCGTGGTCCGGCGGTAGTAGCGGCGCAGCGAGACCGCCGCCAGCGCAAACATGACGATCGCCGCGGCGAGCGGCGCCCAGACCGCCGGCGGCAGCGGTGCACGGTGGATCCAGAACGACGCCGCGGCGGCGGACGGCGCGAGCCAGAGCACGACCGCGATGAGGCCGGCCCGGGGGGTACTCCAGGTCACGCGCCAGCGGCTGGCGAGTGCCGCCAGCAACGCCGCCATGCTCCAGCAGATCGCGATCTGCGCCAGCAGCGACGACAGCGTGGCGGCGTCCAGCGGGAACACCCAGGCACGCGGCATGAAGATCGCTGAGGAGCGGTCGTGGGAGACGTGCTCGAGCAAGACGAGGAGCAGCGCGATGCCGGCGCCGCCGAGCAACTGCTCCAGGACGAATCGCGCCGGCGCGACGGTGACGCTCAGTCGGCGCTGAGGGCGCCACCACAGCGACACCGGGAGCAGCACGGCACCGGCCAGGCAGGCGAGCGACAGGAAGACATCGACGATCGCGGGCGGCGCCCCGAGCGTTCGGAGCAGCAAGCCGAGCGCGGCGCCGGCGACGGTGACGATCGCCGCGGTGAGGAGCGACCAGCCGACGTACAAGGACGAACGCTGGAACCGCGTCCGTGCCGCGAGCATCGGCCCGGTCAACAGCAGGGCGAGGATGACGAACGGGAGTGCCGCGACGGCGGCGACACGGCGATAGCCGAGGCGCCGCTCGGCGGCGAGCGTCGCGCTCGAGTACCGCACGTGCAGGAGTGGCTCGTTCCTCGACGAGCTGACGACGAAGGTCCCGGTGCCCTCGTTGGCCGCCCCCGCACCCTGGTACAGCGCCGGTTCGACCGTCACCGGACCGTATGCCGTCTCGAGGCTTTGCCCGGCGGCGCCGGCTGCGGTGGTCTGCGCCAGAACGGTTTCGGCCGCCGCAACGCCCACGCGGCGGCCGTGGGCTTCGATCGGCTGCACGTACACGAGCAGCAGCCCGCCCGTGACCGGACTCACGAAGAGCGCGCGTGGACCGGACAGCCGTGCGGGCTCGATGTTCTCTGCCGCGCCGTCACTCCATGCGAGCACACGATACGCGCCGCGCGATCCGGCAGGGACGTAGACCGTGATGGAAATTTGCTCGAAGCCGACCGTGTGGGCTCGCTCGCGCTGGAGATTGGCAAAGAGATCGCCGAGCGAATCGTGGTTGCCCTCCGCCGTTTCGACGAGGACGCCGTCGCGCGCCACGCGTTCGGCCAGTGACTGAATCTGGCGGGTGCGCTCGGCGACGAGCCGCCGGACATCGCGCGCCAGCTTCTCGCCGGCCCCGGTGTCGGACAGACCGAAGTGGAGCGTGTGCCAGAGGAGACCCAGCGCTCCGAGGATGAGGGCCGCGGCAGCGGCCGTTGTGAACAAACGAAGCGGAGAAGCGCGCACCGACACTCGCGTCAGGCCGGCCAACCGGGCATCACGGTGAGAATACCAGAAAGGCGAATGTTATACTCCGACGGTTGGGCCGCGGCTCGGCGACCCGCGACCACGAATGGCTTCCGCGCTTCCGCTTCGAGCGGCGCTCGTACGCGGCGCCCTGATCACGGCCGCCAACTGGCCGATCGTTCTGATCGAATTCACGATCGAATCACTCTACAAACTGGCGCTGGCCGTCCCGATTGTGGGCGGTGCGTTCATGGTGGCCGTGCTGCTCGACGCCGACGTGCGCGCGCTCTTCGAGGAAGGGCTGCGGTCGGCCGGTGAGAAGGTCGCCGGATCGCTCCAGAGTGCCCCCATCGCGCTCGGGAGCTTCCTCGTCGCCGTGGCGGTGGTCGCGGTCGGCGGCGCCATCGTGCTCTACGTCGTGAAGGTCGGCACGCTCGCGATGCTGGTGAAGGCCGATCGTGTTTCCGGCGAGGTGCAGCGGAGTCCGATCTCTCTCGCCTCCGTGCGTCGTGCGGCCGTGTCCGACATGGCCGGTGTCGTGGCCGCGGCTCGCCGGCACGGTCGGCGCGCCACGGCGCTCGCCCTGTGGTTGAGCGTGACGTACGGCGTCATCGGGGCGAGCTATATCGCGGCGCTTGGGCTGGCGCTCCGCGTCGCGGAGTCCACCGCCTGGTCGCCGGCGTGGCCGCTGATTGTGCTGATCTCGACCAGCACGGGCGTCGTCGCCGTGGCCGTGGTGAACCTCGCATTCGATCTGCTCCGCGTGATCGTCGTGACGGACGATTGCGAGGTGCGGCCGGCGCTGACGCGCCTCCGCCGATTCGTCGTCCAGGACGCCCGGCAGGTCCTCGGTATCTTCGGCGTCGTGTTCGCGTTTCAGTTACTCGCGACCGCCGCGTCCGTGATGATGACCGCGGGGTTGACGTTCGTGGCCTGGGTGCCGATCGCCGGCTTGATTTCCGCGCCGTTGCGCGCGGCGGCCTGGCTCATCCAGGGCCTTCTGTTTCAGTACGTCGCGCTGGCGGCCGTGTCGGCCTATCAGACGCAGTACCGGCGCTTTGCGGCGCCGGCCGCGCCAGCCGAGCTCGTCCGGGAGCATGCATGACCGATTACGACAAGTTTCTGTCGCGCGCGGGTGAGTCCATGCGCGAGTCCGCAATTCGCAAGATGGGCACCGTGCTGGCCCAGGGGCACGATGTGATTTCCTTCGCGCCGGGATACCCCGCGGAGGATTCGTTTCCGTGGCGGGCGTTTGCGGAGATCGCGCAGGAGCTGCTGTCAGGCGCTGACGGGTCCGTCCTGCAGTACGGCCCGACGCGCGGCTATCGGCCGCTGCGAGAAGCCATCGTCGGGCTGATGCAGGACCGCGGCATCGAGACCACCGTGGACCGGCTCGTGGTGACGACGGGATCGCAACAGGGGCTCGATCTCGTCGCGCGCGTGCTGCTCGATCCCGGGGATGTCGTGCTGCTCGAGCTGCCGTCGTACACGGGCGCGATCACCGCGTTTCGCAATGTTGGGGCGACGCTCGTCGGCGTGAAACAGGATGACGCCGGCATCGACCTCGAGGAATTGGAACGCGCGTGGGCCGCCCAGCAGGCGGCAGGCCGTCGTGTGAAATTCCTGTACCTCGTGCCGAACTTTCAGAATCCCACGGGACTCCTGCTCGACCTGGCGCGACGCCACACGGTGCTCGAATGGGCGTCGCGCCGTGACGTGCTGATC